>Ga0307928_10003017_pt1 | contig 12881 bp, 13 predicted proteins | sample AceLakmetagen232_FD_201815 | JGI IMG/M metagenome (GOLD analysis project Ga0307928, IMG submission 201815) | Saline water microbial communities from Ace Lake, Antarctica - #232 | ecosystem: Environmental > Aquatic > Non-marine Saline and Alkaline > Saline | place: Antarctica: Ace Lake... | reverse complement strand
TTCCTCAAGCAGGTGATGTTCCTGCAGATTCGCAATCAAAGCTTCTTGAAAACAACGAAAATTTACCGCTTTACTTAGCTATAAATCACGGTGCTTTTGGCACTCCTGAAGAAGGTACGCATGTTGCTTTAACTATGCCTGAAGTAGTAGCAGCACCTGATACAGCAGCTAATGAATGTGCTCTTTACATTAAAGAAGGTACAGGAACAGTGCCTCAGCTATTCTTTAGACGTCCTACTAATGGTGATGAAATCGAGTGTACTGGTTTAGGAGCTGATTATACTCGTCTACCATCAGGGCTATTGATGAAGTGGGGAACTCACACAATTAACGGCGATGATATTGTAACAGTTGCAACAGCTCCATACTTTACGACGATATACAACATACAAATAACTCCAATTACAGAAGATCTTGCTGATAACAATCAGACAACAACTTTGAAAACTGTAACTATAAACCCAACTAATTTTGTGATGAGTGTTGCCTCGTCGTACCGAATAACAACAGCAGCTAGAGCAGTGAAGTTTTATTGGATGGCTATAGGAGTCTAACATGGCACAAGATCGTTTCCTTATAGGCCCTCTAAAGCATGGCCTTCAAAAGAATGTTAAACCTTTTATGATCGCTGACAGCGCATATGAACTGCTTGATAATGCTTACTTATATGAAGGAACAATAAGAAAACGATTTGGTACTGAGTTAATGATTCCAATAAACCCTCCTGTCGCTGGATATGAATCGCTTGTATCACGACTACGTATTAATGTTGGCACAACAGATGTTAACGGAAAATTGTATTTATTAGCCCCAAATGGGATACCGGGAGCACCTTTTGAAGTTGGCGCAATGCTATCTATTACTGGTGCCGCTGGAACAGATATATTTACGGTAACGGCATTGGGTACGCCGGCAGTATTACTTACTAATGGTGCAGCAACTGAACATACACTTAATACGACTAATGGTGAGCTTAAAATAGATAATTCTGCTCAGGTATCATCTGCAGTCTACTTCTATCCTGCTACACCTGTTATGGGATTCATAACTGATGAGTCATCAACAATAAATTATAAAGAAACGTACGCATTCGATACTCACTTTGCTTATTACTTTACTGCTAATGGTTGGGAGCGAAGAGCTAATGCAGTTCCAGCAGCCCCAGATATATGGTCAGGTACAGACTCAGACTTCTTTCAAGGCGATGTATTTCGTGGCACAAGCTCTCAGCTTGATACGCTCTATGTTGTAAATGGTGCTGACACTGTCCGTTATTGGGACCCTGTGGCTTCACAATGGAATGCATTAGTGCCAGTTTATAATGCAGCAGGAGATACCATAACGTCTGCAAATATAGTTATTGCCTTTAAGAACAGACTCTTGTTGATGAATGTAATACAAACAGCCGCTGGAGCAGTACGCTACAAGAGCAGAATAAGATATTCTCAAAATGGCTCACCTATTCCAGTAGGGGGTGTTGTAGACCAATGGCGTGAAGACGTACCAGGACGAGGTAGCTGGATTGACCTCCCTGTACAAGAAGCAATCATTGCAGCACAACACCTTAGAGATAAGTTAATCATCTATTGTGAGCGGTCTACGTGGGAACTAGTCTATACAGGTAACGAGATAGGGCCGTTCTTATTCCAACAAATCAATACTGAGCTTGGTGCTGAATCGCGAATGTCTCAAGTTCCCTTTGATAGTGCTGTACTCGCTGTAAGTAACGTTGGCATTCATGCTTGTAACGGCAATTCAGTTACAAGAATAGACGAACTTATTCCTACTGAAGTGTTCAGAATAGATAATGAGAATAATGGTGTTAAAAGAGTTGCAGGTATACGAGATTACTACCTAGAGCAAGTTTATTGGACATATCCAACAAGCAAAAGAGATGGAGCACAGGTCTATCCAAACAAAATTGTTGCTTTCAACTATGGCACCAAGACATGGGCGAACTTCGATGATTCTGTCACTGCTTTTGGATTCATACAAGAAGGTTATAGAAACCTTACATGGGCTGAACTCATAGCACCACTAACATGGGCAACATGGACTGAGCCTTGGGGAACGGTTACTCCTGAACAAACACCAAGAAATAGGAACATCATTGCTGGCAATCAACAGGGGTTTACCTTTATAGCAAACCACACTGTGCCTACAAATGCAGCAGGGCTAGCAATATCCGGCATACCAATATCAGCAGTTGGACCAATTGTCTTGCTTGTAAAAGATCATAATCTACAGCAAAATGACTTTGTTTATATCGAGAACTGCCAAGGAGCTACAGAGCTTAATAAGCAGATATTTAAGGTCATAGCGATAGATGCAGCTCTTGTAAATTCAGTAACAATACAATCAAATGTAGCAGTAGCCGGTACTTACCTTGGTGGTGGGACACTATCTCGTGTATCGAAGATAAATATTCTGACTAAGCAATACAACTTCTATAAAGATAAGGGAATGGGCATAAACCTCATTGGAGTAGATTTCAATGTTGATAGGACCACTGACGGAGCTATAACCATAGACTACTCAATGTCTACCTCGTACATGTCTATGGTGGATCTTGGAGCAATTGCAGGTGCAGCTCTAGGTAGTTCAGTATTAGAGACAAGTCCGTATGATCTAGTGCCTCTTGAAGGACATCAACAACAGCTATGGCATCCACTGTATTTCAATGCAGAAGGTGAGTGTGTTCAACTAAGATTATTTATGTCTGACACGCAGATGTTTGATATAAAACTCAGAGAAGCAGACTTCCAACTTAATATGATGGTGTTTTACACATCTCCTTCAGGAAGGATCTAGTATGTCATCAGAGAATAGAGGGCTATTTCTTGGGTCAACACAGACAAAAGACACAAGAGATCTGCTTAACAACATTCTTGTAGCACTTAACAAGAAAGACTCAGGTTTCTATCCAGAGACAGAGTTTGTTAACGGACAAGTATATTTCCCTGACCCAACATTGACCTCAGATACACCGCAAAGGCCGGTCCCAAGACAGGTCTACAGAAAGGTCATAAACTTCGGTGCGCTAAAGAATGCAGCCGGTACATCAAGCGTTGCTCACGGCATAACTATTACAGCAGGGCACAGTTTTACTCGTATATATGCTACGGCCTCAGATCCATCTACAGCATTCATTCCTATTCCATACGCATCAGCAGTTGCAGCAGATATTGTTGAGCTGAAGGTAGATGCTACAGATGTTTATATTACTGTAGGTAAAGATATGAGTGCCTACACAAAGACATATGTAGTTTTAGAGTGGATCGCCACCTAGCATTTATGCTTTTCGCACTCTCGTCCTTTTGAGGTAACCTTCTTTTGATATATCAAAGTTGTTTCAAAGGAATCCTATGGCTTACCAACAATCCAATCCGATATTAACAAGAACTCCGCAGCAAACTGACATTCTTAAGTCACTGACTGGATTGGCTGGTCAAAACACTCAAGATATGTACCAACGCATGACAGGTGACCCCAATGCAGGTTTCGATAAAATACAACAGCAGGCAGTCGGACGCTATAATCAAGGACTACCTACAATCACTGAACGCTTTCAAGGAATAAGAAACGGTGATAACTCGTTTGCTTCACAAGTAGAAGCCGGACGTGGCGGTTTTATGGATGATATGCAGGCTATGCGACCACAATATGCAATGAACCAACGCAGTCAACAACAACAGTTCTTACAATCACTCTTGCAAGGCGGACTACAACCACAATTCGAACCAATTATGAAAGAACGTCAGCCAAGTGGATGGAGTCAGTTTGGGTCAACAATTCTATCAGCACTACCACACATTTTAGGCTTATAAAGGAGAGATCATGGCATCATTCATAGATACAATAATAAAATGGTTCAAAGCTAACCCTCAGAAGGCAGCTGGACTTGGAGCAGGAGCACTTGGAGGCGGATCTGCGCTTTACGGTGGCTACAAAGACCAACAACAACAGCAAGCAGATAGACTCAATCCACCAGTAGACAATGTATTTACTATGGACCCAAACCAAAGAAAATTCATAGATCAGCTTGGAGGGCAAGCACTTACTGGCATGCAAAGTATGAATGCAGGACAAATGGGTGATCCTTCAGGTGGATTTGAAGACTACCTTCCTCAAGCTAACCGTCAATGGAGCGAACAAACAATGCCAGGAATGGCCGAGGGCTTCACAAGAATGGGCGACGGCGCACAACGCTCAGGTGGGTTTCCCCTTGCGTTAGGACAAGCTTATGGTGGAATGCAGAGTGGTCTAGCAGGCAAGCAAGGTGAGTACGAACAAAAGCGACAAGGACAACAGCAAAACTGGATGGATCTTATTCAAGGTGGAGCTCTTCAGCGTCCATTTGAACCTCTTCATCGTCAACAAGGTCAAAGTCCTTGGGCAGCACTCGGTGGACAAGCTCTTTCATCTCTACCTTATTTCATGAGGAATAAATAATGGTTACTATAGTTAAAGAACAATCACCATGGGCACCACTTATTGAAGGTCTTGGTCAAGGAATGCAATCATACGGTAAGATGCGCCAAGAGAGTCTTAAGAAAGACAGCGTTATCAAAGGGCTTATCGCTAGTGGAAAGTCTCGTGAAGAAGCAGAAGCTATCTTCCATGCCCATCCTCTTGTGGCAAAAGAGATAATGAGAGATGCGCGTATGAGAAACAATCCTTATGAATCTGAATATACTCAAGAACAATCAGCTCCCAGCTTTATGGATGCTCAACAGCAACAACCTCAGTATCAACCTCAAGAACAATCATCAGTTATTGAGGCTATGCAGCAAATGGCACCTCAACAACAGCAGCAACAACCTCAGTTCCCTACTAATTATTCAGAACTTGTTGATCTACAACGTAATAATCTAGCTCAAAAACTTATGGGTCTTGGTGGACAACAGCAACCTCAAGGTATGCTCAACCAACAACCCCAACAGCCACAACAAGTACCACAAGTGCAGCCAGTTAAAGAGTTTGAATCTAGCCCAATATTTGCAGAGATTGATGCTTACAGAAGCAAAGCAGATGTTAATAGAAGAAATGCTGATAAAGCAGTAAGGCTTGGCGATAAGTTATCTGCAGATAACTTTGCTAATAAAGCGAAATCGTATGAAAAGGCTATTGAGACCAAAGAAGCTTCGCTGCTTAAAGAACATCAGGTAGCAGCGCCAATAGTACAAAAAGTGCTAGATCAAGGTGCAGCAGCAGAAGAGAGTATGGATCTTACTGAAAAACAACGCGATTTAGTCTTAAAAGGTGGATTAAGCCATCCGATAGTAGCATCAGTAGGTAAATATCTTGATAGACATCTTGGTAAGGGAATAGGTGACATCATAAGAAGTGGTGACACTCAAGAATTAAATAAATTAACTGCTAAAAGATTCGAGAACGTACGCGATGTAATGGGTGGTGTTCCTCGTGGGAACAGTATGATCGAGATGTATCTTGATGGATTTGTTAAAGATACAAACTCTAAAGATGCAATGGTAAACATCTTGAAACTTACCGATCTTCAGGATATTAAAAAGATTTGGAAATCAAACTTAGCGCAAGAAATAGTTAAGGAAAACCGCGACTATAACCCTAGGGCATTTTCAAGACAACTTTCAGTACTTGAGAAAAAGAGAAAGCCACAACTAGGCAAAATGATCGAAGATCATCTGTTTGGTGTTGGGAAAGAAGAAATACAGGCTACTGGCAAAATTACTCCTAGCGCAATATCTGGGTTAGAAGGTGGTCAAACAGCTGGTAAACAGCAACAATTCAATCCTACAAGCTTTGGAACTACAGCAAACGTTCCTAACGGTATGGTCGCAATGGTTAATGGCCAAAAGGCTATAAATCGCAATGGTCAGTGGGTGCCTTATGGAGGGTAAAGTACAATATCTTGGTGTAGCTCCTGAATATAATGATGCACCTCAAGAACAACCTAGCGCTATGCCTCAACAACAAGACAATGGTGTGCAGTATCTAGGGATAGCTCCAGAATTCGAGAGCGCGCCTCAAGAACAACAGCAACCAAGTACCGTGTCAGAGATAGCTCGCCATGGAGTTCGTTCGGTAGCACGATTAGCAGAAGGACTAGGTTCGGGAGTTTCTGCTATACCTAAACTTTTGGCAACTGGCGTTGATTATATTGCAGGGACGAAAACAGGAGATTATATACCAGATTTTGGTGAGAAAATTAAAAAGTATGTCTCTGAACCGCTCCTTGGAGGTCTTCAAAAGCCACAAGGCAAGATAGAAGGTGGAGTTGATGAGTTCATTGAGACTTTTGGCAGCTTTTTATCGCCAGGAAGTATAATTGGCAAGGCTGGTAAGGTGTTGGGTGTTGCTTCAAAAGCTGGAAAAGCTCTTACTACTGGTGGAAAAATACTAAAGGCTGGAAAGACTATTGCTAAGACAGCTGCACTAGCTGGTGCCGATAAGATTGCTGACTGGGGAACAAAAGCAATAGATCTACCAGATAAATACGCAATGCCTATACGATTGGGTGCTGTTTTAGGAACTTCTTATTTAGCTAATACAGGAGCGCTAGGAAAGGTAAAGGGATCTTATTATAAAGAAGCAAATGAATTGCTAGCTAACTCAGCTGTAAAAGCAAATAAACTACCTGGTTTCACAAAGAAACTTGGCGGAATAATCGAAAAACATGGTAGCAAGTTAAGTGATGGCTCAATAAACACCGGAACCCTTCTATTATCAGGAGCTAAAGCTGAACTCAATGAGGTTATCTCTCTTCAGAAAGAGTTAAACCAAATACGCTTTGGTAAAGCAGGTCTCGGATTAACTGATGCTGCAAGACTAGAAGTCGGTAACACTGCTGGCAAATTAGCAAAAGATCTTGAAAAAATAGCTGGTGGGAAAAATGTCTCTAGCGGTATGCAACAAGGATTAGATAGATTTCTTACAGCTGAACAATTGCATCAAGCAGAAAACATGAATAAAAACATATCTAAAAACATAGGGAAAGCTGTTGGTTCAGTCACCGATAAGAAGGGTGGCGAGTCAATGTTTGGAAACCTAGGGTCATTAGTAGGTATTTTCAAGTTTCCTGGCGTATATATACCATATAAAGCTTTAAAAGGAGTGGCAAAAGGAGCCTATTCAACAGTAAAAGCACCAATAGAGTTTGCTAAAAAGATCCAGAAGTTCCCTAAAATAAGAAGCGCTTATTATGAAGTACTTAAGAATGCCGCAAATGATGGTGGAACTGGAGCTATAGTTAATAGCCTTGCTAAGCTCGATAAGTTACTTTAAGACTTTCGTTTCAACTTCTCGTAAATAGCGATAGCCATCCACAAATTTATAGAAATTCCCTGAAGAGCTGCATCGGACTTAATTTTCTTGTGCAGCTCAGGATCAATATCAAACGCCAATTGCTTACGCTTCTTAATTTCCATATTTCACTCCGTTCGTATCTAACATGTTAGTGCAGATTACCATAAAAGTTATGTCCTCTATAAAACATGCATTCTACTTGTGGTGATAATCATTTTAATGTGTAATGCCAAGGAGATACTTATGGCACTTAAAAGAATTAAGCCACGTGAGGCTTACGGGCTGGGGCAAGGCCTTATAGATATGACAGCATTGCCTATAGTTGCTCAGAGAGCCCCTAGGGCTAGTGATAGAGCTGAATTCGGTACTATATGGATCGATCAACCTAATAACGATGTTTATCTTATCACGAGTGTCACAGCAAATGTGTCTAATTGGGAAGGCGTTGGAGGAGGAGCAGAGGCACCTCATTCACTCGCTTCAGATACTTTTGTAACAGCTGGCAGTTATATGACAGTTGGAACAACGCTTACTGTAACAGGTATGGCAGCAAACGGTGTTGTAACTAACACCGCAGCAGGTCTCTTTGTTACTAATCCACTTTTAGATGGAGAAATTCTGATTGGAGCAACTGGTGCTGCGCCAATAGCCGCTACACTTACAGCTGGTGCAGGTATAGCTATTGTTGAAGCTGCCAATGCTATTACCATTACAGCAACAGGCGCTACTGCAGTTTCATATACTGCTAGTGATGCTAACGTTGCCGTACCTGATGGTGCTGGTAATGTAAATGTGCTTGGTGGTACAAATATAGGTACTACTGCTGCAATTGCTAATACCGTAACGGTTAACCTTGATGATGCTGTAACTCTTGCAGGTCTACTAACATGTGATCTTGGTCTTGATGCTGGTGGTGCTGGTATAACCTTGGCTTCTATAACCAATGCAGGGCGAGATATTTGGCTTCATGCAGATGGTGGTGTAGCAGAAACGATCGAGATTCATTCTGACCAAGGTACTGGTGTTAATGCTCTTGCATCTATTTATATTCATTCTGATGATGGCGGCGTGACACTTGATTCTGAAAAGGCTTCTGCAAATGCTATAGTTATTAGCGCAACAAGTGCAGTTGGTGGAATTTTGATGTCATGTGGTTCGGGTGACTTTAGGTCTCTTACTACTGGAGCTATAACGTTAACGGCGGCTCATAGTTCTACTTATAGTGTAATCGGTGTAGCCCAAGACTTAACTTTATCCACACTTGATGGATCAGTTATTGTAAACTCTGGCAAAGCTGGAGGAGATTCAATATATTTGCATGCTACCGATGCAGCAGGTGGAATATCGGCTGTCGCTGGGACTGGAGGCTTATCACTTCTAACAGCTAATGGAACAGTTTCCATTTCTTCAGGAACAGCTGCTATCAATATAGGTACCGATGCGGCTACACACACTGTGACTATTGGTACGACGAATACGACAGCTAGAACGGTCATTCAGTCTGGAACTGGTGATACTGCTATTACCTCTACCGATGCTATCACTGTTGATGCTACAGGTTTGTTTTCAATAGACTCAGCAGTAACATCAAATGTAACCGTAACTGGTGCTAGCGAAGATCTCCAGCTTTATGCTACAGGCGGTTCTGTTCTTGTAGCTGGTAGTGAAGCTGTTGCAACTGCAATTTCACTTGATGCTTCTGATGCTGCTGGTGGTGTAACAATTGCTGCGGGTACAAGTGGCCTTCTCTTTGGTAACCAAGCAGATTGTACAACGATAGAACTTGGTGACTTTGCTCCTACAGCAGCACGTACTATCACAATTGGTGGTGGAACGATTGTAACAACTGCTGTCACTGATACAATCGATATTGGCCCTGATGGCGCAACGACAAATGCTAACAGCATCAAAACAGTTAACATAAATACTGGTGTTGTAGCTATTGGTGAAGTTCTTACTAATGTCGCAACAGGCGATGTTACCTCCGGAACACATACTGTTGAGATACAAACAGGCGTTGTTACTGCTGGTACTGTAGTCACAAATGTATCAACAGGAGTAGGCACAAAGGAGGTCAATTTTGGTAATGCAGACGGCTTAACGACTGTAAACATAGATGCTATCACTCTCATTAATGACAACATCAACGTCGCAACATCCATTAATACTGGAACATCAACAGGCGCAGTAACAATAGGTAACGGTGCTGCTGGTGCAATCGCTGTTGACACAGCTGCTGGTATTTCGCTTGATGCGGCTACGGCAAGTAATTTTACAGTAACTGGCGCTGCTGACTTAACGATTCAGTCGACGCTTGGTGGTGTAGATTTGACATCTGCATTAGCCGCTGCTGATGCAATAACTCTTTATGCCTCGGACGCAGCAGGTGGAGTAACTACAACCTGTGGAACAGGTGGATTCTTGGTAGGTGCAGTTGGCGGAGCAATATCGTTTGACACTACAGTCGCTTCAAACTTCACCGTAACAGGCGCAAGCGAAAACATTACGTTATCGTCTGTTGGGGGTAGTGTAGATATATCAGCAACAGAAGATGCTGCTAATGCAATACTTATCAACTGTAATGGGGGATCAAGTGAAACATTGCAGTTGACGTCAACACAAGGAACAGGCGCTGACGCAGTTAGCCTTGATGCACCTCTCGGTGGTATTACGCTCACTGCTGGATTAGATGCCGTAAACGCAATTGTCTTAAATGCGTCCGACCTTGCCGGTGGAATCGACATTAACTGCGGATCTGGCGGATTAAACATTGGATGTGCTCTTGGGCCTGTAGTCGTAACTTCTGGAACAGGGCCAATAGATATTTCAACAGATGCTTTTGGTACAGCAATTAATATAGCCACTGGCGCTGCAGTTAAAGCTCTTACTCTAGGTTCTACAAATGCAGAATCATCAGTTCTCATTCAAAGCGGAACAGGCGATGTGGCATTAACTTCAACTGACAATATCACCTTGGATGCTACAGGCGATATTGACTTAGATGCTGCAACTATTGATCTTGATGCAGCTGGTGGTGCGCTGACAGCTACGGCAGCTACAGGCACTGTTGCCGGCGTGGCGTTGACTTTGGATGCTCGTGTTGGAAGAGCACTGTTTACTGGACAAACTCCAGCTGCAGCTGCAAATATCGATTTTAACATTACCAATGCATTTGCCGCTGCTGGCAAGACTATTCTTGTTACAATGGCATATAGTGGTGCTGCCGATTGTGATATAACACTTGAAGGGGTGAATTTGAATACTGCTGGTCACTTGATATTGCATTGCCAAAATAATGGTTCAGCACAAGGAGATGGCGATATTCAAGCTAGCTGGTGGATTTTAGACTGACCCACTAGGTAGTCTTAACAGCGCGTTTGACGTTAACTTTATGTTGCCATATTAAAAGGAGTTACTTTTTTTCTTCTTCTCTGTTTTCCCCAGTTAGAAATAGCTGGGGAAACTTGTTTTTGTACTATCTACGAGAGGTAGTACTATAATCATCGGTAATATTTTAATTCTTAAACGACAGGGAAGTTTATGGAACCAAAAGTAAAAGTCGAGCAAGAAGTGGCAGCAGTAGAACAAGAAGTTAAGCCAGGACAAGAAAAAAGGGCAGAAGTTGCAGTTGAGAAGAATGGCCGTAAGTATCAACTCCTTCTTCCTATGGATGCGTCTGTTGGCGAAGCGTATGAAGCAGGCTTTATTTTACTACTTCGTGTTATTGAAATTGCAAAAGAAAATGCTGAGAAAATGCGGCCACAGCCACCTAAAGAAGATGTGGTTGTTGAGCCAGAAACTGTTGAAGAAACTAAATAAATCGTAGATCAATAAGGGGAGTTATGGCTGTTAATTATGTTTCGCCGATAATTATGACATCAATAAATGTTGGAACGCTTAGCGGTGGGTATGATGTTGTTAATACTGGATTAACAAATCCATGCTTTATGTTAAGAATCGTTAACGATTCCAGCGAAGATATTGAAATTAGCTTTGATGGTGTGGTATCTCATGACTACCTTGTTTGGGGTAACACTCTGCAGATATATGCACAAGCTAATGCGCAACCTAACGGATATGTTGCTAACTTTCGCAAAGGGCAACCTATCTACGTAAAAGGTGCCGCAGGACAAGGTTATATTTATGTGGCAGCATATTACAGCAGGCAGTAAGACTATGAAACCCAATGTTTATTATCCGATTGTTATGACTACTTTTGATGCGACTACATTAACTAATGTTTACCAGGTCGTTAATGTTGCCGGGTTCGAAAAGCCATGTTCTTTAGTAAACATTGTTAATACAAGTGGTGTTGCTATATCCCTAAGTTTTAATGGGGCCGATGAGCATGATGTTATTCTTGCTCACGGCTCCATTAGTTATGATATGCAGACCAATTCTATTGATGAGGCGTTATTTAAGAAATTTACCAAGGTGTATGTAAAATATATTTTGGGAGCTGGCAAGAGCGGCGATATATATATAACTGGCTATAGTACGGAGAGATAAAATGGCATATTCAAATACTATACGAATGCTACCTGAAGAGTGCAGATCACTTGCTTTTGGAAGTATTGTAGCTGGCTATACTGCTATCGGTGCAGCTCTTGAGAACCCAGCACGGATCATACTTGTACAAAACTTTACCGATGCAGTCTTAATGTTCTCATTTGATGGGCTCACCGATCATTTCCCACTATCAGATGGAGGCCATATTATTATTGATATAGCTGCAAATAAGACTCTTGGCGGTGGATTTTTCATGGCTGGAGGCGACACACTGTATGTTAAGCGTGTAGATATTCCTACAACCAATTCGGTTTATTTTTCAGCATTTTACGGTACAGACGGCTAAAAGGAGTCGAACCTATGAGCACCTCTGTTAAATTCGATGTTGATGAGGTCAGATCATTAGGATTTGCCGCAACTGGAGCTGCTTATATGGGTATAGGCACTTCTTTTTCTAGTCCTGTCCGTGTCATACAAATTAAAAACCTTACTAATGAATCTATGATGTTCTCGTTCGACGGCATTAAAGATCATTTCCCATTACCAGGTTTTTCAGCATTACTCTTAGATATAACTAGAAACAATAGCGTTGAAGACAATTTCTTTCTCGGCTCTCAAGAGCGTATATATGTAAGGCGTATCGGAGTTCCGACTCTTGGATCCGTATATGTTTCAGCGTTTATGGGTGAATCAGATTAAAAGGACAAAGATATGAGTTACATTGGAAATTATCATCAGCTAGATCCATCACTTCTTAAGACATTGACGGGTGATGCGGGTGGAGCAGTTCCGGCTACATTAAATAATATTGATATTCTTGGTGGCGATAATATTGGCACTGTAGGCGTAATAGCTGCAAGCACAATCACCGTTAATCTCGATAAGAGTATTGCTCAGCCAGTTACGAATGCTGCTGGTACTGAAGGTCTTTATACGCTTGGTGGAGTCGATTTCATAAGCAACTATGGCACTGACAATGCCTTCTTCGGTGGGGCTGGTAATAGAACACTTACTACTGCTACAGCTATAAAAAATGTTGCTATAGGATCACAAGCTTTAACACAGATTACCACGGCCCATGAAAA
>Ga0307928_10003013_pt1 | contig 12885 bp, 18 predicted proteins | sample AceLakmetagen232_FD_201815 | JGI IMG/M metagenome (GOLD analysis project Ga0307928, IMG submission 201815) | Saline water microbial communities from Ace Lake, Antarctica - #232 | ecosystem: Environmental > Aquatic > Non-marine Saline and Alkaline > Saline | place: Antarctica: Ace Lake... | reverse complement strand
CCTTCAATTGTCATATCGTTTTTTATAATAGCATTTCTGCAGGTAAGTGTACCTGAATGCCATCCAAATCTTTTGTTCATTTTTTACCTCCGAGTATTACCTCCTCAACATTTTAGTTGGCGAGGGTAAAAATAATAAAAAAAAATTAAAAGTCCTTAAGCATCAAGAACTTCCATTACTTGTAATGCTGTTCCCTGCAAGACATTTATGTCATAACACATATCTAAGTATACTCTATACTCTGCCCTTTCCTTGTCATATTCAAATTCAAGGGTTGGCTGTTCTCCATATGCTATTCCGTATGCTACTCCTGCTTTGAACAAGTAACAATAATGGCCATCAAGTGAGTTAAAACTTGCTGCTCCGCATTGTTCTGTAGAGATAACCTTTATTCCAAGGTATTTTCCTATTTCTCCGTTCATAACAATTTCATTACTGCCATATTCTGCTGCATTTGTAAACTGAGAGTCCTTAAGTAAGGCTTCTTCACATACTGATGGAATTGCCAATACAAATGGTTTGTCGGATTCTGGAACCCATCCATTTGATTTAAGTACTCTGTTAGCTCTAACAATTAGGTCAGGGTCTAATACATCTCCTGCTACAAGTGCTCCTACAGATGCTCTTAGTCCACCAAATAATACTGCATTAGTAGAATCTGCTAATAGTGCTGTATTAAATGCTGTATCTATTGTAAGTGCAGAATCATAAACCATCTGCTCTCTTGCATGTTTAACAACATCTACCTGTGATGTCCTTACAACATCTTTTGCTATTGCTACTCCAAACTTATGTGTTGTTGGAGTAAATACAACTGTTGTTAAGTTGTTTATTGCAGTCATTGTTCTTGTTGTTGCCTGTGCAGTTGTATCATTAAAATCAAGATTTGATGTGTATAATGGTACTGCTACATCTTTGTTTCCCTTTGGTGCATTTACTTTATAAGCAAACTGCTCAAAGTACATTTTCTTTTGGGCAAACTTTAGCAATTCTTTTAGCCATACTTTACCTACAACTCCTGTTGCTATAGAATCAAATCCATCTGTTGCAGTTGTGGTTGCGTTTGTTGTTGCGCCAAGTTCTTGTATTGTCTTTTTCATTTTTCCTCCTTATTCTGTTTTATTAAGCACATTTAAAAATGCTTCATCAAGATTTTGTTCTACTTCCTTCTCTTGATCTATTTCTGATAAGATTTGTTCTCCTTTTTCTGAAACCTTATCTGGTTCGTTGAGTTTCATTGTCAATGCTGTCACTTTATCGTTAAGCTCATTTATTGTCTGTTCCATCTTCTCTGTATGTTCACTCATTTTTTCCTCTTTTGGAACTTCTTCTTCTTTCTTTTCCTCTTCTGGTTTCTTTTCTTCTGGTTTCTTCTCTTGTAATAGTTGAGCTAACTTAATTATTTGGTTAACAACATCCATATCAGCCATTTTCATATCAGCCATTTTTACTTCTGGTTTAGATTCTTCCTTTTTAGGTTCCTCTTCCTTTTTAGGTTCCTCTTTAGGTTTAGGTTCTTCTTCTGCCATTGATGCAGAAGCTCTTTTTACAGCATCTTTCCAGCTCTCGCCTTCTTTCCTAATCTCTTTAGCTTTCTTTAATATACCACCGAGATTTGCATTTTCTATTCCTTCCACAGCAGATAATAATTCGTCTGTTTCGGACATTTGTGTTTCAACTGGTTCTTCCTTAGCAGGTTCCACTACTTCAGGTACTTCTTCTTTGGATTCCTCTACTACTGGTTCTTCCTTAGCAGGTTCTTCTTTAGGAACATCTTCTACTTTTGGTTTTTCTTCATCCATTTTTACCTCCATATTGTTTATATAAGCAGTTTTAACTGCTGGATTGATAACCACACTAAAGTTATCATACAGAAAACTTAACATTTTATTGTCTTCCTGCTCTCCATGAACTTTTGGTGAAATACCCATTTTAGCACCATAAGCAAGCTTTTGTGCTGTAGGTTTATCCACTATTACTAAATCACCTATTAAATTACCTCCATCCATTCTGGGGTTTTTTATTTCTCCAATCCATTCTTTTGTAGACCGGTCTAAATGATCTAAAAATAAAGACCTATTTTGTTTTTCATCCCACCTTGTTTTGATATATGCATCATTAATTGCTTTGTCAGAATAATAATAATTATTCCAAACTCCAGGGCTCATCAATGTTTTATCCTTAATAACATAAGGTATTTTTATATTTTCAATATCAATACTTTCTTCAGGGCTGTTTGACTTTACCTTTTCAAGTAATTCTTGAACAACTGGCTGAGAATGTATTTCTTCAATAGGTATATTATTTGCCATACCAGGATAGACAATTTTTCGTATTTAAATAAATTTCTTAAAATTTGTTAGAATTATAACAGATTTAACTTCTTCTGGTATCTCCAAACGGTGTTCATAGACCTGTTTATAGTTTCTGCAATCTGTCTGCGACTAGAACCCTCTTTTGTTAAATTTAATATTTTTTGCATTTCATCAACTGTAACTTCTGTTTGACCTACTTTTCTTCCTTTCAAATTAAATCACCTTTATTGCTATTTTTTGGGTGCTTCTATTATCTCCTTCTTCCATTTCTTCCCACCAACATCTGAAATACCTGTAGTTCCTGTGGTGGTTGCAGATGGTGTTGCCTCCAATTCTTCACATTTTAAAACCACTAACCAATCAGAATTTTCACCATCTTTTTTATATTTACTATTATATTTTTTTATAACTGTTCCATTTGATCCAGAAAGATTTCTACAAAAGTTTATTGTTTTATTTGAGTCTGATTGGCTTGTAACAATAATACTATTTGTTTCTTTAATATGCTTACCAAAATTTATATTGTGTAAGATTCCTTTTCTTTCATACCATGGTTTATTTATTAAATCTTCTTTAGAATATAACATATCAAAAGCATAAAACTTTAATTCAGATTCATCAAGATTATTTGTATTATCAATATAATTTGCTATTTTTGATCTACCACCTTCAGAATGCACAATATTTCCATCAATAACAAAATCTCCATTTATTAAATCTTCTGCTTCATTGATTATTGTTTCAAATTTATTACTAACATCCTTTTTTTGGTTTGAATACAACTTAATAGAATTTCCATTTTTAATTAAAATGGCCCTATAACCATCATATCTTTGTTCAAGAGCATATTTCTCTTTTTTTTCAAACATAAACTTTGTTGCTTCTTCTGCATCCTTAAATATCTTTTTTGATTTCATAGGATAAAATGGATTTAACTCATTTAACACTAATGGTTCTTCCATCATTTTAATAATTTTTAAGGGCATAATTCTTTCTAATTTTAAATCATATAATGGAATATATGTATTATGTGGCACTTCTGGTTCTCCCCAAATAAAATTAATATTTTCTTCAAAGGATAGACTTTTTAGTATTTTAGTTTCCATAGAGTTTTTTATAAATTCTGGTGGTTGGTTTAACCTAATTAAAATATCCATCTTGCCAGGATTATTACCTTCAACAATTGAAATAAAATCTTTTATTACTTTTTTATCTTCAAACTCTTTTAACAACTCTGGGTTAGATAAATCTTTTGTATCCCCACCTACAACCTTGCCATACAATTCTTTTGAATACTTTTTCATATATTCTGGATCAAATTTAATATTTCTTTTCTCCAATTCTAAATAAACTGATTTAGCCAAATTTATTATTTTATCAAAAGGTTGTTTTACTTGAAGGCCCATCTTTTTTGATGAATACAAAGTATTTAATATTTTCCAATTATCATTAAGGGATGGGTTATTTAATCTTGATGTAATCTCCCCTGAATTAATTAATTCTTGTTTTTCATAATTCCATTCCTCTATGAATATCTTATCAGAATTATTTTTTAATGAAATCTTTTTTGGAATGTCATACCTTTCAGCTAAATCATAAGTATAATAATATAATATTTCTTTATAAGGCCACCATTTCTTTCTTTCATCTTCGCTTATTTTATGTTTATCTTCAAGATTACTAAACTCTTCTAAATTTATTTTATCTGGTCTTTTAAGTCTAATAATTCCATAACAAAAATCCTTATCCATTAAATATAAGAATTTATCTATTTTGATATTATATAATTTAGGCATCACCATTGCCTTTTTAATTCCAGAATAAACTTCAGATGCGCACCCAATTACAAGCCCTTCATTTATGCTATGTAATACTTGGGATACATGCTCTTTCATTTTGATAACTTTATTCCCTTTTGCTATATTAAACTTGGTGTCGGCACAACCATGAATTTCTTTCCAATATTGTTCTACAGATTCTATTGCATTACCTGGGTAATCATTATTAGAAATAACTATTTGTTTTGGGTTTATTTTAGAATATTCTTGTAACTCAAAAGCTAAATCACTATCAAGAGAATTAAACCAATTACAATTACTGGTTATTATTAACTTACAATTTTCTAGTTCTTTTTGAGTAGCTACTCCACCATTCAAAAAAACAATATCAAATAATCTTACACCCCCACCAGCACTAAAAGGTGTAACTGTCATATTACTTTCCTGAAATCTCATTGTTACTCCAGGCTGATAATACATTATCTCAAAATAACCTAAATCAAGATTATACTTTTCTTTTAACTTATCTGCTAATTCAACAGGCATAAGGGTAACAATTTGACCAAGATCTTTTTTTGATAACCATTTAATAAGGTTAGGCATTCCATCTGGTTCCGGTTCTTTAGTTAAAATAAGACAATTAATTTCGGGAATATCTTCTTCTTGTAATTTTTTGTCTATATTGGAAGTTAAGTCTATCAAGAAATTTCCATGATTTGTTCTTACTACTAATGCATTTTGCTTTCCTTCTTTTAATAGTACTGCTTCCATTATAACTTTTCCACTTTCTGTATAAATTTAGTAAGCTCTGCTGAGTCTAAAACCCCTGCCTTAACATAACTAATAAGCCTTTTTGCCTTATCATTTAGTTCATTTGCACCAATAACATCCCATTTAAGGGTAGGAACTTCTTTGAATCCTTCTAAATCACAAATGGGCTTAAACATATACTTTCTTATGCTATCTACAGTTTTATCAATAATATCCCTTAATGTAAGTTGAAACATTCCTTGCTGATTTCCTAATGTTGCTCTATTAGTTGCTTCACCACCACCTGTACAAAATGGTTTGGGTATTCCTAACCCTGCAATTTCTTGGTCTTGAAAGTATTCTAAATGTTCTCTTAACCTTTCAGATTTTTTACTTTCAATTATTGAAAGGTCTGTAAAGTAAGGAACTGCTAACTCCTGCTTAAAGCTTGAATCTTTTAATTTATCTAAAGTATTCTGCACTTGTTGAGGTGTTGGTTCATGGTTTGGATCCCCTATTTTAGCCAAGAATGTTGGAAATCCATGTCTCCATATTGCATTTGCTAATGCCTCTTCTATATTTAGCTTTCTTAATGATGTTTTATAAATTGGTTCTATTAATCCAATTGGATAAAATCCATCACCAATAACAAATAATTTTAACATTGCTATTCTTTTTGGAGCAAGATAAATAGATCCAGGAGTCATTGCACATCCATTATTTTGTAGTTCCATTGGTAATTCTTGATTTTTTCTTGGTTCTACACCATAAGGCAATTTCTCAACATATCCCAAAGGGTTCCCATATGCACTTAGAGCTATTTGTTCATTCGAGGTTTTTAAGTAATCCATCTTTTTTGGATCAATAGTATCCCAATCAACAATGGTATTTCCTCTTTTATTATAAACATTTTCTACCCATGATTTTCCATAAATTAATTGGTATTTATAAATGGTAGATAACAACTCTTCCCAAGTTGTGTTTGAACCTGAGCTGCCTAAGTTATTAAAGAAGTTAAGAAAATAATCTTTTACTTTTGGATCTTTAGCAACAAGCTCATGTTCAGCAGACATTATAGTTTGAACTATCTTATTAATTCCATTAAATATTAATGGGTTATGTAAATAAGTAAGTTCTAACTCACTTGCTGGAACTCTTTGAATTATGGGTGTTGTCTTTTGGGATTTTGGAATTCCATTGCTTCCCATCCCACTTAATATTTTTGGCTGTGAATTTGAACTTAAATAAACTTCCTCAATTGTTCTCATAACTAATCACCTATTTTAATGTTTTACACTTAACTATTATCCTTGGCATTTCTTCCTTAATAAAATAAAAAAGAAACCCCATGGCCATTATATTTCTAAATCCCATCTCTATCAATCCAAACAATGTATAAACTATAAAATTTAAAACTACCCCATATAAAAATACAGCCATAAAAAATTCTACTGACCAATCAATTTTAATTTGATATTTTTTATAAAAAGAACTTACTCTTTTTTTAAAGTTAAATTTTAATTTTTTAATTTTATCTTTAATCTTAAGACATCTTTTTTTTATATTGCTCTTACAATTTTTTAATATTTCATGCAATATTGTAAGATTGTACTTATCTTTGCACTTTTTTAATATTTCCTGCAACATACCCTTATCTTATTTTTTAATATATTTAAAGTTATCTATATTATAGACTATACTTAAAAAGCAATCATATCTGTATATCCTTTTTGTGCTATAACTCCCTTACAAGCCATAGCCAAAGCCATAATTGTATCATCATGCGGACACTTAGCTATATAAGTTATACTCATTTTAGTTTTTGTTTCTACCATTGAAATCAATTCTTTAATTAATTTATCTGTAAATGTAATTGTTGCAGTATCTTCACTATTTCTTGGAATTATTAACTCCTTATTTTCTATAATCTGCCTTAGATTAATTAACATTTGATTTCTACTATAAGAATCAAACTTTGCACCTTCAACCGGATAACCCTCTATTCTTAATTGTTCATATACTGCTTGTCCAACATTACTTGGATCAATAACAAATCTAATAGTTGAAGGTATTTCATCTCCTTTTTCTTTCCCATCTTCCTTTAATCTTGGGCTAAAGGTATTATATAATTCTTTTAATCGCATCATTTTGGCAGCTATAGAAAACCCCCTATGAGTTTCACCATGAACTATTTGAGATTTATTACCAACTTTATTAAGAACAACATAAGCATCATAATCTGCTCTTGGACCAGAAGCAATTGCAAAATCACAACCTATTACTGTAAATCCGGATAGTGGTTTCATAGTAAATTTTAATGTTGGATCAAAACACTCTGTTATTAAATGTGGTGGAAATAAAGCATTCTCTGCTTCAGCCCTTGGATTGTTTAAGTATTCTCTTTGAAATGCAGCTTCTCCTATTTCATTTCTAATTTTATTAAGTTTTTCTAAAGACCAACTATCTGGCCATATACTCTTCCCATCATCATCTATTGCCTTATAGACTTTCCCAACATATTCTGGATTAACAAGTAATTCCTGCATTAGATCTGCAATATTATCAGATGTACTAATTGCTACAACAACTCCATTTTTAGCATTTGTTCTTGTAACTACAAATCTGTGCCAAATCCCATAATCATCATAAGAAGCTACTTCATCACCAAGCAAATAATCAACATGAATTCCTTTAATGTTTTCAGAATAAGGCCTACAAAATATTTTACAATGAGTAGACAAAATCATAGTTGTAGCAGAACACCAATGGCCTGCAGGTTTATCCTGGGGAATAAGTTCTTGTAGCATTTCATTATTTTCAATCCTATCTTTTATGTTTCCAAGAATTTTAGTTGCTTGATTTAAGGTTTTAGAAACAATACACATTTCTTTTTCTTTTTGTGTATATGAGGTCCATAAACAAAATGCTTCACCAAGAATTGCAGTCTTACCAAAACCAGTTGGAGCTTCAATTGCTACTCTCCTATTGTTCATAATCATATTAATCCATTCCATATGAAAGGGTTGTATGCTAAAACCAATTACTCTTTCAGCAAAAAATTTAAAGTTTGTGCATTTGATTATAAACTCTGATTCATCCATTCCCTGTAAAATATCACTCATAGTTCTCATTTAAGTTAATCCCACACAATTACTGTAACTTTCCTGCCTTCATATTTTTTGTTTACATAAATATTTGCAGAACTCTTTGAACCCCTTTTAACTTCTGTAGATACTATATCTGCATTTAAAAATAATTCTTTGAGAACATTTTTAAGATTCTCAGATTTTAGTAATCTTTCTACTGCAGTTGGAGTTGTCCTGATTGGTTGTTCCATTCAAAATCACCTTTTTCTATTCTATCAATATGTTTGTGTAATAATTTTCCTTTTTGATCTAGGAAAAAAACTATATCAATTCCCTTGCCTTTGTTCTTATCAATGCATGTAAATCTTTCTATTCTCATAATATCACCTTACTTACTTTTCATTATTTGTTTCCAATTTCCCTTTAATACTTTTTTGTATTTAGCTAACCAACTTTTTGCATTTAATGGTTTCTTCCTAAGTTTTACTTTAAGCTGTTCAGCTAACTTTTTGAGCATATAATCCTTTAATATATTATCATTTTTTGTAGTGGTTTTCCATTCATTAAAAATTATGTCTATAATTGTTTCCTTACTTATTTTCCCATAATCTTCTATGTAGTTTTTGTTTAATGAATCACAAAGAAAAATATAATCTTCACTTTCACCATCAACATAAACATATGGGACTCCTGGTCTTACATAGCTCATTTTTCTGCCTCTAACACAATTAAAAATCTTTTGTGTATTTTTTCATCAGTCTTGAATTCGTATTCATCGAACTTAACTGTGCTATATCCCTTATCTTCTGCTGCATTCATTAAATCTTTCATATCAGTATTCATTTTCTTTTTCTCCTAAGGTATTGCATTTCAAATTTTTTCCATTCTTTACTATTAGAAAAACAATAATATTTTGAAATTAAATACAACACTATTATTCCACTTAAAAAACCTAAAACAAATTTAAGCATCTTATTCCTCCACAACTTCAAAATTACATTGTTCAAAGCTAACTAAACGAAAGTTTCCTTTTCTTCCACAAGTACACTTTATTGGTTCGGCTATATCTTTTCTTTGTTTTTTAGTCCAGAATGGGGATTGTGTTTTTAATATATTTCCACAAGCTGGGCATTCAAATCTACATTCAATTCCTAACATTTTATTCCTCCTGATCATAATACACATAAAAAGGAGATTTAAAATGGATACTTTTCTTTTCCATTGGCTATAACATACTGCAAGCCTTTGATTATTCTTTGGGTATTCTTTTTTCATTAGTTTGTTTCCCATACATCTGCTAATAAATTCTATCTCTTTTTCTTCCTTCTTTGGTTTTGGCATTGGCATATTTATCCCTCTTATGTATTATTTTATGAATCCTTTCAGATACAACTTCAAGTTCCCCTCTTGCTTCGTGACCTAAGTTATCATAACTTTTATGATGTATCTGCATTTTACTTTTACTAACAGGATTTTTGCTATGTTCACAGACCCCATTTGATTGTGCAATTAACTCCTTGCGCTGTCTTTTCCACTCTTTTGAATTTATATATTGTTCATAATTCATTATGAAAGGGGCTGATTAAGGCATACCTTTTTAAAACCAACAATGGGAGATGGTATACCCTTTTAAGCCCCAATTAATATATATATTACACATATATTTAAACCTTTCTAATTATAAATATGTCTTATTTCCTTCAATTACCCCTTCAAACTTCCAATTGCAGCCACCCCAAACACCTTCATACTTATTTTTGACCTTTTCCCACAGCTCAGGCTTGGCTTTTGGGTTAGTTCCTTCTAAAACATACCACTTATTATTGCATTTTGTAATATTCCATGCATGTCCAAACTTATTTTTTGCATCAACATCCTTTCCTTTAGGATAATAGTACCCACACCAACAAAAGGTTTCATCTGCTTTCCATCCAGCCATTCCAATTGCAGAAGTAATGGCAACTCCACCACTATCATCACAGTCTCCAAAGCCAAACATTAAAATATCAGAGATAGGCCTCCAATTATCAACCTTATCATTTTCATAAATTATACTATTTGTGATAATCTTTTGAATTTTAGCCATATTTTCAATAGTCTTTTCAACATTAAGAAGTTTATTTCTATTTAATAACTCATACAAAATAGTGCTTTTATCAAAGGCATACTGTGGTTTGGTAAATTGTCTGTGATAATCTTTTGTTTTGCTAATAAACCTTCTTTTTGGCCTGTATATCATACTCTTAACTAACCATTCAGGCTTTTCTGCTTTGTCATTTAAGCCTGCTATTTGAGCAATATACTCCTGCTCTTTTTGAAGGCATAATTCCCTATCTAATGTTATAGTATTATCAAGATTTGTTATTTCATCTTCATTGTTTTTAATATCTAAATCTTTTTCATTAATAGTTTTTTTCAATTTTTCTATTTCTTTATTTAGATCCTTATTATAATATTCATATAAAAAATCCATAAACTTGTTTAATAACCAATTCATTGAAATCACCAAAAATCTATTTATTTTTTCAAACTTATAATAATATGCCTTATTCCTTAAAAAAGCCTAACTTACATAAAACTCCTCTTCTGAGGCTTTGGTCATTGATGGGATAATAAAAAGTAATGTACCCTCTTTCTTTCATAACAAACCCTTTTTTATCTAAACTCCTCATTATATTCATTGCTGTAGCCTTGCTTACCTTAAGAAGAGTGGCTACATCTTCCAAAATAATAAAATTATGAGGAAAAGAAGTATTAAGATATAGATTACTCATAATAACAAGCTCATTAGGCTTCAATTTTAGGTTAATATTAATCTCTTCCTGCATCTTATTTCTTCCAAAGGTGAATAGTGTTGTTTTTTTCTATTATTATTCCAGATATGTGTTTATTCTCTTCTAATCTATGTAAATAATTTTGTATGGTTTGCCAGCTTCTCTTGATATGGAACTCCTTAATCAGATTTTGCTGAATTTCCCTTGTGGTCATATGTTTATCTGACTTATTGATTAATTGTATGATAAAAGAATTCAATTTACTATTTTTCTGCCATATCCCCCTTGCCATAATATCTCTATTTTAATAATACTATATAAACATTTCTTTTAAACTTTAAACACTCTCAGCTTTTTGTAGTTGTTAGGGTATAGATTTTTTTTCTTTATACTATTATACTTATTTCTTTATCACTTTTAAACTTTAAACATATTTAAACATTAAACTCATTTAAACATCAAACATATTTAGAATAAATAAAAATTTTTTTTTATATAATAACCAAAAAATATCCCTACCGTAAGAACTACAAGAAACTGAATGAGTTTAAAGTTTAAGATTATAAATCCAAAAATACATAACAAAAAATATATTAATCACTTAAATTAAAATTAAAGTTATATGAAACAAATTTCTAAAAAAGAATTATTAAAATATGTAAGGTTTTTAGATTCTGCAAAACAATATGTGGGCCTTAGTGATTATAAAATTAAAGTTTCTACAAGTTTAGTAGATTTAGGGGAAAGTTTTGCTGAAGTTAGTCCAGATATATATGAAAAAATACTATTGATTTCCTTAACAAAAAATTTTCTACAAGAAAGTAACGAAAGAAAGATAAACATATTACTACATGAATTAGTGCATGGCCGGATTGAAATATACAATATGAAAATAGATAAATTAAAAGAAGATCTTGAAGAAGAATTAGCAAATGATATTACCAGGGGATTTGAAAGACTTAAGTTAATAACTTTCTAATTTTTTTTGGCAGGAGGGCAAAATGAAAACAAAATGTGAAGTCTATTCGAGGGTTGTAGGATATTTAAGACCAGTTGAGCAGTGGAATGAAGGAAAACAAGAAGAATTTAAGGATAGGACAAATTTTGATGTGTCTTAATCCAAAACTTTTAATTCTCCTTGTTCAAGCATATATTCAAGTGCTTGTCTCATTCCAAGTAATTCAAATGCTCGAAACCAGTCATGTCTTAATCCTTTTTTCTCTTCTTTATGAAATTTTGCACCAGCTTCTACTACTTGGTTTAATTTTTTTCTTACATCTGTTTCAGTAATCATTTTACTAATCTCCTTAATTCTTTATTTAGATCAGTTAATGTTGCCTTTGATTTATATTCTGGACAATCACTATTATCTTTAAGGAAGCTTTCTATATAGTTGTCTATTTTAACTTCATTCTGGATAACTTTCTTTTCTCTGCTTTCTTTTTTTAGTTCAATTATCTCTTTTAATTTGAAAATAATATTTTGTGAGATAAAACTAGAAGAGGCATTTAAGGTATGGACAAAACTTATTGGTGGGAGTATTCCACTAACAGAAACATATTTAGCATTAACAAGGCCCCTCATTGCATAAAGATATTTCTTGTAAGTAACTAAATTGCCAAACTTTAAATATTTAAGATAGTTCTGTCTGCACATTGATTTGTAGTGATGATACAAAGATACTTTATTAAAGTTATTCTTGGCAAAGTCCACAAAGACCTTTGGTTTATCCCCACAATAAATAATATCTGACTGCAGCCATTCAATTACTGTAGGATTTGAGCTTGACAACATCCTTGTAAATTTAAATATATCAAATCCACATACATCAATAAAGCATCCCTCAGCAGAATGTGGGTTTCCTTGTTTGTCATAATGTTTCATAATAACATCTTTAGGCAAGTTAATTTGCAGGTAATCATCTAATGGCCTTGTGTATACAAACCTAACATCATAATCAGAGTCTTTGCTATCCATTCTCCAAGACCTGCTTCCTGATTCTACACAGAAGATTATTTTTATGTTGTATTCTTTTTCTATATCCTTGCATAAACTTTTTATTTTATCTTTCATAAAATAGCTTCACCTCTTTATCAAACCAATACATATTTTCTTCATAACCTTTAAAATATATTACTAATTTTGGATGTTGGTCAATATAAAAACTTTGATTTCCATAAAT
>Ga0307928_10003012_pt1 | contig 12885 bp, 21 predicted proteins | sample AceLakmetagen232_FD_201815 | JGI IMG/M metagenome (GOLD analysis project Ga0307928, IMG submission 201815) | Saline water microbial communities from Ace Lake, Antarctica - #232 | ecosystem: Environmental > Aquatic > Non-marine Saline and Alkaline > Saline | place: Antarctica: Ace Lake... | reverse complement strand
GGGGCTGTCCGGTTGGGTGGGAAAATCGGAGAGGAAATTTAGCGACCTTGGGTGGTTCTCAAAAGGGGGGGTTTTGCTTCTTTTGCGGCCCCTGTTTTCCTCTTTTGGAAGGGGTTTCAGGGCTATTTTTGGGTGGGTTGTGGGAGTGCTAAAAGTGGGAGGGTGGGGGGCGTATCGCATTGGTATGCAAAAAATTGCGTATAGACCGCGCTCTATATTCAGATTTCTGCATATTTGACAAGAACTTGTTTTTAGTGTATAATTGACACCAAGAGGGGGGGCAGTGGGCTTTCCCCGATCACACATCTTTGTAAGGAGGCAAATAGAATGCCGAAGGTTACACCAGAAGAAGGGGCTCGTAAGCTGATTGATCGAGCACGCGCAGCGGCTCCACACATCGCGGACCAGGTGAGGAAGGTCACTGTTTCACCTACTGAGGCGGCTGCATCGAAGATTGACAAGATGCGGACCAATTTTCTTAAGGCCATCGAAGAGGGTAAGGTGGAGCGTGGATTGCGCCGGGTGTCCCTGAGTGATTGGCAGAATGCCATGATCAACAAGGGTGTCCCGCGTATCTCCCAAGGTTTAGAACAGGCGGAGAACAAGATCATCGAGTTCAACCGTCAGTTCTACCCGTTCCTGGAGCGTGTCCAGGGTGAAGTTGACGCGATGCCGGACACGACCCTCGAGGATAACATCCAGCGGGCCGTGCACAATATCCGTCGCATCTCTGAGTTCAAGCGGTCGTAAGGGAGGATTGAACGATGGCTTATATTCAACGAGTAAGGCTCACGAAAGACTCCGACCTGGACGACGCCACCACTTGGCGTTACAAGCTCCCGTCCATTGGGAAGTACACCGCCTTTGAGATGCGGGTCAACTGCGACCGGTTCGCTACGCGGACCGACGCTGACCTCGTGTATCCCCTGGAGTCCTGTATTTCCAAGGTCGAGATGCTTGCCGGTGGGGCGCGTGCACTGCTGTCTTTGACCGGACAACAGTTGGACGCGATGAACTACTGGGACTTCAAGCGGCCCAATCCCCGACGGTATCGGCAGGAAGAGGACACCGGCAATGACAACATTTTCTTCCTGCTGGGTGGCCGGAGTTTGTACGATCCTCGCTATGGCTGGGATATGGCGAAACTGGGAGAGACGTACCTCGAGTACACCTACGACCTGAATGAGGGTGTGGCGGAGTACTTCAAGGCCAGTGACCACGATATCTCACTGTACGGGTATCGCTGGATGGGGCCTGGAGAGCCGAGCTTCGCGGGGTTCTTCCGCAGTCGTCAGTTGGCTGCGTGGACGACCACAGCGGCGGCAGCCCTCAAGACCATTCAAATCCCTGTTGGTAACTCCGTTCGGCGCATTGGGGTTCAGGCCAAGACCAGGGCGAAGACGCTGGGCTCGACGTTCAGCGAGTTGGAAGTCCGTGCGAACGACGGCGAGTACTCCCCAATCATCGTGAAGTCTATGATGGACTGGTGTCTCGCGGAAACTTCCGAGTACGGCCTGCACGACGAACTTGGCGGGATTGACTACATCATGTCCAATGAGCTGGTTGACTTGCCGCACTGGTGGAGTTACGCCGAAAGCATGCACTTGAACGGCTACGCCGATGCTGCCCTGATGCCCTACATCTGGGGTCTTATCACCCTGCCGATGAGGGCTGGAGGGCAACCTGGTGAGGCTGGTGAGGTGGTGTTCAGTTGTCGTGGAACTGGGTTCCAGAAATGTTTGCGCCTGGGCTTTGACCACGACGAGGACGGTATGGACCTGTTGCAGACCGGTGCGTTGGGTTCGCTGGATCTTCTGGTCACCGAGGCAGCGGCAGACCTCGAGGCAGCGATGTTTGTCCAGGACGTCATTCCGTACTAAACCCAAAGGAGGTAGGCAATGTTCGACCGAAGGTGGGTTATAGTAAAGGGCGACGGCGTAGCCTACTTAGGGGCTTGCATCCTTTACAACATCATCTTTTGGCCTGATGTAGCGACCGACTACGTAGACATTTACGATGGAAGGGATACTGTATCTGGCAAAAAGTTCTGCCGTCTCGAGGCAGATGTTGATAGGACGCGCCACCTGAACCTGGGCGACGGCGTGTCGTTTGATGTAGGGATCTACGTTGACGGTGCGGACACTGGAGTCGAGACGACCATCGTCTTCACGCCGTTGGAGTGATCGTGACGTGCTAAATCAAGAGTTACCCCCCGCTCTCCTCCTGACCGGGGGGTTTAGGGGGAGTGGCGGGGGGTTTCTCGTGTTGTGGGGGGATGAGAGGTAACTAATGCCTGGAATAACTAATCCTGCAGAGGAATATTTCAAAGACGGAGTTTGGGGTTGGGCTACTAGCGCCTGGGAAAAACTAATCTCCAAGGGTGGGCGGCTGTTCACTGCCCTTCACGGCTGGGATGGCTCAGCGTGGCACAAACTTCCTTTGCTGTTCGGTTACTCAGATACTTGGCGGGAAGGTGTGGCTGCAATCGACGTGGTTGCTGGTACTGCCAGCACTGCGTATACTGCGGTTGGTCCTGGGGAAGTTGTTGTAGTCACGAACTTTAGCCTTCGATATTCGCAGGCCAATGCTTTCCGGGTTGAGTTGCGTGCTGTCTTGGGTGGGCTGGCAATTATTCTCAGGAGCCGTGCGACTCTTGTCGCGTTGGACTCGATAGACATTCAATGCAATATAGTTCTTAAGGAAGGTGACTACCTCTCGTTCTATTATAACAATGCTGCGGTTGGGGACGATTTCTTTTCTTACGCTTGTGGTTACAAGATGCTGATTGCGGAGTAAGTCAAGATGAGATACAGAGCCGCGCTGGAGATAGGGCTTGGACAAGCCTGGGATGACCCTGCCTGGACTTGGCTGCCCCTCGAGTATGGCTACATCACGGAAGTCGAAGTGATGTTCCCTGCAGGGCACGCTGGATTGACCTACGTGCAGATCTATTACCAGTCACGCCAAATCTTTCCTCTCACCCCTGGGTCAGCGTTCAGGGGAGACGACCACGCGATTAAGTTTAACGAGCGGTTTCCCATCCTCGAGGTGCCACATGAAGTGTTGATTATAGGTTGGGCTCCAGACTCAACGCTGGTTCACACGGTCTTCGTGAGTATGACTATAGAGGCCGTTCCTAGGTTTGTTAAGGTGTATGGTGAAGTTCCGTTGCCGGAGGGTATGTAATGCCTGAGTTCGCTGACTGGGTACGTGCGTTTGCAATGATGGGCAAGTTCGGGGCTGATTGGAAGGTAGTTGCCCTGACTGATGATGGCTCTATGTACGCCCTATTGCAAGGGGAAACAGTCGATGAGGAAATACGAACCGTCAGGCTGGATGAAGAAGGTCGTATGAGTGCCTTCGTGATTGACTCTGTAGATGCCTGGGAAAGGATGCTTTACATTGGCAACGCGGAGTTAGCGGTGCGGTTAGGTAGTCCAGTGAGTTATGAACAACGTGGGAGAGTTCAGTTCATTGAAACGTTCGAGAATGGCTGGTCGCGCTGGAAGGTGTCACTGAGTGGCGGTGACGCAGCAGCAGTTCTCGACCCTACGATAGCACGCACTGGTGGTTTTTCGGTCAAGTTGACCAGTGGAGATGATGCGTCTCACTATGCACAGATTAAGAGTTATCACTACATCCGCCCTGCAACCAGGTGGGGTCTTGAGTTTAGTTTCGCCCCGGAGTTCGGTTTCGAGCGCATCTATGGCCTGTTGGGAATTCACGACGAAACAACTATGCGGTACATAGGCGTCCAGTATGATGATGATAACAAGAAGCTGTGTGTGTACACAGGTGCTGATACCTTTACTGCCATTGCTGACGCTACTGCGCTGTTTGATTATAGCATCGGTTGGAACACAATAAAGGTAGTAGCTGACGTCACTACAGGCAAGTACGTCAGGGCGTACTTTGGTGACCAGGAGGTGGATGCTTCGGCTCAGTCAATGCATTCTGCAGTTATAGGAGGAGTGCACGCGTGTCTTTTGCAAGTCAGGCACGTTGGTGATGACGGAGAAAATGACATCTGCAACGTAGACGACCTTATTGTAACAAATGCAGAGCCTGAATAGAAAGGGGTGAACAAAATGAGGTTGGACAAAGCAAAACTGGCGTTACTCGTACTTGGCACAATAGTCGTGTGCGAGTTGGTGTTGATTGGGGTGTTGGCTGGCACTGGCACTCCTGTTCCTGACCAGGCTTGGTCGCTCGTGTACGCAACTGTCGGTGTTCTGGCAGGGGCTGCAGGTGCACAGGCTTGGAACGGTAAACTACAGAAAAAGGAGTGAAGACGATGGGTTACAAAGTTACAGATACGCGTGAAATGTCCAAGATGTCGCAGGCTGGCTCTGTCGTGCAAACGTACAGGGTTTGGCTTGTCACCGACAAGGGGTCCTCCGGCACCGTGGATGTTCCGCTCGACAAATGGAACAAAGAGGACTTGCCTGGTATCCTGGAAGCGAAAGCAGTGGAGCTTGACCTGGCCTTTGCTGTAGTGGGGTAGTTGAGTGATATACGATCTCCGAGATATTCTGCTGTGGATAGTGCGTGGGTGGTGGCAGTACTTTGTGCTCCGCCACAATCTCTACCGCTGGCTAAGGTTGCCCGAGTCCTTAACTGCGCCGGATTTCTGGCTCGACTACTTTTCCCACTATCAGTGGTATAACTATCTCGACAGTGATGGTAGACCCAACCACATCATCTGGGCCAGTCGTTACCGGACTTGTGCGACAAGTGCTTTCAACGCCTGGATGGGAGTACAGACACGAAGGTTTCGAGACGAGGCCGTTTCTCTCGTGAGAAATTTCACCGGGACCCTCTTGTACGGGTACATAACTTTCTCAACCTGGATAGATGTAATTTGGAATAGGGTAGGAACTTATTTACCCTGGTGGGCTAGTAGCCTCGCGAGTGCTGCAGTACAGTTGTATGATTGGTTTCCTCTCTCCATTGTCAATGCCTGGAAGTCCTGGGACACCATCTGGGCAGAGATCAAAGGCGATGTCTGGTCCTGGGCACTGGCACGATTTGACGCCGCCAAGAACTGGGTTGCAAATCACGCTCCCTGGGTTATAGACTGGATTAACTTTTTGGCAACCTGGTACAATGCAGTAGGGGCGTGGGTTACGGCTTTCAAGGGGGACCCCTACGGTACAGTAGTAGGCTGGCTTGGAGTAGCGTGGTCCACCTGGCTCAGTGTTCAGGCTGGCATAGTCAATTTCTACAATAGCGTCTGGGTTCCGTTCAGCACTGACCTACACGACTTCCTCGATCACCCGATGCTGTTCCTGTACGACGTGTTTGATGATGAGGTAGACAACTACATAGAAACTCTCAGCCGGTGGGTAGGGCAAGTGGCTGAAAAGATCATAACCTGGTCTTGGGGGAATACGTGAAATGGCTTGTGAGAACTTAACAGGACTGCCCAAAGTGTGGTGTCAGATATGTAACTACTTCAGAGAATCGCAAGGAATCTATGGCGATGAAGAGGCAGCTCACTACGGCTATGTTCAGGGAGGCCGTAGAGATGAGGATGCTGGCGAGGATGAGAAGAACTTCCTGGAAACTGTCCTGACGCCTCGCTTGGAAGCGCTTGGAGCCCCACAGGAAGTTATAGACACGATAGCCCAGGCCGGGGAAATGGGGTTTCCAAACAATGTCATGTTCGGGAGTCTCGCATATTTCTCCTACATTCAGGCAACCTTCCGTGGGTGGCTTGGGGTTGCTGCCCTCCCCGTCCAGTATCAGATTATGGGGGAGTTGGGTGTTGCACGGCCTGACCCTGCAACCGCTTGGTCAATGTTCTGGCGTGGTCTTGGTGAAACTCAACGAAACAACCTGCTGAACGACCTCGGGTGGACACAGGACCTGATTGATCGGTTCGGCGAGGTTACTCGACCCCGTTTGAGCCCCGCTGAACTGTTCCGGCATATGCATCTGACTGGCGCCGGGGCCGCTGGTGTCTACGACGAATTGAGCAAGCGCGGTTTTACCGCCGAAGACGCTGGCGCAATGAGCGAACTCTCTAAGCTCATCCCTGGCCCAGGCGACTTAATCAAGATGGCCGTCCGTGAGGCTTGGCGAGACGACGTAGCCGTTGAGTGGGGCTACGATGCTGATTTCCCTGCTGAGTTCGCTGAGTGGATGGAAAAGCAGGGGGATACCGAAGGGTGGTCACGCAAATACTGGCGTGCACACTGGGAGTTGCCCGGCCTGACTACAGTTCTGGACATCCTCTACCGGGTGCCTGAGTTCGATATAGGGAACCTGGACACCTTCCTGCGCATCTCTGACATCCCGGCTACCTGGAGAGACTACATCAAGAGAACCGCTTACAGGCCCCTTACCCGCGTTGACGTTCGTAGGATGTATGGAATGGGAGTTCTGGACCGGGCTGCCGTCAAGCGGTCTTACCTCGACTTGGGCTATGATGACACCAACGCTGAACGGATGACAGAGTTCACGGTCCGCTTTGAGACAGATGAAGACCGAGCGGCGACGAAGACGGACATCCTTTCCTTCCTGAACGTAGGGGCCCTCACCTCTGGCGAGGCTGCCGCCTGGTTGATGGCTATCGGTTACCCAGAGGAATTGTCATCTTACCTGGTTGCCCGTGAGTTGATGAAGGCTGAACAGAAACGGATTGCTCAACAGGTCAAGCATATCCGTAACCTCTACATCCACCAGGAGATCACGGTCACTGAGGCAAGTGCCAGGCTCGGGGCGATCGGTGTTCCTGCTGGGGAGATCAACCAACTACTTGATGAGTGGCAGATTGACCGCGAGGCAAAGATTGAGCGCCCAAGCCGCGCTACTCTGGACCGCTTGCTCCTCCAGGACGTAGTCAGTGAGCAAGATTACACCACGGGCCTGGATGCACTGGGCTACCAGGAGAAGTATGTCAACTGGTATCTGAGTAGCATTTTGCAACAGAAGGCCGAAGTTACACGCAAGGAGGAGGAGAAGGCACGGGATGAGCAGGAAGCAATTCGTACACGGCGCATCAAGAGCGATTACCAGGTGGCAAAAGCCGCTCTTGACGTTGACATTGCCGAAGTCCAAACTGCTATCTCCGACACACAACTTGCACTCCGAGAGCGCCAAATCCGCTACCAGGAGGAGTTGCGTATTGCACGTGAGGCGCTGACAGTTGCTCAGCTGCAGGACGGCGCTGCGCGTGACACTGCAAATCTGGAGGCTCAGATTAAGGACCAGGAGAGCGCGATCGCCTTCCTGCGTGAGCAAATCGAAACATTAGAAACTGGCATTGCGGACATCCGGGTCAAAGGGTTACCACAGCCTAGGCCGTTGACCGCTGGTGAGGCTGCCGTTGCCACCAGGGAGCGTGAGGTTGCAATCGAGCAACTTGGGGAACAGATCGAGGCAATCGAGACGGAGATAGCAGGTATTGAGCTGGCCGCTTCCCCTGAGGTTGCTACAATTGACACTGGAGTGGCAGAAGTCGCTATTCTGGAGAGACAGCTGGCAATCGAGGTTCACCAGGACAGTATTGCCGTTCTGGAGGTTGAGATTGCCGAGATTCGTCTGGAGCGCACTATCACCGTTGTCGAACTGACGCCAGAGGATGTGGAACGCCAAACCAAGATACACCAGGCGGCGATCGAGATTGCGCAGGATGACATCGCCGGGGCTCATACCTCGATAGCGGGCTTCCGATCGCAAATCCACCAGCGTCGTGTGCAACTGGCGGAGGACCTACAGGTCGTGGATCGGATCCGCTCCATAGAGGAGATTGAGGCGGGTTGGGAAGCCGACCTGTTGGAAATGACACTGCGGCTTTCAGGATTGAGGACCAACCTGTCCGAACTGCGGGAGCAAAAAGCCCATCTCGCAGTCGAGTATCGCGTAGGATTAGCAGAGGAGTAAAGATGATCATAAGCGTTTTTCATACCGGTTCATACCGGCCTATTGCTCACACTGGTGGAGGAGTAGGGATCATGCGAAGGATAGTTTACCGAATGTACAGATACGCAACCCGCCGGTCGCGCCAACCGAATTCTAGCCGTTGGCGCGCGTGGAGGGCTTGGCTGTGGCTGCAGCCGGCCACTACGTTCAGGAGGGAAAAGGTATAATGCCAGACCCAAGGCGTCTACTAGAGGAACAAATCAAGAGGCTAAAACGGGTTCAAGAGAGAGTGGTGGAGGCTGGGGAGGAGACTTCCGAGGAGAAAACAGAGCAAGTTCGTAAGTCGCCCGCTTTCCCAACGTCTCCAACTTCTGTGTCCGTCTGAGCCAGTCCGGGTTGAACTCCCAGACCCAGACCCGATCAACGTCTGGATTGGCCAGGTATCCCAACAGGTCCTGGGGGTTCAGGTGCAGGTGTGGGGGTCTGACCCACCTGTCTTTCCCGACAGTCCCGGCAATCCGGCCGTAGTGTTGCTTCTTTTGCACCTTCCGCAATCTTACCCCATCCAGGTTTTGCTCCATAAACGCATAGCGGATGGTAGTGAAGTGCCATTGCTCGAATAGGTCTGGTGCCAACTGGACAGCGTTGCTCTTGATCCCCTTCAACGTCCGCAAGTCGCCAAACCTGTAATCCTTCTTGGCGTTGATCTCCAGGCTCTCAGTAGTTCCCTCCACTTTCAGCCACCCGAGCTTCTCCGGGTCAATCACCCCGGCCAGGTTGCGGAACCCCGTTTCGTCTACGATGAGACTGTCGGTGTCAATGTAGAACACGTGTTCCCTTCCGGCCAGATTGAGCAACGACCACATATAGACCCGCCCGTAGGCCGCCACGTGAGCCGGGATTGCCGGAAGCGAGTCCCAGGGCTCCCCGCCACTGTACTGCCGGATCACCTTTCCCCCAAATGTCCAGTCCACACAGGTGCGGCCACTCTCTACATCAAGCCAGCGCCGGACATCAACAGTGTCGAGGGGAGCGTCCCCTATGATTTCCTGCGTGTGCGCCACCTGGCCGAACTTCCCCTGCAGTGAATTGCGCAGTAGCTTGCACATTCTGGACCTTGCCAGGTCCCCTTGCTCACGGTACTGTGCTCGCAGTGGGGTGAAGTAGTCTACGTACTCAGAGAACAGGTCTGCTCCCTCGAAAAGTGCAACCTGTCCCACTCCCTGGATTTCCCTATTGAGCAACGCAACTTGCAATTCAGGCGTGGTCAGTGTTGTCAGAAATGAGCCGGTTGGGTAGGCGTTTCGGCCGAGGATTTGCTTGACATAAATGGGTTCTCGTGCCTCAACTACCACTTCCGCAATTGCCAGGTAACGGCTCAGCAGCGTATCCAGGTAGTCCACGCTCACGTTTTGGACCACCTTCACCAGCTTGCGCGGCTGAGGATACCAGGCCATCATTGCCGCGTAAAGCGCGTTGACGTCCAGCTTGTAGTACGTCCCTGGTGGCGTTTTCCCGATGAAGAAACATTCTGTGCGCCCCCCGTGGTAGGATTCGCGGGAGAGGGCCACACAAGCGGAGTTGTTATGTATACCTATCTTTTCACGCATAAACTTGTGACGGTAGCCGTTGAAAGCCTGCTTTGCCGCTGTAATGCCGAAGGACCCCAGGTCGTGAAAGTCCAGGAACTCAAACCACTGTTGCCACAACTTGACCAGTATCTCGACGTCGCGCTTGCAGTAGGTGAACAGGTCCTCCTCAGACACGGTGTCAAAGTCAACCTCGAGTTTCGGCAGGCCTACGCTCTCCCCCAACTGTTTCACGCTGGCCTGCCACCAGTTCATGTTATCCAGCATCTCAATTCTGTGCTCTTTCCGCTCCCACACAAACATCGTGCAAGAGGGCGCCATTACGCAATATGAGGGGGACCAGCCCAAGTGGGGCAGAAACCAAAACGCACGGCAAACCCGTGCGTCGTAGTCAATGTTATGCGAGACGATTAACAGTCTCTTGTGCTCTGTACTCAACTCCTCAACCCATCCCCACAGGTCCCCCTCCTCTGCAAGCCGCCGCCACTCTTGCTCTTGGAGCCCTTCCGCCTCTGTGTAAGACGTGAGGCAACCGACGCCCAGGCGGAAGGTGTGTTCCTCCCGGTCTTCGTCTGGCCGGTTGATCTCCGCTTCAGCGTCAATGAACAGGACTGCTTCTGGCCGCTTGCTGGTCTTATTTCGGGATAGCCAGTGGCACCGACGTTCCAGGCCGCCAACTTTCATTTTGTGCCTGTTGCCTTGCCGCTCGCTCCGGGTTGGTCAGGTGTAGTAGACACCCTGCCATCAGGAGATTGACTTTCTTACCCGTGAGTAAGCAATAAGGAGAAAAGTATGATCCTTGATATTCGCCCTCTACCCATATGTTAACGTGGGCGCAACTCCGACAAGTCTGTTTCATATCACCACCTCCACTCCTCCCCCAATCGGCGTGAACCTCCAATGAGCTTAACTGAGAAGATGTCCATTGTGGGGCTTTGTCCAGTCATCCCCAACCGCGATTGAGCCTCGTCCAGAATTTCCTCAGATGTAAGTGGCCTGGAGACTGTGATCCAATACTCATTGTGAGCAAACTGACCTGTAGCCAGATCACGGCCGTAGGTTGCAACCGTGTAGGAGATCGGCTTGTCCCAGGGGATTTCGGAGAATTCGTACCAGTCTGCCGGGGGAGTTTCACCAGGCAAGAGAGAGGAGTACTGTTCCTCTCTCTCCCCAGCGACCAGCACCTCGCCCCACTCCCGGGCAACGGCCGCTGGCTCTACGTCAACCCCTGCTACTCTGCCAAGTCGTAGTGCGCTGGCAACAGACTGGCCTATCTTCTGCAGTCGGGAAATGATAGAACGTCCAAACCCGCCAAGCGCCGCACCTAATCCACCAAGTAAAGGCATTTCAGACCCCTTCCGTTCGTGTTCCTGAGTTCTGCCAGCCGCTTCGAGGTGTGAGTATCGGTTCAGCTTCCTCTAGTATTATACCTAAGTCTCCATCAACCCACAAGTCCCGCTCGGTCCCGCCGAAGACATCAAGATAGTAGATCTTGACCGCGTGGCGAGTTCCGTCAATCTGCCCTAGCAACGCGAGCAAGACCGGGGTCAATTCCGGGTGCTGTACGTGCACAGTTGCGTAGATTGTCGCCAGATACTCTTGCGCCCGGCGCAGGTTGGTGTCGGTCTGGCGGCACCGACGCTTTAGGTACTCACGCTTTGACGGTGGCATTGTCACCACCCCCCGTGGGTGATGACCCACACAGCGGCCTTGAACAGTACAACCGCTGCAATCATAAAGGCAACTACGAACCCCCAAAGGGGAACTGCCGCAATGATGATCGGGATAGTCCACCCGATCAATGTGCCTGCCACTACAACAAACAGCATTGTTGCTAACCACTTAATCAGTCGGCTAATCATCCGATGTCCTCCTCAGCAACGGGAGCCACCCCCCCATGAGGAGGTGGCTCCCACCTGCGAACGCGCTTACTCAATATCGAAGTACTGTCTCCCCGACTCCTTCCCCGTCTTCTCCAGGATAGTCGCCAGTAACGGCAGTTCATCCTTGCACGCCAGAAGCTTGCGGTAAACTGCCAGGTGTGAGGAGAAGAAGAAACCTGCATGGCCATTGATCTCGATACCGACCGCTGCATAAGGCCCCTTGTCCCCTTCCCACTCCGCAATCCCTGTAATCTCGAACTCCTTCCCGACCAGGTCGCGGAGGTGATACTGTGTTCCCTCCAACTCTGCCCGGGACGACACTATGTCCCCCACGCGCCGAGGCGCTTTTTGCTTAGTCACCTTTCACCTCCTGTGATCCGCTGGCCTCACACATTGCCTCGACCACTGCGTCCAAGCCGATACCCATGTGCTCGACCGCGCTGTGGAGATTGCTCACAGCCAAAGCGAGCAAGGCTACCACAGCACCAATCAGCTCATCATTGAAAGCGTCTTCATCCTCAGATACCTCCGCTACCAACTTTCCCACAGTCCGCAAGTGAGCCCCGCTTTCATTCAGGCCTTCGCGGATTTTTCCAATCATTTTGTCCCAAGTCATCCCGATACCTCCTTATCTATTCCTTCACGTTTCAACGCTTCCTCGCGCAACAGATCAGCCGCTCGGCCAAATGCTACCACTTGCCCGTGGTAATACTCAGCCCGCAAAGGCCGCTTTAGGCTACGGGCGCGAGCTGCCATATGTACAGCACCTTCTCCCAGTTCGTCCAGGCGCTCAGCCAATATCTCCAGATGTGTCATGTAGATCCCCCTCGGGGCCGTGCTACCCGCTTGTTTATTACGCGGTAGCAGTTTTTGCAGGTCGGCCAGCGGTGCCAATCGGTCGTAGGTAACCACTCCTCATCCAGTATCTTCAGACCACAAAGCGTCCGCGGTTCTTCCTCCTGCCACAAATGATTGACTCTCCGGTTAATCTTGCGAACGAGCGCGTATATCATTCTCAGCCTCCCTTATGCTAGTGGTACTCAGGCCAGCAGGCGGGACAAAGTCCGTAAATGAGTACCTGGTAGTCTTCATCGACAGGGTCCCCGTTGGGGCCATAGCCCATTGCTCTAAGCATTTCCTTAACATCGTCGTCGGTGTACTCCCGGCCACACAACCTGCACTTATGTATAGGTCTCACCTCCTTCTTTGTAGGGATCCCCGAGTGCCAACAGTAGGACACCAAGCGTACCCCCAGGAGAAGTACTCCTACGAGGGTCAACAGAAACAGCAGATAAACAACCCCGTCACAAACCCCAAACTCTGGCATCTTGTATCATCTCCTTGCTTTCACTTGCACCCAACCTACAGGATAAGTATACCACGGAAATGGTAGAAAGGGCAATCCTACTTTAGTATTATATAGTAAGTTAGGTATAGTGACACAAGACCCCGACCGCCCCCCCGTCGAGGCGCAACGCACTGAACACACGAACACTTGTGCTAATCAATCGAAGGTCCCCCCCACCAACACCAGACAGCCACACCCC
>Ga0307928_10003011_pt1 | contig 12886 bp, 11 predicted proteins | sample AceLakmetagen232_FD_201815 | JGI IMG/M metagenome (GOLD analysis project Ga0307928, IMG submission 201815) | Saline water microbial communities from Ace Lake, Antarctica - #232 | ecosystem: Environmental > Aquatic > Non-marine Saline and Alkaline > Saline | place: Antarctica: Ace Lake... | reverse complement strand
GGTAAAAGATATATTACCCCGAGAAGATTCATTGAAAATATTTTGTTCTATTTTTGGATTTAGAAAGTATTGCCAGCGCATGGCTCCTACTTCTTCAGGGTAAAGAGACCCTTCTATGAAACGTTTAAGCATATTAATAATACCCTTTTTTTGGGGCTGATCAGGGAGTTTTAGAATAAGTGGCGACAGGATCTTTTTTCTAAAAAAAGAGGGGAAAATATTGTAATAACGGTTTATCCTGGCTGCTTTAAATCTATCGTATCCCAGGAAAGTTTCATCTCCGCCTTCTCCGCTTATACACACTTTTACTTTTTCTCTAGCTTTGCGACAAATAAGATAGAAAGGAATAGTAGAGAGATCAGTCATAGGCTCATCCAGATGATAAAGACTTTTTTCAATATCTTCCGGAGAGACTGAGTCAATCATCAGTACATTATGTTCTGTTTTAAAGAAATCAGAAACTATTTTGGCATAGGGAAGTTCTGAGAAACTTTTGTCTTTATAGCCAATAGAAAAGGTCTGGACTTTCTTAGGATATAATTTGGAAACAAAGCCCACTATGGTACTGGAATCAAGTCCTCCGGAAAGGAATACCCCCAGAGGAACATCACTGATTAAACGTCTTTGTACGGACTTTTCCAAAGCGGAAAAAACTCTATCCGCTGCTTCTTCCTCATCTGTAATTTCCGGTTTGAATTTCAAATCCCAGTATTTTTTTATCTGCAGATTGCTGTTCTTGAATATAGCGTAATGTCCCTGCCGCAGTTTATAGATATTCTTAAACATAGTATCCGGGGCCGGAACAAATTCATAACCTAAATAATAATACATTGACTGCAGATTAACTTCTTTTTTCACACAATCTGCTTCGAGAATACTCTTTATTTCTGAGCCAAAGATTAGTTTGCCATCTTTAAAATAATAATAAAGAGGTTTAATTCCAATCCTGTCTCTGGCAAGAAAAAGTTCCTTTTTTTCTTCATCCCAGATAGCAAAGGCGAACTTACCGTTAAATTTTTCCAGGCATTTGGGCCCGTATTCTTCATAGCTTTTTAAAACTACTTCGGTATCAGTATTGCTGTTAAACTGATAACCTCTGGTAAGGAGTTCTTTTTTTATTTCTGGAAAATTATATACATTACCATCATAAACAATCCAAAGTTTTCCTTCTCTGCTGGACATCGGCTGGCTGCCTCTATTGGAAAGGTCAATAATACTTAAGCGGGCATTACCCAGAGAAAAGGTGGAAAATGTCTTTACACCATTAGCATCCGGTCCTCTATGGTGAATCTTTTGAACCATCTTTTGAATAAGTTTTTCATCGTTCCAATTAAAACCGCAAATTCCGCACATAATCTTGTTTCCTATCCTAAAGAGATGAGTATTACTTATTATTTCTAAAGATAATTATTATCTTTATACCACTGGCCTGTTCTTTTTAATCCTTCCTCAATTCCTACCAGTGGAGTATAACTTAATTCTCGTTTGGCTTTATCGATTTTAAAAGCCCGGTTTTGTCTGTACCAGTCAACCCGCCGCCTGAATAAGGGAGGAGATATTTTAAAAGGTTTACATGCAAATTCACATAGGCAGGCTGCTATGTATAATGGGAAAAAAGGTAATTGAATAAATTTTACCTTTATTCCTATTGACTGACCGACTTTTTTAGCCAATTCTTTTATAGTAAGATACTTCTCGTCAGCGATAAGATAAACCTCAGCATGAATTTTGTTACTTTCCCAGGCTGCATAGAAACCGTCACAGAGATTGTCTATATATACAGGATGATAAAGAGCTTTTCCACTGCCGAACATATAAAATTTGCCTTTTTTAGCAAAACGGAATAGATAAAGAAATCTTCCCGGATCACCGGGGCCATAAATAGCTGTTGGCCTGATAATAACACTTTTAAGTCCTTTTAAAGCGAACTCTTTAACTACTTTTTCCCCTTCATATTTAGAATATTGGTAATAATCAGCCGGTGTTATTGGAGAATCTTCATTTCCTGGAGGATTTTTAATATCTCCATGAACACCCTGAGTTGAACAATAAACAAACTTTTTCAGGGGCTTTTTAAGCGCTTCTTCACAAAGAATACGGGTTCCTTCTACATTAGTGTCCCAATAAGTTTTTTTGGAGGCATTGATCTGCCTGAATGCCGCAGCAAGATGAAAAACACCCTGAACATCTTCTAAAGATTTTTTTACTAACTCTCGATCAGCGGTTGATCCTAAAATAATATTAGCCCCCTTTTTTATAAGGTGGTCGTATGAGATACCCTTTTGATTATCCAGAACTGTGATATGGTGTCCTTTATCTATTAAATACTCTACCAGGCAGCTGCCTGTAAAGCCTGTTCCACCGGTTACTAATAATTTCAATTTCCTTTCCTTTCCTTAAAAAATTTTATGACAGTTAATTAGTTCAGATAATAGAATATATAATAGTTTTCAACCGTTAGAAATTTTTATGGAAATCATTTTCGACATTTTATATCATTTAGGATTATTAAGAAAGGCTTTTGCCAAAAAAGTCTCTTTTACCTCTTTCTTTATCTTAGCTGTGCATTTATTTATTTTATAATTAATAAAATAAGTTTTTTTGTGTATAATTAGTTAAAAATTTTTTTAACTAATTCTCATTTAAGAATTATTAAATTACAGAAATTTTAGAAAAATGAATATAGTAATTACCGGCGGAGCTGGATTTATTGGCTCTCATCTCTGTGAAAAATTAATAAATGCAGGGTCAAAGATAATTTGCATTGATAATTTTAATGATTTTTACAATCCTGCTATAAAAGAAGATAATCTTTCAGGAGTTATAAGCAGTAAATATTTGAAGCTTTATCGTTCAGATATCACCAATCTTGAACAGATGGAGGAAATATTTTCAAAAAACAGTATTGATATGGTAATTCATCTGGCGGCAAGAGCCGGGGTAAGACCTTCAATAGAAAAACCTTTATTGTATGAAAAGACAAATATTCTGGGAACTACTAATTTGCTGGAATGCTGTAAAAAATACAACATCTCAAAATTCATATTTGCTTCCTCGTCATCTGTTTACGGTGGGAACAAAAAATTACCTTTTTCCGAAGAAGACAATGTTGACCTCCCCATATCTCCTTATGCTGCTACCAAGAAAGCCGGAGAGCTTATTTGCTATACCTATCATAACCTTTATAAAATATCAATTTTTTGTTTTAGATTCTTTAACGTCTACGGTCCGCGGCAGAGGCCGGAAACGGCAATACATAAATTCACGCGACAAATATTGAACGGGGAGAATATAGAAATCTACGGCGACGGGTCTTCTTCGCGTGATTATACTTATATTGACGATATAATTTCCGGCATTACAAAAAGTCTGAACACGGTAAAAGGTTTTGAGATTATCAATTTAGGCAATTCGAAGATGGTCAAATTAATAGATTTAATAAAATTAATAGAAACTGCCACAGGAGAAAAAGCACTCTTGAAATTTATTGGCAGCCAGCCCGGTGATGTCTTTGCGACCTATGCTGATATTAGAAAAGCAGGAAAAATGTTAAAATATCTTCCTAAAACAAATATTAAAGAGGGCTTGGTTAAGTTTGTAAATTGGTATAAAGAAAAAAGAAAAGAAGGTTTGTTTAATGAGTAATATTTCGAAAAAAGGTAAATCCGATATAGATCTATCTATTATTATTCCTATCTATAATGAAAGAGAAAATATTGAAAGACTTTATAAGAAACTTGATAAAGCTCTTTCCAGGATAAATTTAAAGTATGAAGTGCTGTTGATAGATGATGGAAGCGTGGATGGCACTTTTGATCAGCTTCTAAAAATGCACCAGAAAAACAGGCTATTTAAAATTATCAGGTTCAGGAAAAATTTTGGGCAGACATCAGCTATAAGCGCAGGATTTGATTACGCAGAGGGCGAAGTAGTGATTACTCTTGATGCGGATCTGCAAAATGATCCTGCCGATATCCCAGTTTTATTAAGTAAGATGAATGAAGGTTATGATATTGTAAGCGGCTGGCGCAAGAACAGAAAGGATAATATTGTGACCAGAAAGTTCCCTTCAATTGTTGCAAATAAGATAATATCAAAGCTCACAGGGGTCCATCTTCATGACTATGGGTGCACCTTAAAAGCTTACAGGAAAGAAGTGGTAAAAAATATTAATCTTTATGGTGAAATGCACCGGTATATTCCAGCTATAGCCAGCTGGATGGGAGTAAAAGTAGCCGAAGTTCCTGTTATGCACCACAGCCGAAAGTATGGAAAATCGAAATATGGGATTTCAAGAACAATAAAGGTCATCCTCGATATAATTACAGTAAAATTTCTTTTAAGCTATTCTCAAAGTCCCATACAGATATTTGGGCTGGTTGGTTTATTCTCGGGGCTGGTTGGATTTATTATGACTGCTTATTTAATTATAATGAGACTATTTTTCAATCAATCTCTGGCCGAGAGGCCCCTTTTTATCCTTTCTATATTTATGATTTTAATCGGTATTCAACTTGTTACCATGGGGCTGCTGGCAGAAGTGCTTATGCGTGTATATCATAAAGTTCAGGATAGATCTACTTATGTGATTAAAGATATAATTTTATAGTAATTATAAGTATACAATGAGAAAACTAAGCCATTTTTTAAATCTGGCCAGGATTTATAAAAGCTACTGCTTAAAATTAACCAATTGTAATTATTACCCCATTAGAATCTGGATAGAGCTGTCAAGTAGATGTAATTTAAAATGCCGCTTTTGTGTGAATAAAAACCTTCCACCCAATCAGAAAGGAGATATGGATTTTAACTTGTATAAAAAAATAATTGATGATATTTCCGGCAAAGTTTATGATATAAATCTATTTCATAGAGGAGAGCCGCTTCTAAATAAGGATGTGATACCCATGATTGCTTACGCCAGTAAGAGTGGGATTAAAACCAGGATTCATACCAACGCCACACTGCTGGATAAAGAATTAAGCAGAAGCATAATATTGTCCGGGTTGGACTTGATCTCTTTCTCGTTTGACGGTTACATCAAGGAGATATATGAAAAAAACAGGTCCGGTGCCAACTTTGAGGAAAGTTTAGCTAATATAATCAATTTCCTTAAAATAAAAAAGCAGTTGGGGGCAAAAAAACCGTATACTATTATTCAGATTATTCAATATAGGGAAAGTGTATCTACAAGTGAGACAATAATGCAAAAGAAGATTTTTTTGAAAAATTTTGAAAATCTTCCTCTGGATAAACTAATTTCAAGGATTCCCCATAATTGGGGCGGCTTACTTAAGATAGAAGGGCTAAAAAAAATAAGAACTAAAGATAGAAGAATAATTCCATGTACCTTTCCGTGGTATTCATTAACTATATTTTATGATGGAAGAGTATTTTTATGCCCCCAGGACTTTGAAGGTAAAATTTGCCTGGGAGATGTTAATAAGAACAAGATAAATGAAATTTTTAATGGTAAAATCATAAAAAGCATTAGAGAAGCATTTAAAGAAGGTGCAATTGAAAATATAATTCCCTGCAGGGATTGCGATAGGATAAGGAGAAAGACTTTCATGAAGATTCCCAGGGAATATCTGGGAGTTTTTATAAGGGATAATTTAAGAAGTTAAAGGAAAATTTATATGAAAGCTCTGGTTACAGGAGAAACTGGCTTTATCAGAAGTTATCTGGCAAGAAGTATGAGACCATGGAACATTTATGGTTCATATAATATGAGATTGCTTAAAATATTTAGAGTGATAGCACGAAGGAGTTTTTTGCTTTCAGCTGTGGAAAAACCAATTGGAATTTTATCCGTCTTGATAGAATATGCTTTTAAATCTTTAAAGAAAGAGCTCTCTTATTATAAGATAAAGATGGCATTTTTTAAGAAGGACAGTGCTTACAATATTTTAAAAGCAAAAAGTATTTTAGGTTACAAACCAGAGTTTAGTTTAAAAAGGAATATACATTTAACTGTAAATCGGTATATGGATAATGGATATATTTAAGGGATATTTTTAATTATTTTATAATTTATTCTGCAGGAACCGGAAAGAGAGTTGATTAAAATAGAAAGATACGAGGATAAAATACAGAAGGAACTTTTTGCCAGAGATAAATCGAAGGTTGCCAAGTATATAAATTTGTTTGTAGGAAAGAAAGGTTTTTTTAATTTATTGAAATATGAAGTAATAACCGTGCTGTTTCAGAATATGCCTGGAGCTCTGGGTATTTTTTTTAGAAACTTATTCTATCCCATACTTTTTAAGAAAGTGGGCAGAGGAGTTAGCTTTGGGAAATCTGTGACTCTAAGGCATCCTTATAAAATATCCATTGAAGATGATGTGGTAATAGATGACTATTGTGTTCTGGATGCCAAGGGGTTAAATAATAATGGTATTCATATGAGCAAAAATATTTTTATTGGCAGGGGCAGTATATTGAGTTGTAAGAATGGTGATATAGTCCTGGGGAGAAATGTAGTTGTAGGATTTAACTGTGAGATATTTTCAGGAAGCAAGGTAGTTATAGGCGAAAATACATTAATTGCTGCTTATGTTTATATTATTGGTGGAGGGCATGCTTATTCCAGAGTAGATATTCCCATATCTGAGCAGGAAAAGCCTTCTTATGGTATAAAGATAGAGAAAAACTGCTGGTTAGGTGCAAGGGCTATGGTTTTTGATAATGTGACTATAGGAGAGGATACGATTGTTGGAGCAGGAGCTGTAGTTTCCAAAGACATACCAGCCTTTTCTATAGCTGCAGGAGTTCCCGCCAGGGTCGTTAAATCAAGGAAATAATTAGCAGCTATTAAAAGAAAAAAATGAAAAAAAAGATAATCTCCTTCTATAAGAAAAATAAGAAAGTAATACTTCTTGTAGTGAGAATTGTAATCAGTGTTTCTTTGATTGTTTATTTAATAAAGACTAAGTTAAGTGATTTTTCCAGTGCAATTGGAATTTTGAAATCATCTAATAAGATTCTACTGCTGCTTTCAATTTCAACCCATATTTTTGGCACCTGGATAACTGCTGTCAGATGGAAGGCTCTTCTGAATACCCAGAAAGTGAAGTTGAGTGTCAGTACGCTAAGCGCTACTGTTCTTATAGGTTTATTTTTTAACAATTTTTTACCTACCAGCATAGGAGGAGATGTATTCAGGACTTACGATATTTCAAAAAAAGCTAATATTCCTCTGGGCACATCAGCTTCGGTAATTGTGGTAGAGAGATTTTCCGGAGTGGTCAGTGCGGCTGTTTATGCTGTTGTGGCTTTATTTTTAGGATTTACCGCTATTGGCAACCAATCAGTGATAATCCCTATAGTCATATTTTTTGTTATAATTGTGATTCTGGTTTTGTTAATCATTAATCCTTCTATATTCAGGTTAAATAAATTTTTTGGTAGGTCCAAATTTATTCATAAGTTGAGGGAAAAGCTATCCAATGTTTATAATACACTGGTAAGCTTTAAAAAATACAAAGTGGTGCTCTTAAAAGTATTAATCTACAGTTTCCTTCTCCAGTTTGCAGTCATACTTAACTGGTGGCTGGCAGCCAGGGCCCTGGGAATCAATCTTACTCTGATTGCGTTTATATTCATAGTACCGGTGGTATCTACCGTAGCTATGCTTCCTATTTCTATCGGAGGTATCGGGCTGAGGGAAAATGCTCTGGTTTTTATTATGGTTGCTATGGGGGCAGTTAGCGAGAAAGCTGCCCTATGTTCTTTCCTTCTATTCCTTATGTTAATTATAATAGGGGCGGTGGGAGGAATTACATATATTGTAAGGCCATATTTTGCAAGAAGATCTAAGAAAACGGTACGGGAGAACCATTAAAAATTTAAAATATTTGATGTATTATAAAAAAAATCCTTCAAATAGCTATTATAGAAACTAAAATTTGTAACTTCTAAAAAAATGATTAATGCTGCCAGGAAAATAATTATAAAAAAAAGATAATACAAAATTTTTACAAACCAAATTTTTTTCATTTTGTAAGTATACTTTATTTTTTTATAATATTATACTATCTATCTTCTCTGACCGAAATCATCCAGGTATGGGACTACATTATTAAATACAGTCTGGGCTACAACTGCAGATCCATCAGGAGTGTAATGTACTCCATCATCATATAAATACCGATCTGGATCCTGCGAGAGTGGAGATAGGACATCAATGACTGGTAAGGAATATTTTGCTGCAATTTTACGAATCTCATCATTATATAAAGGATAACTTTCTTTACCAGGATAAGAAACCGGTCCAATCAGATTTAAAAATACTGTTGCGCCCAGGTTCCTTGATTTTATTACCATTTGTTCTATACTGCTGGCAAAATAGTGGAGACTATATCCGGCATCATTGGTGCCATATGCGATTATTATTATCTGGGGTTTATATATGGCGACGGTACTGTCAAATCTTGCACAACCTTCATAAGACATCTCTCCACTTACTCCTGAAGCGATTGTATTATAATCAGCATAGGGATAGGTCGATTCTAAAAGCTGGTCAAATCTCTGGACCCAGTCTGATCTGGCAATTAGAGAATCACCCATGGCTACTATGGTCATATATATATGTTTTTTTACGCTAAGATTTGCTTGCTCTATCTCAATCTCTGAACCATTTGTGCCAATTTTAAAGTTAGCGGCTATATTTCCACCGGTATAGAATAGATTGTCATTAACTCTTATCTGGAAGCTAATTTCTTTCTCGTCTCCAACATTGAGATTATCCAAATTCCATATAAGACCTCTTGCCTCATCACTCCAGCTGATACCTTCTGAAGTACCTGATCTGCTGATGTAAGTAGCGCCTGCCGGGATGGGGCAGATCAATCTGTAGCTTGCGACTTCTTTTTCACCGGAATTCCTGATAACTATTTTTATATTAATAGTATCTCCAGCCCAGAGGTATCCTCCATTGGCATCACTTAAAAAAACTTCTGAATCCGAAAAATCTGGTAAGAGTGTAACTGAACTGCTGATGGATTTCTGTGCTTCAATGTCCTGATCGCAAATCAGAGTGCTTTTATTCTTAATCAGATCTCCATCGCTTAAATCGTAGTTAATAGTAGCTCTGAATTTAAGGGTAAGGGGTTTATTTATCTCAAAATTATTTAAATTCCAGACCACAGTATTATTATTATAAATACCAGAACTGCTAATTGATTTGGTTATTACGGATATATTTTTTGAGAGAATGCTTTTAATTTCTACACCGCTTGCATCCATATCACCTTTATTTTCAGCTGATATGGTATATTCTATAGTATCTCCCATTTTTAAATATCCACCATTTTTATCAACTGATTCTAAGCTAAAGTTACTAAAATTTGGTTTGCTCTTAATAGTGTGGTTCAGATTGGGAGCAATAGTTTGATTATATTGCTTGTCTCCTATCATATAATTGAATCTTATATCATTCAGAATTATAGATGTGCCGTTATCCAGAGGTTTACTGGCTGCAACTGTGAAATTTGTTTTTCCTGCTTCGTTTTTTTCAATATGGCCAAAATTAAAAATAAGTGTGTTACCACCATCTTCCACAAGTGCTTCACTATCTGAAGAGACAAAGGATGTATTTGCAGGTATCTCTACTTCGATTTTTAAATTGTCAACAGCTCTGCTTCCAGCGTTTTCAAAATTTACGCTATACGATATCTCATCTCCCGGTTTAAGGTAATTAGCTGTATTTGAAGAAATATAATTTTTAGAAAAATCATTAAAGTTTGGCCTGAGATAGATAAAAAAGTAATAGCAGACTGCGAGTGTAGAAGCCGCTATTACAACTGTAGAAACTATTAGAATATATACCCATTTTGACTTTTTTGTAATAATATGACTGTCAGTTATTTTAGATATTATTTTTTGCGGTAAATTCTTTAAGCTCTTTAAAAAATCTTTCATAGATGCTCTGAATTTTTTTGATATTTTTAAAAATTTATTTTAACTAAGTTTTTATATCAGGTTTTTTATTACTTTTTAATTGTTTTGTATCTACCTTCTTGCTATCACTTATTTTTTTCAGAGAGATACTTCTTGTTAGCTCTACAATTTTTGAATCCAACTCTTGCAGTATGCCGTAAATCCTAAAAATCAAGTAAAATATTAAAAGAATACTGGATACGATAAAAAAGTCAAGTCCGCGGCCGAGTCCAAAAAAGTTTGCAATTTTATCGCTTATCTGCGGGAATATTGAAAGTATTATTAGAAATATCCACATTACGCTCCAAAAAAGAGATTCGTTAATGGTTAATTTTTTATTTTTCAGTCTGAGAATTACTTTGACCAGTAACAAGACAGCAAAAATTATGGTAATAATCTGAATTAGCTTTATCATTTTAATTTCTCCTTCTATTCTATAAACCATTTGGTTAACATTTTTATAAATATATTTAAACTATTGGATATTCTCTGACCTTTTTTGATGGAATATTTTGAATATCTTATAGTCACTGGAATTTCTTTGAATTTTATTCTGTTTAATTTTATTTTTTCAATAATCTCTGAGCCATGTTCCATACCTCTGGAATTAATAGATATTTTTTGTGCTGCAGTTCTACTCATAGCTTTAAGTCCATTATGAGTGTCGGTTAGCATAATTCCATACATAAAAAATATTAAGATTGCCCCGCTTTTTAAAAGTATTTTCTTTAGCAGTGGGATTTTACTGCTGTGATTTAAAAACCTGGAGCCCAGGGTAATATCTACTTTGTTACTGGTTATCGGCTTTATCAGTTTATTTATATCCTTAGCCAGATGCTGTCCGTCTGCGTCAAAAGTTACTATTATATCTGCTCCTAACTCCAGCGCCAGATCCATTCCTGTTCTCAATGCTGCGCCCTGTCCTAAATTAATGGGATGTCTTACAACTATGGTCCCGGCCTGGCGGGCGATTTTCTGTGTATTATCAATTGATCCGTCATCAACAACTATTATTTTAAAATAATTATGTTTTTTTAAATCATTTATAGCACCAGATATAGAACTCTCTTCATTGTAAGCCGGTATTACAATATATGTTTCAGAGTTGCTTTTTAAATTATTGGTCTTTTTAATCAATTTTACTATCTTGTTTCTATTTCTACATCATTACCTTCGATATGCACATCGTTAGTGGTAATTCTGAATCTTATAGTAGTTTTTCCGGGACTCAAAGCTTTTAATTTTACTCCCAGCTCAATCTTGCTTTTGGCTTTGATTTCGTACAGATCGCTGACCCACATATATGTCCCCTGACTTAATCCAGGCAGCTGATTAATATAACTATCATTATTCATTCCTATAAGCTGAATATTGGAGGGAAGTTCAAGTTCAAAGGAACTTATATGAATACTTTGTTTATTGTTATTTTTAATGATATACCTGAGAGTAAAATCTTCACCGGGCTCCTTTAGATATTGCTCAGGTTCATTTTCAATTACAATATCATGAAGTTTTAAATAGCCGGCGTAATCTTGCGGCGAGATAAGGCTGTTAAATTCTACCCTCTTTATATCATTAATATTGATAGTTCTGAGGTCTTCGATACCGGTACCGTATCTTACTGCACCTCTGTAACCTGCTTCTGTGATTAAAGGCCATTTGTCAGGAGAATTATTATCATATGGCCATGCAAAAAACAGTACCTTATTCCCAAGTTGGGATTCAATATCATTTTTAGATTGAATGACCTCATTTAGAAATTCTTCATTTGAAGCCAGACCCAGTCTGATATGATTAACTGAGTGGGATTGAAATTCACACCCGTATTTATACATTTCAGTAATCTCCGGCCAGGTAAGTATAGGTCTTGTATAAGCCGGGTAATTTTTATCAAAGGAATTTACCTTTCTGTCTTCATCAGAATTTCCAATATATCCGGTTACCAGGAAAATTGTCATTTTATAGTCATATTTCTTTAGTATCGGAAAGGCATTGGTATAAATATCCTGATAACCATCGTCCGAGGTTATGATTACCGGTTTTTCTGGTAATGATCTTCCAAAATCCAGATAATTTAAGATATCCATAAAAGTAATAGTCTCAAAACCAAAAGCTTTAAGAGTGCTGCAAAGATGGTCAAAATGGCTGGTATACAGCTCAATTGGTATTTCTATTTCATCTTCTACAGTATGTAGTCCTATAATAGGGATATAATGTCTATCAAATGATTTGACTCCATAGATCAACATATTATGTTTTGGAAAGGTAAAAGATTCAATCTTATCAGAAGTTATCTGCAGGGTGCACCATGCAGCAGTATCCGAAGTAATGCCTCTTGCAACTTTTAAATTGGTGCTGAGGTTTTTTGTTTCACTGGCATTAATGGTTCCAATGTCCCAGTTAATGGCTGCTTCATCAGCTGTAAAATAATCTGATAATATCAATTTTACTTTTGTATTATTTGCATCTTTTTTCCCACCATTAATAATGTTTAACTTTGCCGTAATAGTTTCTCCGGGATAAGTATCCCCGCCATTTAAATCAATAAGCTCCAGAGTAGAATTAGAAAATGGTTGACTGAGTTCTGACACATTGTTCTCCGGACTTTGGAGAGGATTATTTCTTGAATAACAACAGACCGTAAGAACTGTTATTACTATGGTACAAATTAATAATGCCATTACTTTAAAATTCTTTTTTATTTTTCTAATTTGGAGCTCTCTTTCCTATCGATGTTTATATAATAAACTTAGACCAGGAAATTGATTTAAATTTATTTATTTTATATATTAGCTTTATAGAAATTTTAAATATTTATTGAAATAATAGCAAGACGATTAAACAATTGTTGGTAGAAGTTATTTTTTTTATATTTAACATCTGGAATTACTGATATATAATTATTAAAATATTTTTAGATGCAGGGAGCGGATTTGAGAATCTTTTT
>Ga0307928_10003010_pt1 | contig 12886 bp, 17 predicted proteins | sample AceLakmetagen232_FD_201815 | JGI IMG/M metagenome (GOLD analysis project Ga0307928, IMG submission 201815) | Saline water microbial communities from Ace Lake, Antarctica - #232 | ecosystem: Environmental > Aquatic > Non-marine Saline and Alkaline > Saline | place: Antarctica: Ace Lake... | reverse complement strand
GACCTCCGCGTTGGCCTCTATGGAGTAGCACCGTTCGAAGCCATGGTCGAGGGCCGTTTGCAGGCCTTCGCCCCGGGCGGTGCCGGTCTCGATAAACACTTTGCGGTCCCCGGCATAGCGATGCAACAGTTCTGGTTTGAGCGTAGAGTCGTTCATTTGACCTCCTGGTCTGGATGCTCATCTTGTGATCTATAGAATGGGCAGGTCATGCGGTCATCTCGCGATAGACCTTTACGAAATCACGTGCCCGGGCTTCGATGCCGTGACGTTTATGGACCATCTTCTGCGCCCACGGCGCAATGTCCCTCCAGTCGTCCCGCTCCAGGATCTCCGGGATCTCCTCTACGCTCTCGATCGGCAGGTATGTCTTGTTCGGGATGAACCCGGACGCCTCCATCATCGGCATCGGCGGCGAGACCAGGCAGGCCCCGTAGTTGCAAACCTCGTAGTATTTCGGCGGGATCTGTAGGCCGTAGATGCCTCCGGAGAAGTAGTACTTCGTAGACGCCAGGCATCTCCGGTAATCCTCGTCCGAGAGTGAGAACGTACTTCCCGTCGGGTTGCCGCTCAGGACCACATCGGGTCGGTCCAGTTTCTGTAGGTACTTCCACGCCGCGTCTCGGAATGGGTAGGTCGCCGACATCTTGCCGGTGCACATCCCCGCATACTGCTTCTCGGGGTTGTAGGCTTCGATGTTCACGGCATTGACCCACGGCAGATAGACCACCCTACATCCATGCCTCGCGCACTGATCAACCAGGTTCGGCAGCGTGCCCAGCTGCGGCAGCAGGGGCAGCGTCTTCGGCGGATTCAACGGGTACTGCAGGCTGAGAACCAGATTCGGCTTGACCACCTCGAGGAACCGCTCCAGGTGGTGCTCGTACAGGCCTATGTAGTCGCTAATCGCCGTCCATACGAAGTCCGCCGGCCGCCGCTTCGGGCACTCGAAGGGCTGGCAGTAGGCGATGTCAGCCCCCTCGGGCACGTCATAGTCTCCGCCGCTGAAGGAGTCCGAGCCGTGCAAGCGAGCGTGCGGGATGAACTCGGCCCCCAACTCCTGCGCAATGGCCCGCTGCAGGGCCAGGCCATAGGTGTCAGTCCACCAGTTACCCCCACCCTGTCCGACGCCACCATTCGTCTGGTCCCCCTCAGCCAGGACTTTGTAACAGGACATTACCTTCATATCGCACTCCCTTGTCACTGTGACGGCAGGTCGTCCTGCACCATCAGTTTCAGTTCTTCTTTAGCAATGGCCATTTCAAGCGGAGTGTATTGGGTGCAGGCCGTATCAGGAACCTCCTCGACTTGGGTCATCGTGCCGTACCTCTTGCGTTTGAAATCCGAGACTCCAGTTGCTGAGTACCTCAGGTATTCCATCATATGGCATATGGTGTAAGAGCCACATCCATGGAGCTGGTCCTTCCTGCGGCGCCGCAGCGTCCTGACCCATCCAACATTGACCAACTCGTCGATCTCTATACGGCTGACCCGGTCGCCCAGCCCGAACATCCAAAGCGACTTCTTCGCGCAGAATATGAGAAGTGCCTGATGTTCTGGGCTCCAGTAGTGGTATGTGTCAATTCGTTTACAGGTCATGTCTCACCTGAACTTCGGCATCGCCTGAAACGCTCGCTGGCGACTCTTTATTCCTGGGGCGGAACAGTCGGCGACGTATTCAGATAGCGGGTGCCGTGTGGCCCGATGCCGCACCAGCCACTGCGCAAACTCGGGCTCATGTCTCAGCCGGTGGACGTAGGGCAATAGCGCCGCCGGCACGGGCTGTAAGGTGGGTGGCAATGCCATCCAGAGTATCACTATCCAGATCATCGTATAACCTCCAGTAGCATTCGGTGCAGTCGCGTGTTCTGTGTGGCCCTGGCAGCGGCCCGGGCAGCGTCCCCGGCAGTGGCCCCGGCAGCGTCGCTGGCATCGGTCCTTTCAGCGGCCCTGCTAGCAGCGAAAGCAGCAGCCATGGCAGCATCCCGCAACGCGGGGTCACCTGTGCGCAAATACCTCACGACCACACGTGGCGCATCCCACAAATGGACGACATCCAAGGCGCACAGGCGAGCGAAATGGCGCAGTGTCTCCGTGCCATCCACACCGCCAGCCACATACTCCCTACGCGAGCATACGATTTGGTCATCGCACCGTACGATGGTCCCACTGCCACGGACGCGGTAGACGATAGCCCCCATCGCGTACTGCAGTGCGTCTATTGGCCGCACCGAGAAGTGCACACCGCGCTGACACGGAACAATGTCGCCCTTGATGGTGTGTGCCCCGCCGATACGGATGCGTCGTCCATCGCCATGGGCCAAGGTCTTCCGTTCGCTAAACCACCAACCCAGAATTGATGTGTTGTTCGCACTCATCGCCGCCCTTTCTGCGGGGGCTCCAGGGTGTCAATTGCTCGGACGACCGCCACAGAGGACCGGCGCGTTGTTCGATGGCAAAACGGCAACGACCAGCGTCCCCGTGACTGGTTTCGGCTGGAGAGCCGGGTCGGGGACGTCCGTCACGGTCACGTTGTAGTAATGTAGGCCGATGCTCGTCGCCTGTCCGCTCAGCGTATAGACCACGCCCTCCTGTATGAGTGTGCCTGCGTCGGCAGAAAACACGACGGCATCACCGTCCGGATCGCACGCCCAGCCGTCCCAGGTCCATGTGTGCCCCAATTCCACCGCCACCCAACCCAACGACAGCCTCTGGCCGCTGTACGGATCCAGCGCGACCTGATTGGGATCGTAGGCGAATGGGCAGTCGCCGAGATTAGAGTAAATTTGCTCGGGACAGGTTTGCCCGAAAACCAACGGGCACATGACAAGAATGGCGGCGATGAATAAGGCTTTCCGTTTCATGGTCTTCTCCTTTGCTGTACTCTATAGTTCCTCTTTTTCCACCAGACGCACGTCTTCGCCAGGATCCGCCACGCGTTCCTGGTCCGCCGCGTCTGAGCACCGCGGGCATAGCATGACGTCAGGTGAGTAAGCACGACCACAGACAGGGCAGGTCCAGCCGACCCTACCGCTATCCCGAACGATCGACTCTGTCTTGATTCCCATGGGTTCAGGATTCGTTTGCATAGGACTATCCTCGTTCGTTGCCTTCATATGTACTCGCTCTCAAGGATGAACAAACAGATTCGCATAGCGCTGGTGGTCTTCAGGGGATGCCCATACTGCCCCAACGTGTTCCGGAATATCAGACCCTTGTGCCACAGCGACGTGGCCGTTGTAGGGAATGCCGTCCTCAGGATAGTCATAGCGAGCCGGATCAAAACAACGAGGGCAAGGCGCCCCATTCACTGAGTGGGTTCCATTGCAGACCTCACAGCCCCGCGTCTTTAGAACGCCACTGTCTTCAATGATTTCCGCCCAAGGCTCCTGGATGCCCTCAAAGTGGTCACCGGGCTTGTAGGGGCCGCTATAGCACTTCATCAATGCTCCCAGCAGGTTGATTCTCTTTGATTCTGTCGTTTTCGGGCCATTCGACAATTGCTTTGGGTGGCTTGGCCGACGGGGGTGTGATGTCCGGTTTCTTCGGCGGCCAGTTGGCTCGGAAATAGGCCGAGGCTAGGAAGCGATAGGGCTTGCATTTCCGGCAGACAATCAACTCCCTCGGGTAACGCGACCAATACCCCCGGGCGATCTGACTCGAAAAGGTCTGCCAAAGCCATTCGCGCCGCACGTTCATGCCGCATTTCATGCACCGCTTCCAGGTGAAGACCGGCCATATCTTCTTGATGGCTTTCAAGTTGGCGTCTGATTGCGTCCGTCTCATAGTCCTATCCAAAATGTTTCTTGAGCCACAAATGCAGTATCAGAATTATCCAAAGTGCATGACCGATGTTGGCATCACCCTTCAAGTGAGTCTCGACCAACTGCGTCACCCCGGAAGGCTCGAAGATCTCCCACGGCCAGGACAGGTCCGTCATCATCTCCATCAACATCTTCCGGCCCACGTCGGACCGCAGCCATTCGTTCATCGGCACCCCGAAGCCACGCTTGGGTCGCAGGATGATCGACAACGGCAGAATATCCTTGAAGGCCTCTTTCAGGACCATTTTGCCCACGCCCGGCTGGAACTTGTGCTCCTCCGGGATCGCGCAGGCCAGCCCCATTACCCGATGATCGAGGAAGGGGCATCGCGCCTCAACGGACGCCGCCATGGTGGCCCGTTCCATTTTGACGATGATGTCGTTGGGCAGGTAACTGTGGATGTCCACCCACCCCATCTGGTTGCGCACCCCCTGGCCCGGGAACTGCGCGGCCTTTTGCAGCAGCCACCCTTTTGTGTGCAGCGCTCCTCGCACCTGGTCTTGGAATGGTTTGGCCAATATCCGGTCCCGCACATGGAACGGCAGGACGGCCAGCCAATTCAGGTACTCGCCAATCTCCGGTTTCGCCATCCAGTAGCGCTGGTAGCCGCCGAACGCTTCATCCCCGCCATCCCCCGTCAACGCCACGGTGAAAAATGGCTTCGAAGCTTCGGCCAACAGCATCGTAGGGATCGCTGAGCAGTCGCCATACGGCTGGTCGTACGCCGCTACGATCCTATCAGTCATCTCCGGCAATTGCGGGAACTTCGCCACCGCCTCGTGGTGGATCGTCCCGAAGTACTTCGCCGTCGCCCGAGCCTCATGCAGCTCGCTGTACGCCTCCTCTTCAAAGCCCATGCAGAAGGTGTGCAGCTCTGGGCAGGATTCCTTTGCCACCCCCGTTACAATCGCACTATCGATGCCGCCAGAGAGGTAGACACCCAAGGGCACCTCCGACTCCAGGCGGCAGGTAATGGCCTCTTCCACCGCCTCGCGGGTGCGCGATACATAGTCTACCGGGCACTCTCCGCCGGGCCGTACGCCGTCGTCCGGCTCCAAGCTCCACCACTGGACCTCCTCGAGTATGTCTGTCTTGGGGGAGTACTTCACGTAACTGCCCGGCGGGACGCAGAATATCCCCTTGTACGCCGTCGTCGGCTCGGGGACGTACTGCAGGGACAGGTAGTGATAGATCCCCTCGGGGTTCATTTCCCGGGGGACTGACGGGTGGGCCAGCAACGCCTTGAGTTCCGAACCAAACGCCAGCAGGTTCTGGCCGTGGTAGAAATACAGGGGCTTCTTCCCCATCCGATCCCGGACCAGATAGAGCGCCTTTTCGACCCGATCCCATAGGCCGATCCCAAACATACCATCTAGCTGCGAAAGGCAGGACGGACCTTCTTTGTCCCACAAGCGACCTATCACCTCAGTATCTGAGCGTGTCCTAAATCGCGTGCCGGCGGCGGCCATGTTGTCTCGAATGCGCCGGTGTCCATACACTTCGCCATTGAAGACTAAAGAGACCTTTCCCGCGTGCATCGGCTGCTTCCCACCCTCGCGGTCGATGATCGCCAGCCTCCGCATCCCCAGGTTGACCGACCATTCATTAGCCGCGGCGGAGAAGTATCCCTCGTCGTCCGGGCCCCGATGCTCGAGGGTCTTTGCCATCGCACGGACAATGTCTTCGCCAGGCGCAATGAAGCCTGCTTCTCCTGTAATCCCGCACATACGACCTCCCTACAGACGTTGGCCGGTCAAGGCCAGATGGATGTCTTCGTGTAGGCGTGAGCCCGGGAAGATCGACGTCGATGCGCCAAGACTGTCGTTGACCTGCTTGAGCAGCTCTTCTACGGCCTCCAGGTGCTTGATCTTGGCAGCCAACTCATCCTTGACCTGGATTGCCAGATCTGGCTTGGATGACTCGGGGGTTTCTACGTTCGTGGTCTCTGCGGGTGCTTCGGTGTTGTCAGGCATGTTAATCTCCTTTTCAAGTCATACGAAAGCGTAGGATACCGTACGGATACTGTCAAGAGGAAACCTGCCTTTTTTGTACCTTGACCAAGTAAGAGGCTCGCTGGCAGCGGGTCCGCAGGCGCTCATCGAACCGGACCGGGCCGGAGGTGATGTACCGCACCGTCACACCAGGCAGTAGGGCGGCGGTAAGCACGCGGCGAATCCGGGCGTGGATCGGCCGCATCCTATCACCCCAAGCGACCACCGTGAGAATCCCACGATGCTCAACCTGAGTCATGGCGTAGCTGACCGCCGGCAGTCGGACGTTATCCGGCGGGAACCCCTCGTACATCTGGTCCGGGCCGCACAGAACACCCAACGAGCCTTCCTCTCGGCTCTGGAAATCCGACCACACAGCGCCTAGCACATTCATAATTTCAGGGTCACAATCCGGTATCTGGCTCGTTGGAAGTAGCACTTGAGGTTCTCGTCCCATATTTCAGGCCCCGATGATTCAAACAGAATGCCTTTCACGTCCCAGTCCGTGGCGGTCACCTGTAACCGCTCGTTGAGCAGCTCGTACGCCCGGTCCGCGATGGCGCGGAAGTCGCCACCCCAGACCACCACGTCAAAGAAGAAGCTATGCGGAAATCGACCCGCCTCGGCCGCTATGCGGTAGGTGAGATAGGGGGCATCAATCGCTTCCGGTGGGTACTGGTAGAACACGCACCGTGGTTTGGTGGTTGCGTTGTAGCCACATAAAGCCCCCAGCGTCCCCGTGGCCGTCAACTGGCCGTCGGTGTGGAGGATGTCTTGGATCGCTTCTTTGAGCGTCATCGCCTTACCCGCCCAGAATCTTCAGTAAAAGGCCACCCAGAGCGCTACTGCCAGTCGTGAGAAGGACCAGCGCGAAGCCGATACCAATGAGTACCCACTTCGACTCAAGAAGCTGCCGCCCATGAGGACAGGTCTCCTGGTGATGGTTGAGCATCATCTCCATGCTCCTGGCCTGGGCCTCGCCGAACTTCTCCGCCACCTTGGTAGCAATCAACTCTACAACGTCTCTGTCATCCTTGGTTAGTGACATCATGATGTCCTCGCCTTAGTTAAGGGCTGGCCGCCTTCGCGATATCCTTCTCAAACTGCTCGATATTAGCCACCGCCGCCGGCCAAATGAACGGGTATCGCTCTTCCACCGAGGGGGCATAGTCCATCACGGCCGACAACTGCTCGTTCACGCCGAACAGGCCAATGATCGTCTCCTCGTCCATCCGCTCGAACTCCATAGGCTTCCCATCCCCCGGCCCGATTGAGTTGGTGAGGTTCGACGTCTGGTTCTCATACCGGTTCTGCGCGTGGGGGTTGCCGCCGTGATCGTGGTTATCCTTGGCATGGTTCGCCATCCGCACGGCGGTCTTCTCGACCGCCTCTACCACGCGCTTGAACGTCCTACTCTTGAATGACAAGAGCTTGCGGACCACTTCTCGATCACCAATAATAACCGCGGCCATTATTCTTCCTGCCCTTCACTTCGCTTGAGCCGTATCGTGCAGTGGTCTTCGTGCCTCCGCACGTAATTCACATAGTACACTGTTCCGTCCTGCCTGACAATCTGGTCGTCCTCTGAAACGCTTACATCCGGCCTTGTAATGATCTGGGCGACACTGTGCTCCGTTTGGCCCGACTCTTCTCTGGGCAACGTCCCGGATAGAGGTTGCCAATCGCCGACGATCGTCCCGAGCTTAACGTAAGTTGTAATTGCGGCACCCGCGGCATCGTATACAACGGTTCGGTTCTTGACCGTGACCGTCTCGTACCAGTCCTGCAGAAGGGTATCTGTATCCTGCGTGATCTCAGTTTTGTATCCGGCCTCAGTGGGCGTGAGGGCCACGGAGATGGATCCCCGTTCAGGTTCCTTCAGGAATATCGCACTGTGCCCCTCATGGACAGCGACGTAGACCACCAGCATGTAGCTGTCGTCTGACTGGACAACTCGGTCCCCGACCTCTACGTCGATCCCGCATGCGCCAACCACCACGCCATCATTAGGCACTACCAGCCCAGCCTCATCATAGATGAGGTCCCCGCTCGGTGCCTGCCAGTCGCCCTCGAACGTCTCAACCACCGCCCACGCCTCAGTCGCCTTGCCCTCGGCGTCATAGGTGAGCGATACCCGTTGAATACTGAGCGTCTCTACCCAATCGGCCAGGATCGCATCCGTATCGGCACACAGAAGAGTGACATCTATTGCCGGAGTGACAGGTGCGGTGGACGGCGATGTCGACGGCGTGAGCGAGAAGCTCGGCGTACCGGACGGAGACAATGACGGGGATATCGACGGCGTCAGGCTCGGGCTCAGGCTCGGGCTCAGGCTCGGAGTCAAACTCGGGCTCAGGCTCGGTGATACACTGGGCGTCAGACTGGGCGAGACGCTCGGTGTTGCACTCGGCGACAAGCTCGGCGAGGCCGATGGCGTCAGACTCGGGCTCGGAGATGCCGATGGTGATGCGCTTGGTGTTCCACTGGGGCTGACACTTGGGCTTAGTGAGGGAGTTCCAGAAGGACTAACCGAAGGCGAGACGCTCGGTGTGCCAGAAGGACTCACGCTTGGAGAAATCGAAGGCGTACTACTTGGGGATGGGCTGACCGATGGTGAGACACTAGGCGTTCCTGACGGAGAAACGCTTGGCGTCGCCGAAGAGCTTGGCGTCGCCGACGGACTGGCCGAGGGCGACAGGCTCGGGGACACAGACGGAGTTAAACTTGGACTAACACTTGGAGTCAATGACGGAGTTGCACTCGGTGTTGCACTTGCTGCCCCTGCCGGGTATTCAAAGGCCCCAATGTCCCACGTCGATGATCGAGCCGTGCCGATGATGTCGTCGGAGTAGAGGCCGCTGCCCGGATTGTCAGTACCGTTGCCCACGCAGTTGCCACCGGCAATAAGATCGAAATCCGATCCCGGCGTGGCGAACTCTTTCGCCCAATCTCCATCGAGTGGCCCCTGCGAATTCGTCCCGTCGCCGTCGTCCGAACAGCAATGGTCGACGGTGATCGTGCCATAGAAATCGTCACCGCAATTTCCAACGGCACAATTGGTGGCGACCAACGTGATGGAGCCAGCCTCACCGATGCCTGTACGGCAATTATAGATCGTGCAATTGAAAATGTTGAAAGCGGCGGCATAACTGGCATAAATCCCGTAGTGACTCGTGTCGGCCCCGGAAACAAAGTCGTAGATTAGCGTGTTGTAGAGATTCACCGTGGCACTGGAGTCGCCCACCTGGACGCCGTACGCGGACCCCGCTCCCGAACACACCCCCTTGATAACGCAACTGTCTATGCCTATGGTGGCCGCGCCCACACCGGCGATATGGATGCCGGCCCTGGTATTCGTAGAGGTGGATGTGACGAGGATTTGCAGGTGTTGGACTGTAACGAAATCCTCTCTGATGTATAGGGCTTCCGCCGCAGAGTCGTCATTGTGCAGGACGTATTTCGTCGCATCCCAAACGCCGTCGGTGGGGAAGTCGTCCCCGATGACAACGATATAGTGCGTGGCATCCGTCGTCCAGCCGAGCACACTGAACGCCGTCGTATCCGCCGTGCCACTAGAGGCCTGGCAATGGACAACGTGGTAATTGTCGTCGCTAACGAGATTCGTTGCCTCGGCGGCATTCCACGCACTCAGCGACAGATAGGCATCGTTCCAACTCGTGCCGTCGTGCGTGGGGCCCGGAGCATCCGGATCGACATATCGAATTACTTGTGCCATCTATCTCGTCTTCTCGATAAATGCAATGTTGTAGTAAGTCGTGACACTGGCGCATTGCATGTCGTCGTTGATCTTGAACAGATTGTCGAGCATCTCCTTGATCCTATCGACCATCTTTGGTCCATTCGGCGCTTTGCGCCCCCAATAATTCCCGTGCAGATCCTCGACTACGTAGATGCCGGACGGAGCCAACTTCGGCCACAACGCCTCAAAGGCCGCCAGTTGCTGTTCCGGTCGGTGTCCTGCGTCGTCAATGATAATGTTGAACGGGCCCGCGGCCCCCACCGTCTCCGTCAGGAACTCGGCGTCCTCTTGCCGGCCCGTAAAAGTCTTGATCCGACGAGTCCTGCGGTTGACAAACTCGCCCCAACCCTTGGAGTTCTTGTCCACGCCGTAGATGCGACCTTTCAGGAACGCATCGTGCCATAGTCGCAGTGACGCCCCCCGGAAGATGCCCAACTCCAGCAGCTTCACCCGCTGGTTGCGGAGATGAGCGAAGTGCCGGTCGTACGCGCGGGTGTATCCGTGGACCCAGTACTTGTCGGTGGCAATGGCCCCGTATCGAGCGAACTGTTTCATCGCAAGGCCATGAATCGAAGTGTCCTCGACCGGCCCAGCCGACCAATGCTTGGCGTTTGGCGCTGGGTTGTACTTGATGAACGCTTGCCGGCTGCGAGCGATTCGCGCCGGCACCTTCGAGAAGTCCCTCAAGCCTCTGGTGTGCAACTCCCACATGATGAAGAACCGGCGCCAGCCCCTGTAAAAGACAAGGCTGTCTCCCTCTCGCCACATATCTAGCGGGCTCTTAAGGCCGTTATCTCGGATGTCCGCATAGATGCGAACCGTCTCTTGCATGATCTCCAGGACACGAGCCCTGCGGCGCTCTTGACTCCAGCCACCATACAAATCGCAGAGATGATCGAACCACGGATGTGTGCTGAAATCGTCAGGCAAATCATCCTCGGCGATGCGCCTCACGAAGTCCGGCAGGGTAGCGAGTCTCCGTTCGGCTCGGCCTGGGCGACGCTTGTCAGCGAACTCAAGCATGTGGTCTTTGAGTTCGTTGATGTCGAAGACGATCGAGGCAAGGTACGAGTGCTGACTACGCTTCCATGACCGCTTCGGCGTACTAGGTATGTCGTCCTCCGGCTTCTTGGCCTCAGATGAGAATAGCGTCTTGATGAGATCCTCGGCTGGACCCCACGGCTCAAGGCTCGCGGTGGTCGGAGCGTCCTTACCCCACGTCTTCCGGCCCGACGTGTTCTTGTCGTGACAGACTACGACGTTCGGCTCTTTTGTCTCAAACGTCTCATAGGCATATTCCTTCAGGCTGAGCTTGCCCTCGAACAGGCCCATCTCCCCGCTGTACTTCTTCGGGATGTCCTTGCCCTCCCGTTGTTCAAGGCACTCGAGGAGCAGCTTCGTCGGTGCTATGCACTGCGACAGGATCGGGCGTTTGCGATAGGAATAGACGTTGCCTCTGTCGGCGTGCAGCAACCAGCGATTGAGGTTGTAGGCGAACACGTTGTCGCGGCTCGGTCGATGCTGGAAATGCTCCGGCACATACAGCGAATCATCCTCGACCAGGGCGACGTACTTGGTCGTCGCCTTCCTGGCCCCAGCAAGAACCTGCATGTAGATGTTCTGGAGCGACCGCCCGATATCGCCGACGCAGATATTGTCCCCCAGGGTCATCGGCTTCTGCGAGACACTGATGATCGGTGTATCTGGGCAGGCATAGGACATCTGGTCGACACACTTCTGCGCCAAGTGCGGATCAATGACGTTGGCGGTGTAATACAACAGCGTGATGTCTCCCACCACCCGCTTCTTCTCTGGCTCCTTATGACTGTTCCAGGTCGGGACCGGAGCGAATCGACGTACCAGCCACTCAAGCGGCAACGTCTGCTTCGGCCACTTATTGTTGGTCCACAGGTCCATTGAGTAGGCGAGTGATTTGTCCACGGCATCCTGTGCGAGCTTCCACGGTGCTTTGCGACGCCATAGATGAGCGAACCACGTCTTCTTATTGACGACCATTCGGCCGCCACTCAGCCACGTCTTGCAGGACAACTCAACACCCATCTGCCCCCAGTGCGCATGCCCTTCGTCCATGCCCCCGAGTTCCCAGAAGCGGTCCCGCCGCATGAACCAGCACGCCCCGATGCAGGTCATGGTGTCGCAGATATCGCCTTGTCTCCATGAGGCGTGCTTGTAAGCCTTGTATTCCTCACGGAATGCCCTCGCTACCTTGGCGTCGTAGTAATCTATCCGAAATGGGTGCTTCTCAGCCGCCGGCGAACGAAAGAACATGAAGTCCGTTTTCTTCCTGAGCTTGGGCTCCCACTTCTCCCCATCAAGCTGATACATCCTGGGCACAACAGTCCACGAGTATTCACAGTCCTCCATGAGCTTGGCGTCGAACCCCTCGTCCAGCATACAATGGGCATCCAGCTTCATAATGAATGTTCCGGTAGCATTGCGGGCGGCAATGTTCACGGCCTTGCGTTGCCCGACGTTCTCCTTCGTCTTGATGACAGTCACATCGGGGTGTTGCGGGATATCATCCGGCTCATATCCATCCGCAACGACAATCACTTCCGTGCGAGCAGACCGGCGTTCCAACACACCCTCAATGGTTTTGCCCAGGTAGGGTTCATTCCTAGCCGCAATCAGCACACTGACATCGGCATTCAACATGACGGGGCTCCTTGGGGGTCAAAGGACGGTGAACTGAGTATCATCTGTGCCGATGAGATCTATACCGGAATCGAACTGGACGAAATCAAGGGCCACCTGGGCCCCGTCAGCGGCACTGAGCGTCTCTATCAGGGCCAGGAGATGAGTTACGTACTGGCTCTTACTGACAGACTTGTCGGCAATCGTATAGTCGACGTAGGAAGCTGGATCGGCATCAATGACGAGGGCAAGTTTGACCTTTGCGGCCGCTATAAGTTCTGTCGTCGTTGCCATGGGTGTTACTCCTGCAAAAGAAGCAGAGCGATATCCGAATCACGGCCCCCAGAAGGTATCGCCGTAACGGGTACGCCGAGGGGCGAAGCCGGGTACTTCCGACCATAGGGTCCCCGTCGAACCAAAGTCAAAGCTCACGCCTTCTTCCACGTCGCCTACCGCTGGCATGTCCTTGTTGATCGCCCAGCCAAAATACACGTCGCCGCTGGCCCGCTTACCCAGTGTTCGTATCAGTATGGGCTTCGCCAGTGCGGTCGCATTGGTGTAACTTACAGAAACTGCCTGCCATGCTGTCGATGTGCCGCTGGCAACGCTATCCGTATCCAGGGGTGTTTCGCCCGAGCCCCACAAAGGATCGGCCCCAG
>Ga0307928_10003009_pt1 | contig 12887 bp, 17 predicted proteins | sample AceLakmetagen232_FD_201815 | JGI IMG/M metagenome (GOLD analysis project Ga0307928, IMG submission 201815) | Saline water microbial communities from Ace Lake, Antarctica - #232 | ecosystem: Environmental > Aquatic > Non-marine Saline and Alkaline > Saline | place: Antarctica: Ace Lake... | reverse complement strand
TCATTGCCTTTCAACTTCCTGTTAATATGTTTCTCCATAATATATCTATGTTCCCACACATTTTCTCCATTTACCTTTTTTAGAATATATCCACTTTTTACCTGATGTCTGCCACCTTTCCATTGAGAATGATTTTTACCTGATGGCATCAATCCCTTAGTTCCTTTGTTCCACGGAACATATTTTCTTTTTGGAATATTATATTTTCTTCTCCAAATATATACCATCCAATGAGTAGTCCCTGCCTTTTGAGCTATCTCTTTCGGTGATAATTTTTCAATTAAATATAATTTTTCAAATTCCTTTTTAGAGAGTTTAAACTTTCTTTTTGCCATATTTTTGTATGTTAAAAATAATGATTGGCTGGGAGGGAAAAGAACATACCCCTTCCCTCCACTTTATAGCCGTCGCAACCAAATTAGCTTATTAAGCCAAATCTTCAGATATAATGTGCCACGAAGTCCCGTCAGTTACAATTGTAATAGTGTCGTATTGAGCATCTATCGTAGCGTTTGTATTAGAGCCATCAATGGTTTCTTCACCACTTCCAGTGATTGTCATAGCATTAGCGGCAGCATCTGTTTTCTTGAAAGTATACCATAGTCCAGAATTACCAGATACGGCAGGCAAAGTACAAGCAAACGCAGCGGAAGTTGTATTGACTGTAATTACTCCACCCTCTGCTTCTGTTAGAGTAGCAGCAGATGTTTTGTCAGTTACAGTAGGGGCTGAACCAACAATGTTGGTTAGTCCCGTTCCAGCTGGAGTGATAGTAATATCACCGTTAGCATCATCTGTAAGAACAATCGTTGGGTCAGAAGCATCATTACTGTTTGTAGTAAGTTCTAAATCAAACTCACCCTTAGATGAAACTATACCAGTAGCAGCGCCATCTCCAATCAATATACCATTGACATCACTGTCTAGGCTTAATTGATTCTTCAATGTGCCAGCTCTACATACGTAGAAAAGCATGTCACCATCTTCTGTTCCATCGCTGGAATCAGTAGAGATTACATCAATCTTGGCATAATCATTATCAGCAGCAGAAACATCTTCACCCATCCATTCAATTCTACCTACAACGTCGTTGTCAGCTTGAGTTCCACCTTGATGAGATAATCTTAATACAACTCCAGTTGTACCAGCCTCAGTTGACTCAAAGTCAACCAATGGGTCAGCAGCACCAGAAGTTGTAATATGGATTGCTCGTCCAGTTCCTTCTTGAGCGATATACATTAAGTCAGGATTACTACTTGTGGTAGCACCGACATAATTGAATTCAGCTAAATAAGAAGTCGCAGCAGCAGGAGTTCCACCAACGTTAGTAACTCTAAAGATAGAGCCACCAGCAGCAGTAGCACCTGTACCAGAAACCTCTAATACAGCCTTATCACTCGCTTTTACACCAGAACCAGTAATTAATACATCAGATACAGTAGTTGAAGCAGAAACAATGTTCAAAGCAGTCGCAGCAACACCAACAGAAGTAATTTTTGCAACATTACCAGTTGGGGCAGCAGTTCCGCCTTCAGCTTGTTCTATCTCTAATACAATAGTTGTATCAGTACAAGTTCCAGCAGTATCAGTTGAAGTGTTAAGAAGTTTCAACACAGAACCAGCGGCAGTCAAAGTGAAAGTTCCTGCGTTCATTATGTTAGAACGACTGATTAACATTGTATCATAATCAAGAGCTGTACTAGCTGTAGTAGCCGTTACAGAACTTGTGATAGAAGCTAAGTTGCCAGTTTTAGGAGTTGTATGTAAATCACCATTTTCAGTATTGGTAATTTTCAATAATTCACCAGCAGCCAATGTTTCAGCAGTACTAGAAATAACCATTGCATCACCAGTCGTAAGAGCGGTAGTAGCAACAGTTACAACGTCAGCAGCTGTAGCGACAGAAGTGATAGCTAAAGAAACCGTATCGTTGACAATAGAAGTAACAGCAATAGCGCCGTCATCTCCTACTGTGAATACAGCAGTTCCATTATCGTGACATTCAATGTAATAACCAGTGGTCAAAGTATTGCCACCGTTATCAATTGAAAGTATAGAACCAGAAGTAACAGCATCAGCCTCAATATAGACACCTTGACCAGTGGTCAACGCATCAAACTCAAGGTCAACTATACCAGAATCAGAGCTTGCAGCACCAATAGTTGTGGCACCATCGTTGATAACCTGTAATGTAGCAGCGTTATCATCGTCAGTCATAGAAACTGAACCTTCACCCAATAACACGTCACCAGCGGTAACTGTTATCATTGTAGAACCAGCAGAACCAGCAATAGTTGTAGCACCATATCTCTGAACCTTAAATACAGAAGTATCACTAAGGGTAAGATTCAAATAACCACCATCACCTGAAAAGTTTGCCTCACCAGCCGAATCAACATAAAGCGCTGAACCTGAAGTTAAATCATCAGCTGTAATACTGAACACGTCTCCGCCTACAGCAGCTGAAGTAATGGTAAGGGCAGCAGTAGCAGTGTCTGATTCTGTAATTGTTAACTGTCCGTCATCAATCAATACATCACCATCGGTAACAGCCAATACATCAGTATCTGCTGAACCAGTAACAGTGATTGAAGCTGTGGCTACAACTGCTCCAGTGAATGTAGATGTTTCATCAACAAGTAAAATTCCCTGGATAGTAGTAGTTGAAGAAGCCTTGCTAAGTTCCAAGTCTCCGTCTGTAGCGTTAATTGTAGCTCCTGTTCCTAATTCCACGACTGTAAGTGTTCCGTCACCATTAAGGCTAAAGTCAGGACCAGTAATATCATCTCCTGTTCCTGCGTTAGTAATGGTAAGAGCAGAACCTGCTCCACCAAGTTTGGTAACAGTGAAAGTATCGGTAGCAGAATTCGCACCCTCAAAAGTCAATGTAGCACCAGTAACCTGTAATTTTTTATCTGAAGCATACAATGTTTCCCAAGATGAAGCAGAACCACCTGAAGTAGATGTAGGGATAGTTACCCAAGCACTTTCATTATACATTTGAAATCCAGTGCCAGTAATATACACTAATCTACCATTGGCTAAATTACTATCAGTAGGTACAGCGGCTCTTGTTTCAATCTGAATTTGGTCAATATCAAATATACCTTTATTTCTCGCGATATATCCTTGATAATTTTTCGCATTTTTCAAAGCCATTTTTTTTCCTCGTTAGTCCTCCACGTCCAGCCGAGTCTCGATTAACCCGACCTTTATTCTTAATTGACCCTGCCCTTTATTCAAGGGGAAAGGGGAGAGGCTGAACTTATTTTGTCACTAGGCTGTGACGCTCCTAATTACACCCTGCTTTCTAGGCTGGGTAGAAATTAAGTCTCCATACCAGAAAATATGAGATACTTTACCGTCTTGGTTAATTGGTTTTCTAAAATTAGAAACCGCAAAACCTTGTTTGTCGGTAGGTAATCCCTTATGTGGTAATACAACAAAATGTAAATATCTCTCGTTCAAGAAATATAAATATCCTGATGTACAATCTTCATCTGCAATCCAGGGTGTTCCCCTGTATTCCAATGTCTTTACTCCACCGTCCATAGTATAACCCTTTGAAACGTTGTTATATCTCATCTGTGGTTGAAGTAAAGCTTCGTAAGCGCTCCAAAGAGTTTTATCGCCTACTAACAAACTAGGATAGTCGTTTCCAGACCTACAAGCATCATACTGCGTAGCGAGCATTGTTAAACTCAATGTGCCACCAGTACCGTTGTATTGTCCGTCCCACCACGAATATGTTGACCTATTTATTCCACCATAAGTGGTAACATTTGAGTCATCATCTGTAGCATCAACTAAACTATCAATAGCATCTCCTGTCTTTGCCGTGTAAATTGCATCACCCAACTTATCCATAATAGATTCCATAGCTGCTTTTGATTCAACTTTCGCTAAATCAAATAAAGCCTCTGTTCCAGTATTTTTGGATAAATCAATATCAGCCAAAACGATTGGTTGTGAAATAGATTTGTAATCCCAATACGCACGAGTTCTTGTATCCTGTTGTGCTGTATCTAATTCATCAAATCGGTCATACCAACCTCCTTGGGTAGATAGTGCGAATTCAACAACCTTTTCAATTCGTTTGCCAGTTCCCTTTTGAGCTTTATTTAACAATCTGCCCAAGAGAGGCTTTGAAATCGTAATCTGGTCTTGAATACCTGGAAGCACTTTTGAACGGGTGATAGCAGTTAAGTTATCATAATCTGCAACTGCCATTTATTTTTCCTCCTTATTTCATTCCGAGTTCCTCGTAACCTTTTTGGATATTATCTTCAAAAGAGAGTTTAGGGTCGTATGTTGATAGTCCTTTTTTCTGAGTAACACCAGCTTTACCTCCGATTTTGCCTGCTAACTTTTTACGCTTGATTTCACCTTCAGTAAGTTTTTTGCCTGTTTCCCTACTTAAATTGATGTCTTTTAGAATATCAGCGGAAGTACGCAGATTAACTTTGTACTTCAATGCTATTTCCAAAAGAGCATCTTGTTTTAATTTGGGATTTTCGGTTAAAACTTCTTTAAGTTCATCAGCGGCAGCTCTATCTTCAGCTTTCCTCTTCTCAGAAGCTTTCGCCTCCATTTTATTGGAAAGATAATCAAACCATTTGTCTTCTTGGTTCTTATCTTTTGTCTGAGTTGTTTTGAATTTGGTATTCTCGTCCTCAAGAAGTTTCTTATCTCTAAGAGCTTCTTGATAAGAGGACATCATATTATCTAGCCTTTCTTTTTTAACGTATCCTTCGGGTTCGGTTTCCTCGGTTTTATCTTCCTCAGTTTTTTCGGAACTTTCTTTGGTTGGGAGAGTGTCGTCTGTTTCTTCAGAAGTTTCATCTTCCTCTGGGAGAGATTCTTCTTCTTCAACAGGCTCAACTTCCTCTTCCTCTGTGAGTTCTTCGTCTGCCATATAACTTTAATTGTTAAAGAGAGAAAATACTTCTTTAACAAAAATGAGTTAGGTTTATAAAACTCGACCTTTTATTTATTTTTATTATATGGAACTCCTATTGGACCCTTGCCCTTTCCCCTCATCAAACCTTTTCCCTGTCCTTTTGATTTGATTTTTTTTCCTCCTAATCCAGCCTTATATCCTGCTGGAGTTCCCGCTCTTAATCTTTTGTAAGCGCTTTGCATTTCCATATTATTGTGGTCCTCCTTCTGGTTGCGGAGGTTGCGGAGGTTCGTCGGACAATATTCCTGAATTTCTAGCGTTCATTGCTCTGTTCGCCAACTTCTCTGGATTCGGCTCACCCATTTTCTCATAAAATGTTTTCAAATCCATAAGTCCAGATGTAGCCCATTGCGTCCATTCCATTCTGCGTTGTTCTTTTGAAACAGGAATTGTAGAACCAACCTTAATTATTATTGATAAATTGTCTGGTATTTCTTCTCGTCTTAAATAAGATTGAGCACCTTCTTTCATTCCAAGTTTCCCGATATAGTGCTCTTTGTCATAATAAAGTTTCATTAACTGACACCAACCATTCAGAAGTTTAGTAATTGCTACTTCGCTATTCCTCATAAGTAGACGAACAGGAGTAATATCTGTTTCTCTTAACATCATTACCTCTGCCTTTGTTTGGCGTTTAGTGGGTGAAGCACCTCGTGAAACTTCGTGATGTCCCATTAAATCATCAAACTTCTGTTCTGAGTGTTGTAGGTCTGTAAATACAAACTCTGGTAAAGGAACACCTGGCTCCCTCCTATGTAAGGTTGGGTTTATCCCAATCTTTAATCCTGGTTGAGATGTAATCAAATCACGAATTTCCTTAGGAACAGATGGGTCAATAAAATCTTGTCCGTTTCCAACTGCGTTAGCATTGTCTTCTATCTGGCATTTTCTGTGATTTATATTAAAGTTAATGTTCATTACTTGTTTAACCAACGATTGTGAGTAAAAATCTCCTGCCAAATGATAACCCTTAAAATGAATAATAGGTTTTTCGGGTTTTATCAAGTGATTTGTGATTGGTGTCCATTCAGCAAATACGCTTCTGAGTTCTTCCATACTGGCATCTTCGCCAAGCGTTTCTATCAATTCTGCTCGTTGTTCATCTGCTGTTCTCCATTCCCAGTGAGGATTAGGAAATTTATCTAAAATCTTTTTATCTGTGGCAATAACCCATAATTCGTCCTGCATATAAGTATAAACTCGTGCCATATTGCGATATTTGGATTCTTCTAATGTACTTTCTCCTTCTCGTTTCATTCCACTAAAAACTACATCTTCATCAGGATAATGGCTATCAAACCACTTCTTATTTCTCCACTTTTTAACTACTACATATTCAGCATCTTCAACGCAGGTAGCACCTGGACTTACAAGTAATTCCTGAGGTTTTATTGTTTCAAAATCGACATTATCAGTTTCGTCGTTCCAAAAATACATTCCAAAACCATCATCATAATTATATCTATCATAGTAAATTTCTGTTAAAGTAGATGGAATATTTTGTATATCCCACTGATAATCCAAAGAAGCATCTACCTTTTTAGCTTGAGCGTATAACATTTCAGCACTTGAGTCATTGGGTTGAACGCTGACATCTATTTCGCTTTCAGGCTTAGCATCTGTTTCAAAAGCAACAAGTGAGCGGACGGCACCAAACCATTTGTTAATCACTGTGTCCGACTTGTAAGAAGGAAGTTTAGTATTTGTTATTTCCCAATGTTTACCATCAAAGAATTTCTTTGCTTCTTCCCAGTTTTTTTCACGCCCCTTTAACAAAGATTCAGACTCCAAAACCCTAAATTTGATTTTAGTCAATAATAAATCCTCGCTATCAGATAGCGATACATCATCTTCTTGTATTCCCAAAATTGAGGGAACATCGGAAGCTCTTACATCGGTTATTTCATCCATTATTTATTTCCTCCCTGATTTGGATTATCTGGGTCATATTTTTTTGACAACCCATTTCTTGCTAAATACTTACGAATATCTCCTTTTGTTTCAGAAGGATGATACCCGTATGTTTTAATAAAAGCGTCTTTATCCTTTGGATTAGACGATTGTAGATAATAGCCCTTTTTAATACCCTCTTTGTCAATGGGGACTATTTTCTCCTTTCCTTTCTCGTCTCGCATTAAAACTTTGTCTCCTCGTTTGTCAACTTCTTTCCAACTCATTTTCTTCTTTTAATTTTTTCTTTTCTTCTTTTGCTATCTGTTGTTGTTCTATATTCCACTCGTTTGGTTGTTCTACAAAAAACTTGGGTTTGCGTTCCAGCTTTTTAGCTAATTTTCGGGACTTAATCCCTACCTTCTCATTAACCTCAGAAAATCGTCCGAGATAAAATCCAATAAGAACTGCTAGTAATAAAAGTAAATTGTTTATAATTCCAGCCATGTTGGTTCGTGCTCTTCAAATTGAGCACTAATAGTGTTATATTCTTTATCTTCTGGCTCAGAGGGTTTTGAAACAAAATCTTTAGGGTCTTCTATGCCTACGGATTTAACATCCCAGTAAGCAAGCATAATCGCCATAACTCTGTCATCGTGAAAACCAGACTCAGCAGACATACCCTTAGAATGAACTTTGTCTGAGTATAAAAATGTCCGCATTTCTTCTAAAGTAAGTCTATCCGCTATTTTAGCAAAGGGTCTCTTCTTCTTTCCGTGTTCATCAGTATCGGCTATCAGTTCTATGAAATGTCCAACCAATAAAGGTTTAGAAGTATGAGTTGTCCGCCAACCAAGTTTTTTGGTCATTACTTTGGCGTGCTGGTCATACTCTTCACGAATAAAGATTCTTTCATAGTTCAGTTCCTTCAACTTAGTCAGAGTGGCAAATCCAGAACCATTTATCTCTAAAACCACAATAGGTTTCATAAAATAATTCGCCATTTTGACTATTTTGAAAGCTAATAGGTCAGGAGGTATTCTTCCAACCCACGAAGCTACTTCTTCACCTGTGAAGGTGTCGATACACTTAACCACAGAGGAATCTACTGCACCCTCTGATGAATCAACTCCTATTTGATAAATATGCGACTCACGATTCTTATAAATCTCAATATCATCTAATTTACGAATAGGTTTGTGCAGATATTGCACTTGGTTCTGAGAATACTCAACAGGGAAAACTTTCCTTTCAGACATTAGGGTTTCGTCAATCTCTCCATAAACAAAGGCTCGTTTCCACGCCTCTGGTTTGGACATCATATCATCAATAAACGTCTGTTTAAGATTGATGACATTGTCCATCATTGAACCCTTAACTAGTTCGTATGATGACTTTCCTTTTGAATGTTTAATTACCCAATCTGGTGTTTCATCAGGGTCTTTTGAATCCTGAATAAATCTGCGATAAATCCAGTTAATTCCAGGATTACACAGATACATCATTTGCGGAGTGCCTTCTTTTCCGTCGTGGTCTTTAATATCTCTCCTACAACAAGCGGAAAGTTCGTCAATCAGTCCTTCCTCAATCTCTTCGGCTTGTTCTAATAGGGCAAAGCCTAGATTAAGAGAACGGATATTCTGCTTGGAAACATCTTTCAGTCCTCTGAATACGATACGAGAACCATTTATAAACTCAGCTACTCGTTCCTGTTTGTGATACTTATAATACTCTGGTGGGCAATAATCAAAGAAATCCTTCAAGGTTGAATCTCTCAAATCAGTGAAGTTATACCTTCCCACTAGACCGTAATTTTTAGGATATTTTAACGAAAGCTGGATTATTTTAAGAACTGCTGCAAGGCTTTTGCCGCACCCACGCCCACCCCAGTAACATAGGTTCTTTGAATCGCTTCCAATAAATCTTTGCTGTTTTGGATTTAAATCCCATTTGTACATTCGATTAGATGTGCCCTGTGAGGCATTTAAAGAGGGGTAGAAGAGCTTTTAGGAGACGTAGACAAGGGTACCATTGGAACCCCAAGAAATCCTCTGTAGGGAGAGATATTCTCCTTTCTCTAGTTTTTGTTCTAACGTCTTAATCTCTTCTGCTAATTTCTCAATCTGTTTCTTTTTGGAACCGATTATATTTAGCATTTGTCTAATTTTAATTCGGTTCAATTCTTCTTTTCGTTTTTTATCTTCGTCAGCTATTTCTTTTTTAACTTGTGTAATAAGGGTCATGGTGTTTTGGTTAATTGTTAATGTCTCTTAAGCTATATTATGCGACATTACTCTGTCCCCCTCCTTTCCTCTCTCTCTCCTCCTTCCTGAATGAGCTTACCCCTTAGAATCTCGTCTAAGGTCAAAGGTATTATTCAGTATAGGTATCGGTCGCTTCGTTAGTTTCGTATCCTCATTAACTTGTTTTAAATCGTCTAATGAACTGACGAAATCAGTTTCCTCACGATTAGAGTCTTCAATACTCTTTATATTAAGCGACATTAGATTCTTTATGTGTTGTATTTTAAGCTCTTTAAGAGTCTAATACAATGTCGCATAATGTAAGCAGGATTCAAGTCGGGATTCAAGTTTTGATTTTAAGAACGAGTTTTCGGCTCTTTTTGATTTTGAAGTGTAAATATGGATAAGAACACCTAATATACATTCCTCATGGGGGGGACACTCTTCCCTTGATCTCACTTCCCCTATCCTCTAACCATAATCTCCTTCCCGTCTTCCTCCCAGACCTCGTCTGTTATCTCTATGTCTGTAAATACGGGTTCAGTAGGGGTTATAACAGGGGTATATACCTTGGGTTTCTCCTCTGATGTTATAACCTCTTGTTTACCTGATGTAATTACATTACGGGCTTTCTTCTTCTTATAAGTAATTACATTGGGCTTGTTTATCTGTAAAGTAATTACATTTCCTACCTCTAATCCTAAGGAAGTAATTACATCCTTACTTATGTATATACCTTGACTATTCCCCATTATACGCAGTTTCGCCTTGATTTCCATACTAATGTAATTACATTAACGCATTTAAATGCCTTATAAGCCCCTTAAATCTCCTAAAGGTATCAAAGTACCTCTATTTCCCTATCGCTTTGTCGGCATCCTTAACAGTTAGTTTCTCCTGTTCACCCTCTGATAACCGCTTGAACTCAACCTTATTGCCCTCAAACACCATTTTGGGAGCTATCTCCATTATAGATGTGGGTTTGTTCTCCAAGAGCTGTATTTTATCGGTGATTATAGCCATTGATGTAGCCAAGGCAGTATAGGTAGCTTTATCAGCTTTATCAGGGGTCATTAGGTCTAAGATTTCAAGGCGTTTCCCCTTTAATTCATTGATGATATCACGCTTTATGGCGTTCTTTTTGTCAATGATAGTAGGATTATTTCTTATCGTATTATTAACACTATCAGTTGGATTCTTACTCCTACTACCTGCTAATATACCTGCCTCTTTCTTACTCTTACCCTGTCCTAATGCTTCTGCTAATATGTCTTTGTCTATTCTTCCTGTTAGTTTTGTCTTTACTTCTTCCATTACTCTTAATCCTCTTAATTAAATAATCTGTTATATCCTCCTCCGCTTGTTTTCTCGTTGTTTTACTCATATTCTCTTAAATCTCCTTAAAACTAAGCACATAAATCGCCTATACTGGCTTTAATTCCTTTCTACTACCTAAAAGATGTCCTGCTAATATCTGCGGTCTATCCATAATATCAAGCAAGTCGTCTATCTGTTCAAACCTCTTGTCCATTAGTTGTTCTACTAAAAATAAAACAACCTCTTGTAATTCCGTGTTTTCTTTCTTTAATTCTTTGATAGTTTGTGCCATTTTTTATAGGGCAAAAACTGCCCTTGAACCTCTAAGGACTTTCATTTGCCTTAAACAGCTGATATGTAAAATGATTTGATCACGCCTCTACCTTATCAGAGATTTTCTACTTGTCAAGCCAAACAGACTATCCGTTGATATAGCAAGGAAAACAGGGCAAAAAGTTATCCCCTGTTTAGCTATTGACATTGTTTGTAGAATTGATATACTGAACTTAGGGTGTGGATAAGTATTACACTTTCTCAATTCTCTCTCTCTTGCTTGATTATGTCTAACGAACTGTGTTCGGACAGGCGGAGAGAGAGAGCTGGGAGAGTATAATTAACTAATAGAATTATGGATAATAAAAAATTACAAAAATTACTAGAAAAGTTTAATGAAGAAATAGCGGGGCTTAATCTAAATTGGAAAGAAAAGGTCGCACCGAAAGGGATAGATTACGAAGAATATGTTTTGCCAAGAGAAAAAAGAATAATAAAAGATTTAGCTAAAAAAATCCAAGCATTATGAACTACACACACGCCCTCATCAAAAAGTATAAAAGGGAACAACGAGATTGGAAGCCGATTTTAGACGATATTCTTTCTCTCTTAGCTCTGTTAATATGGCTTAGCTTGATTTTGCTACTTATACCATAATTAAATTAAGGACTAAACTTTCCTCTCATATCTCGTAAAGGTTATATTATCCTCGTGAAAACAGGGTTTAGCATTCTCCTTCTCACACATTTTTTTGTAAGGGCAGTTTTCGTCACAGGTGATTGGGGTTATAAATATGTTATATTTCCTCTCGGCTCGTCGTTTCATATTATGTCTGCGGACATAACTATAATCTGAATGCTCAATCTCGTCAATCTTATTGAGGAACTCCTTATATTGTGGGAGTTCCATTATTTTTTGTGGGTGGCAGTGGGTTATAGTTTTTTAAGTTTAATTTTATACTTCTCAATCAATTCCTCTAACTCACCTCTTTTCCACCTGTAAGGTTTTTTAGATTCTCTTTTCCACGCTTCTACTTGTTTTAAGCCGTAAAGTTTTACCATTTTAATTGTGTATTCTAAAAGATTCCCAGATAGAAAATTATTACATTTAACGCATTGACAATGAAGTATCTTTCTCTCATAAGCAAGTTTAGATGTCTTGGCTTGATGCAGGAAGTGTCCGCAATGGGTTTCTTTCCATTCTTTTTTAACTCCGCAAGTATAACAAACGCCATTCTCTTTTCTGCGAACATACTCGCTAATTAGCTTCCAAAGATTATTATGTAAAGTTTTGAGTGATTTCTTTTTCATAACTCGCCACAGGATGCCTCACAGGGCACGAGGATGCCCGTGGTGAGGTTTAAATCCCCTTAGTGGTAGTTTGCTACTACTTTCATTTTAATTGCTCTCTAAAGGTTTTAACATTCCATCTTTTATCTCCATTAAATCCATTGATAATAACAATTCACACTTCTGACTATTTAGAATACAATTTTTACATTCTTTTTTCATAGTTTTAATAATGCTTACATTTATTAATAATCTTCTTTATGTTGGGCGAATATATTATGTAAATCAAGCAACTCAATAAACTTATCTCTCATTCTCTTTTCTCCTGCTTCAACTCCACTCATAAACTCTCTTTTTCTCCAATCCCGATATTCTTTCTCTGTCCATTTAACATAATACTTTTTTCTTTTCTTTTTTTCTTCCATACTTCTCTTTTAATAATAAAGTTCTCGCCAACAAGTCCAATGTTTTTTATACTCCTCTCCTTGCTCAAATGCCCACGACATAAGCTCAATTTGGTCTTTGGCTGAATGAATACTCAAATCTGGTAGCCCTGCTTCTTTCTTAAATATGTTCCAAGTTGGTAGCATAAATTGAGCAATTCCGTATTCTCCAGCATCTCCTCTTAAAATCGCTCCATACTTATTGTAATGATTCCAATTACTTTCACACTCAATCGTCTCTTTCTGGTCTTCTGGCATATCCATATATTCTTCTAACAGATTATTCCCTATCAAGCTCCCAAGCGTTCTGTATTGTAAGACAGGCACTTCCCATTGATAAACAACGCTTTGTTCTCTTATTTCATATTCTTTTAACGGTTTTTTAATCCAAATAAGAATTGAGAGAACGAATAATCCAAGAACCGCTATCCATACAAGAATAGTAATTAAATCTAATGGTGGGTCATCTGTA
>Ga0307928_10003008_pt1 | contig 12887 bp, 26 predicted proteins | sample AceLakmetagen232_FD_201815 | JGI IMG/M metagenome (GOLD analysis project Ga0307928, IMG submission 201815) | Saline water microbial communities from Ace Lake, Antarctica - #232 | ecosystem: Environmental > Aquatic > Non-marine Saline and Alkaline > Saline | place: Antarctica: Ace Lake... | reverse complement strand
CTGGAAGAGAAATAGTGAGTTCTACTAGTGGATTCATGACTGCTGGAAATATAATAGTTGGAGGTAATGTTGGGATTGGAACAACAACCCCTCTTTATAATCTTCATCTTGGAACAGGTATTTCCGCTCAAACGGGTTTTTATGGTGATGGTATTAAGATTCAAAGTGATTCTCTGGCAAGAATGTATTTTGAAGATACAGGGGCAGATTCAGATGAAAAGATTATGGCTTTAAGTTCTCAGGGGGGAAATACTCGTTTTAATTCTTTAAATGATGAGGGGACTTCGGCAGTAGTGAGTAATATTTTAGTGATGGAACATTCAACGGGTTACGTTGGGATTGGAACAACAACCCCTTCGCAAAAATTAGAAGTAGCTGGTAACGCTAACATTACAACTGATTTAACTGTTGGTGATGATGTTGAAATAGGTGGAGATTTAACACCACAAACAAATGCAACAAGTTCAATAGGTTCTTCAGTTTTAAGATGGTTGAAAGGTTGGTTTGTTAATTTGGATGTTGAAAATAATATTATTGTTGGTGGAGATTTAAATGTAAGTGGTTATGTTAATGGAAAAAATTATGTTACTCAATATCATAGAAATGCAATTATAGATACAACTTCAGTAAATATATGGGTTAATGTAACTTGGGATTTAACTATTGATGAAGAAACAACTTCAGGTTATTCTTTAAATGATTCAAACACATCAATAACTATTGAAAATGATGGGATTTATAGAGTTCAAGGTTGCTTACATCCAAAAAATAATGGTGTAGGAAATCAAGAAGCAAATCTTTATTCAAGAATTTTAATTGATGATGTAGAAGCAAAATGTTTACAATTCGCAAACAGTAAAGAATTTAAGACAACTGGAATTAATACAATGCCATTTATTGGAACAATCTATGCAGAAGCAGGACAAAAAGTTCAATTACAATATTATGTAACAAATTTAGATATAGACTTTGAAGGAGATACAGTTTTTGACGATGCAGTCTCAGCAAGTTTAAATTTCGAGAGGCTAAGTAATTAAAATGAAACTAAATATTAGGAGGTTAAAATGAATAAAATATTAATGTTAATGATAGGAATTATGATGATAGCTTTAGTTGTAGCAACACCCCTTTTAATTTCTGAATTTAATGAGAAAGATACAACTTTTATTAAGGTAATTGAAAAAGGAACTAATAATATAACAGCCGAGGACGTAACCTTTTTATGCGACGATAAACCAATGAAAGTTTTAGTTAATGCACACGATGTTAAAACTGGTTATGATGATGAATTTAAAGATGATAAAATAATGAGGGATGTTTGTCCAACTGGAGATATAACTGCAGTTACAGATTGGAATGGGAACAGGTTAAGGACTTATGGAAATGAATCTAGAAAGACAATTAAAACTTTTGAAGTAGTTAAAGGTAGGTCTTTTGATTGTAAACAATCTGGAAATAATTGGACTGGTATAGAATGTAAAACTATTGAAAATATAACTAAAGAAGTAAATGAATTTGTAATTGATGAAAGAATTTAATAGAGGTTAAAAAATAAAAATGGTAACAAAAGGAAATACTGGTCGTGGAGATAGAGGAGCTTGTGGCGGAGAACGTCGTCGAGATGGTAGTGGAGCAGGACGAGGTAATCAAAATAAAAACCAACCTAAGGATAAAAAAAGATAGAGAATTTAAAGGAGTTTAATGCTTATATAGTTTGCTATTGATATTTTTTATTGTTGTAACTTTAAAATGAGAATGAATATTTAAATACTAATTATATTTAATTATTATTACCCTATTCAGGCCGAGGGTTGATTGGGGAAAAAGAAACATGACGAAAAGAAACGAAGAACATATTAGAGACGAATTAAAATTCTATAAGGATAGGGGAGACTCCATTCACATTACTTTATTTCCAGATTACATGAGTGAAAGACCTTTTAGAAATGGAAAGGTTGTTAAAATTAATGATAGTAATGTTGAGTTTGACGACGAGAAACTAGGAACTATTCTAATTTATCTTGAGAATATTTGTGGTGTGATGAAGAGGGAGGAAAGACGATGAAGTGTCAATTCTATTCTAAAGAATTTAATGAAGAAGATATTCAGGAACACCATATCCATCCAAGGTTTATGAATAATAAAAATGGAGATGGAAAGAAAGTTTACTTATGTGAAAAATGTCACAATATTCTTCATCTAATAATTCCTAGTTTAATTTGGATATTTATCAAAGAAGAAGATAAACCTAAAATTATTAATCTTATTAAAAAATTCACAGAGGATTCTATAAAATGAAAAAAAAAATCCTTACTCTTGGAACAATAAGAGATTATATTTTAGAATATTTTCCAGAAACATTATGGTGGGATGGTTTAAATAAATGGGAGAAGTTTAATCCTTCCAGGAGTTACAAGCATCGACATGGAATGCCTAATGAAATAAGAATTGAATTTGATTATGATAGTTCTGATAAAAGTTGGAATGCAATTAACTTTACAGCACTAGAATTAAATAAGTTAGGTTATTCTTTTGCAATTTATTATGTTGAAGGTGGACGTGGACCTCACCTACATATTTATGATGTTGATGAATTAGAACAATTAACTTATGAACAACGGACGCTCTACAGGGAGAAGTTTATTACAAAAATCTGTGGGGAGTATGAAGCAGATAAAGCATTGTGTGACGAGAAACATATGTGTGCATTAGAATTTGCACCCCACTTCAAGCATAAAAATCCAAAACAACTTCTTTCTTATTTTTGGAATGGGAGAAATATGGGAATTGATTTAGATATTAAATTAAATATATTACATGGAAAGGTTGTGAAATTCAAACCAGTGAAATCTCAGAAGAAATTGAAGTTTGGTGAAATGTTGATGGCAGAGAAAAGGGATTTGATTATTGATAAGTGTAGTTTTGAAAAAGTTTTAGATAAGTATGGTGTGAAGTATCGAGGACATATGGCTGTGTGTCCATTCCATAATGATACAAACAATAGTTTGAGTTTTTCTAATGAGAAAGGATTATGGAAATGTTTTGGTTGTCAAGCTAAAGGAGATATTATAACTTTAATTAAAATGTTGAGGGAGATGAAATGCAAAAATTACCTAAATTAATAATCGAAAGTGTTACTAATCCTAATTGGAAAAATTATAAGATTAAAGCAATAGAAACAGAATATAAGGGTTTTAGATTTAGGTCTAGGCTCGAAGCAAGGTGGGCAGTCTATTTTGATAGTATAGGGATTGAATGGGAATATGAAAATGAAGGATACCAATTTCCCGATGAAACTAGATATCTCCCAGACTTCTGGTTTCCACAAGTAAAAATGTTTGCAGAGGTTAAAGGTAAGGATTTGAATTTGGAGAGGAGGGTTATAAATGACAACAAGATCTAATGCAGAAAAAGAGGCAGGTGAAATCTTCGGCATAAAAGAAAAAATTGTGGTGATGTCAAAGTTTAATCCAGTGCCTTTCTCTCAAGAACTTCTAAAGGATAATCATTTAGTTTATGACAAACATAAGAGATTTTGGAGATATGATAAGGTAGAGGGTATCTGGAGGAACGACGCTGAACAATTTATTAAAACAGAACTTCGTAAGAACTTATTTGGCGACGAGCAACAAAAGAAAAGTTATGTTGAAGAAATAATTGCTTATCTAAAAGATTCAGAATATAATGAAAACTTTCAACCAGATAATAATCCTTATCTAATCGCATTCAAAAATAAAGTATTTGATTTGAGAGATAGTAAACTAAAACCATTTAGTCCAGATTATTTCATTACAAATAAAATTCCTATTGAATTGGATGAAACTATGACAGAGTGTCCTGTGATTGATAAGTTCTTTAGTGAAAGTGTCGGGAAAGAACATAAAGATATTCTTTATGACTTAGCTGCCTATTGTTTATTCAGGCAATATCCATACCAAAAACTATTCTTTATCTATGGCCCTGCAGGGACTGGCAAGAGTAAGTATCTCGATTTGCTAGAAAGATTCCTTGGCCAGGATAATTATTGTTCAGTAGAGCCTCAAGCTATTCAGAAAGACCCTTATGCTGCAGCACAAATGTGGTTAAAGAATGCAAATATTGTTAGTGATATAAACTATAATGCCTTAGATAATATCAACCAAGTAAAGAAAGTTACAGGTGGCGATACTATGAAGATTAGGCAAATGTATCGTGACCCATTTAATGAAAAGATTTATGCTAAACAAATCTATTCAACTAATAAATTACCTGTGGTCAAGGAAAAGACAAGGGCATGGTATAGAAGAGTTTATCCTATCGAATTTGCGAACATGGTTACGAAGGATAAGGTTGATCCTTTCTTACTTGATAAGATGACAACTAAATCTGAACTTGCAGGATTTGCTATGAAGTGTATTAAAAAGTTAAAAGAGATGGCTGCAAATAAATTTATATTCACTTGGGATATTGATGAGGAAAAAGTTGCAGATATGTATGAACAGTTAAGTAATCCAATCTTAATGTTTTCCAGGGAAAGTTGTGAGATTTGTAGAAGTAATTCAGATTATTGGGTATATCAATTTGAATTGAAGGAAAGATTGAATAATTGGTTGAGTGAAAAACACTTCCCAAAGATGACTAAAAGTCAAATAAATGAGTATATGAATGAGAATTTTAATAATTCTAATAGGCCAAGTTTTAATGGAGATAAGACATATAGGGTTTGGGTTGGTCTGAAATGGGGGAATAGTTCTCACAATCAAGATAATCTTAACCATTTTAACCATTTTAACCATGTTTGTAAAAGAGTTTACGTATATAGAAAATGTGTTCAGAACCCCTGTATTTTGGTTAAAACGGTTAAATCCAGAGTTCCACAGGAAACAAAGGTCTTATAATATGACATTTTCAAGATTTTGTAAAATATGTGGAGATAAGACATATAGGGTTTGGGTTGGTCTGAAATGGGGGAATAGTTCTCACAATCAAGATAATCTTAACCATTTTAACCATTTTAACTATGTTTGTAAAAGAGTTTACGTATATAGAAAATGTGTTCAGAACCCCTGTATTTTGGTTAAAACGGTTAAATCCAGAGTTCCACAGGAAACAAAGGTCTTATAATATGACATTTTCAAGATTTTGTAAAATATGTGGAAAGAAATTTCAACCAATAGGTAGATATCAAAGACTTTGTAAAAAATGTCTTTCAATCCACTGGACTAAAAGAAAAGAAATATTAAATTCAAGAAAAAATGAAAATTAAAACTCCAATAAACACTAAACTAATCTGTCCAACTTGTGGCACAGAGATTGATGTTTCAAATATTAAACAAGCAGTAAAAGATAGAATTGATCAAGAGTTAGATTATATTCTGGAGGAACTATAATGGTTTATCAATTAAAATTCCCAATCTGCCCTTATTTAAAACAAGGAACTAAGAATTGTACTCATAAATGTATTACTAAATGTATATATGAAAAATGCCCAGCTAAATGCGAGTTGTATGTTTATTGGTTAAAACAGCTAAAAGGTGATTTTGAAGCAGTAGAAAAGCCAGATTGGGCTATTCCTGATGTGGATAGTGAAGAACTAAATGATTTAGAAGAAATTGATTAATACCGAAAGATTTAAATACTATTTAATCTAATAAAATACTATGAAACTACAAGTTAAAAAAATAGGGACGAGTGAAGGGATAATATTACCAAAGGAATTTAAAAAGTTCTATGGGATAAAATTAGGATATTGGTTAGATCTCTCTGATGTAATAGTTATTTCAAATAAATCAAAAGTCGGACAAAATGAAAGAAATTGATTGTGGCTTTGGAGTTTCAATAACTCCTATAATTGAAAAACGAATGGGCTTAGATTATTCTGATTATGAAATTAAAAACTTCAATATTAAAAATGGAAATTGAACAAAGAATAAAAATAAATGAAATGGATTTATGTAGATATACTCTTAGAAAAGCATTAGTAGATAATGGAAAATATTTACCTTTTCAAACTGCACAGGAAATCTTGGAGGAATTAGAATGAAACCTAAAACCTCCTGTCAAGGAAATATGCATTTCCAAATAATATTTTCTATTTTATTAATAATTTTATTATGTTTAGCTATAATTATGGGAAATCAATTTAGAAATAATTCCAAAATAAATTATAGCCAACAAATGAATGAGTCTTTTATTAATGGAACACAGGCAGGTTATATTAAAGGAATTTATGCTACAAGTAATATAGTTTTAGAACAAGGAATTTTACCAGTATTTGATAATGAAGGAAATATTCAATATATCAATCTAACTAAATTTGAAGGAGGTAAATAAAATCGAAGAAACAGAAAAACAAACAACCAACTGGTTAAATGAAGAAGCTGAAAAATTAAAGGAAAGTGCTTTTGATGGAGAAAGAAAACCAGCACTAAAGTTAGAAGAGAATAAGTTAGTTACAATGACTATTGACTTTTCTGAACCATTCCAGAAGTGGACAGATGAGGAAGTTATTAAAAAGATAATTCCAGTTAAGGTTGGGGAAGTTGAATTAGTTTGGTGGCTTAATGTAAAAAATCCAATTTATGGAATAATTATTAAGAAAGGTGCTGAAGGACAAACTGTCTTTAAAGTAATGCAGACAGGAACACAGGACAAGACCAAATATAATTTAGTTGAAGAATAAATAAAAAAACAAATTTATATTAAGCCCTCACTTAGAGGGTTCATAATCACAATGGAAAATAAAAAACAACTAAATAAAAAAATACAACAATTAGAACTCAAACTTCATACTAAGAAGTATATCCATATTCCAATGCTATCTTGGAAGTGGATTGGTAAACTTTGCCTAACTGGATTAATGGCTTTCTTATCAGTGATTAACTTCGTGCTAATTTTAAGAATTTGGAAAGATTATAATTTAGGTTATGTTTTTGCAAATGAAGAAGAATTAGTAAATTATGCTCCGAAGTTTGCAGGCTTAATTGTTTTATATCCTCTCCTTGGACAATTCATTTTAATCGGACTTACAGTTATTTTAGCAGTAAGTTTATTCAAGAAATTAAAAAGTTATGGTGAAAAAGAATTTATTGGCGGATTGATTAGTAGATTGATTGGCGGATTGATTGGCGGATTGATTGTCGGATTGATTGTCGGATTGATTGTCGGATTGATTAGTAGATTGATTGGCGGATTGATTATCGGATTGATTGTCGGATTGATTAGTGGATTGATTGTCGGATTGATTGGAGAGTTTGATTAATATGGTTTTGCGAGATTTATTTTACCACTCGCTTTATAGTTATATATACTGTGAGAAAGGAGATAAATTAATATGAGAATTAAATCACTAGACACAATGAAAGAGATCGCCAGAGACTTAGACCTACACCAAGATAAGGTCTTTTGTGGATATCTAAGACAGCCCATCTTTTTTGATGATGGAGTTATCGTCGGAGAATGTATTTTGAAAGGGCGAACGTGCAAGTATAAAGTTCCTATGGATGTTGAAGAATGTGGACTTTATAAACATCAATTAAAAGAACCAATGGAAAGATTAAATTATGAAATAAATGAGGAAAAAATATTATGTATAAATTAAAATACCTTTACTATGAATGGATTTTATTAAATGCAAATTTCTGGGGTTGTGAAAATAGTATTGGATTCATAGATAATAAAAGAAGATATACAAAAAATAAGTTTATGGATTGGGAAGTAACTTCACTTAATGTAGGAGAGATGTCTATCACCAAAATGAAAATAATAAAAAATATTTGGAATATATGGAATGATTATTGTCATTCTAGTATAATGATTTTTACAATGTTGTTTTTTATAATGGTTATAACATTAATTAGAAAAGAATGGATTGCTTATAGCTTAGTATGTGGAATTATAATAACAAGATTTTTTAATTGGAAGTATAAACTAAATATTACTGAATTAAAACCTAAGACAAACAATAAATAAAATGAAAGGATTTGAATATAAATGTATCTGCGATTGGTCTAAGAATGATGAATATGGATTTATTCCAAATACTGAATGTCCAGTTCATGGAAAAGCAACAAGAGAAATGTTAAAGAAAACACTTCCAGAGAAAACTAAAGACGCATTGAATGTCACAGAGGTAGCAGAATGAAACCAATTATTAAGAAAAGATTAGAAAAGATTAGAAGACAAGCTAAGAAAGATGCTAGAACATTTCCAATTTCCATAGACAAAAGTTTGACTAACAGAAGAAAGGATAAACTAATTGATGATTCTTGGTTGATTAAGGAAAATGGGAAATATACTCTAAGCGGTGCTTCAAGAGTTTTATTATTTGTTATTGCGACCAAAGGAAGATTAACACATTCAAAAGAATTAGTAAAAAATTTAAACAAACATGAATGGGAAAGATATACGGGGAATGTGTGGGAAACTTTCTTCTTTTATGAAAGAGAGAAAATGCTAGGAGTTAAGACAGAATTAATAATTGAGAAAGGAAAAGATGTTAATGATTATGAGATAAGGGTTATTGAGCAGTTCGCCTTACATGAAAAGACGGGAGAAACGCAATGAATATATTAAAATATAAAGTAACAATAGAGGAAATTTATAATAGTCTCCTTAAGGATAAATGTTTAATCTGTTCTAAATCAATAGAGAAAGAAGAACAATTAAAAACAGGAAATAAGATAATAATTCCTCTTTGTCCAAATCATAGAATTGATGCAATTGGAGAGAAGTTTGCAGACCATGAAGACCAGTTAAATGTCCAAGAGGTATTAGAATGAATTATCAACTAATTGAAGTATTATTTTTTATATTTTGCTCATTTATAATAGGATTCTTAGTTAGAAACATATTAGCATTACAAAAACAGGACGGAGTTAAAAATGGGACTAACTGATAGATGTGCATTTTATATAATCTCAAGAACACAGAGAGAAAGAGAAACGGCAAGAGGTCTTGATGAAAGTGGAACAATAGGTTATGAAAAAACAGGATGTTATGAATGTGATGGGAGAAATACAGAATGTTTTTCTTATACTGTAAAACCAAATAGGAAGAAAGGAATACAAGAAGTCAATGATATGGTTTTAAAAAATCGTAAAAGAATAAATGAGAAGGGGGTAAAAAATAATGAATAAATGGATAACATTGATAGGTACATTATTTATATCGATAGTATTTTCAATTACAATAAAAACAACAATAGTAAATCCTTATGTAGGTAATATATTAATTTCTGGATTTCTTGGGTTGTTGATTATTGGAGGACTTTGGATATTTTATAAATCTGATGAAAAGAAATCACAAAAATATTTAGATGGATTTACTCCAACAAATTAAAGAAGAAAAGCTTTATTGGAGTTCTATTTTATTACTTGTAATTTCAATAATACTTTTTTATTGTAAAATAATGTATAGAGAATTAATTGTACTTGGAAGTTTCTTATTCTTAGCAATTGTTTTAATGCTAAAAATATTGAAATAAAGGACAATAACTATAAAAACCATTTATTCTTTAATAAACTATGAAAAAAGTATTAGTAATTGGAGCTTTATGTTTAGTTTTGGTTAGTTGTGTTTATGTTTCTTTAGATAATTTAACACTCAAATATAAAATAGAAATAACTATACCCCAAACAGCAAAAATAACTACTCTAAATGGAGATGTTCTAACTGCAACAAAAACTATTGATGGTATGGAAGTTATAAATGAATTTGGTGAGATAATTCCTATGGAGATTATTGAATAATGGTATGGTGGAATCCTGGTACTTGGGGAAAACCTAAAAATAAAATAAAAATAACTATACCACAAAAAGCAACTATAACAAAACCAAGTGGAGAAGTTATAACTGCTGAAGTAATTAATGGTAAAACAAAGGTTACTTCTTCAGGAGGTGGAGGGGGTTCAGGAGGTGGAAGGGGTTCAGGAGGCGGTTCTTCTAATGCAGCAGCTGAAAAAGCAGCAGCACAAGAAGCTGCAAGAAAAGCAGAGGAAGCAAGAAAAGCAGAGGAAGCAAGAAAAGCAGAGGAAGCAAGAAAAGCTGAACATCAAAGACTTCTAAAAGAAAGAAAAGATAGAGCAATTGAAGGTAGTAAACCTTTAACAGTTCCATCTGATTTTGTAGGTCCACTAAGACCAGGAGTTACTAGGGAAGATGTATTATATCAGGGAGGTGCAGATAAATTAAATGAAACTCATATAGAATATATAAATAAAAAAGCTGAAAGTGCTATGGAAGGAAATTTAAAGATTGTTCAAGATAGAATAAATAGTGGTGAAATTACATATGAAGAAGGAGTTGCAAAATTAAAGAGAGATTCGGATGTTGTAAATCATTATTATAATACAAAGATAAAAGGATATATTTCAAAAGTTCAATCTAAGGTTAAATCTCCTTATTTTGAAAAAAGACAAACTGGTACTTTTAAGGGTATACCAGAATTTACAACTTTTTATATAGATCCAGAAACTGGAAAAAAACGAAAGATAACTACTGCAGAAGCTAAAAAATATAAATTAGCTGAATTTGAAATAAAAGATCTTCAAGCAAAAACAGATGCTCAATTACAAGAAGAAGCAGGTTGGTTAGGTAAATTTACAACCCCATTACAAAGAGCAAAATTTAAGGGTGCTACATCAACAGCCCTTACCCCTGTTAAGACATCAATAAAATCATATAAGGAAGTTGAAAAATCTACATCTGATTGGCTTTATGATGTTTCTGGATTTACTCCAGAGAAACACGAAAGACAAATGAAAAGAATAGAAGAATCAACTCAATTTTTGAAGGATAAGGGAATGGCTGGTTGGTTGGCAGAAGCTGGTGGTTCAATAGCAAGAGGTACTGGTAAACTTGGTAAAAAAACAATTGATAAACCAATAAAAACAATGGCAATATATGGAACAACTGCTGCAGTTTTTCCTACTTTAGCAATTTCAGATATAGCCGCACCAGAAGCTATTGAATATGGATTAAAGAAAACAAAACAAGGAGTTAGTAAAGTAGATGTTTTTGGATTACCAGTTGGTAAATCTATTTCTTCATTATTACCTTCTACTGGAGAAGGACTAATGGTTGATGCTTTGGTTATGAAAGGTTTTGGAAAAGCTATTGTTAAATCTCCAAAGATTGTTAAAAAAACATTTACTAGAGGATTAGCCACTAAAGGTGGTTATGGATTAGCTTTTGGAGATACTCCAGAAAAAAGAGCAATGGGATTAACTGAATTAAGTATGGGTGTTGGTTTTGAGTTTGGAGAATATGCAGGTAGAAGATTAAGATTAAAATGGGATAAAAACCAAGTTATAAAATATTCAGTAGAAGAAAGAACAAAGTTTGAAACAGCAAAAACTAATAAAATTAAATATGAAATGAAACCAAGGCCATTAGCTGAACAGAATAAATTAAAAAGATATGTAAAAGAGGCTAAAGATTTGTGGAAGTATAAACCAGAAGTTAAAGAGTTAAATTTACAAGGAATGGATAGAATCTCTCAAAAAGCTGTAAAACCGACTAATGATTGGTTAAAGGCTAATAAAGGAAAATTAATTGTAGGTGGAACTGCAGGGACAAGAACCCAAGTAATAAATCCAGATACTTATGTCCCCCATGATATGGATATATTTACTTTGAGAGGAAAGCCAGAGAATTATGCTAAGAGTTTATATAACGCCTTCCAAAAAGCAGGAGTTAAAGGTTATGAATTAAGAGGATCTAAATTATATCATATTTCTACAGGAAAAGAAGCAATTGAATTTCATGCTTATGATGATTTCTTAAAGGCTAATATTGAACAGGTTGCTCCATGGTATCAAACTTCTAAGGCTGGAATAACAAAAACACCTTCAGGAATTAAAGTTTTATCTATGCGTTCTCAAGTTGGACAAAAGACTTTAGGTTATGCTCGATCGGGTGAAGCTAGATTAAAGGATTGGCTTTATGTATCTAAGGAAGCTAAACCAGCACAACTAAAAGCTAAGGCTGCTTATGAATCTGCAAAATTACCAGAAGCATATAATTTTAAACAATTATTAACTGGGACTGTTCCAATAAAAACAAAACCAATAAAAGGAACTCCAGCTTATGAAGCTTTTGACTTTGGTTTTGACTTTGGATTTACACCAAAGAAAGTAACTGTAAAAACTTATGCAAAAAAAACATATCCTAAATATACTTCATTTGATAATATGCTTTATACTCCATATAAGAAACCACCAGCATATCAACCATACAAAGGATATAAACCTATAAAGACAAAATATAAAGCTTATAAGAAATCTCCTTATTCCCCAATGCTATCATATTTAGCAGCCCCATATTCTCCTTATCCAGTAACTCTCAAATATAAACCTTACAAAAGAACTCCTTACAAAGGTTATACTCCAACTAAAACAACCAAGATTCCTGATAGAAAAATAATTGATCCATTTGAAAACTTAATTGGTGCACCCCCTATAGTTCCAAGAAGTAAAACCAAATTAAAGAAGAAAGTTATCAAGAAAAAGAAAGGTAAGAAAAAATATGTAGCAAGAATAACTGGTTTTGAAGCTGCAATAGGTGGCGGTTATAGATTAGTTGAAGCTGGAAAAAAGTTTACTGGTTTTGAAACTGTTAGGGGAAAGAAAGTTAGACAACCAATTAAGAAAAAGAAAGTTGTTAAGAGAAAAGAAATTAAGAATAATTGGGGATTATATTAGTACATTGTTAAGTTAACGGGTGCTGAAAGATTTAAATAATAGTTTTAGTTAAGTTTCTTATGGAGAAAGAACTTAAAGAAAAGTTTTTGGGAAAAAAATAATGGCACATTCAAAAAAACCAAAAAATAGCGAAGTTGATGCATATTCATATATAAGAAATGAATTAGAAAAATTAGGCTGGAATATAAAAAATCCCGCAAGAGTTCAG
>Ga0307928_10003007_pt1 | contig 12889 bp, 12 predicted proteins | sample AceLakmetagen232_FD_201815 | JGI IMG/M metagenome (GOLD analysis project Ga0307928, IMG submission 201815) | Saline water microbial communities from Ace Lake, Antarctica - #232 | ecosystem: Environmental > Aquatic > Non-marine Saline and Alkaline > Saline | place: Antarctica: Ace Lake... | reverse complement strand
AATGGACGAGAAAAATTGGGCAGAGCAGATTCTAGAGGGATTAGAATGATACAGATAATACAGGGAGATGTGCGGGAAGTATTGGATACCTTCCCGAATGAACATTTTGATTGCATAATAACGAGTCCGCCGTACTGGGGATTAAGGGATTACGGTCTTGAACCGCAGATATGGGATGGGGTAGATGGTTGTGAGCATGAATGGGGTGACGAGATATTGACAGGCGAAGGATATTCGAGTGGTGGTCGTAAAAGATGGCAGCATAAACAAAATAGAGATGATAATCCTGAAAATTGGCAAAAACAAACATCTCAAGGTAATTTCTGTTCTCTCTGCGGTGCATGGCGTGGTAGTCTCGGACTCGAACCGGCATTCCAGTTATACATTCAACACCTGATGCAGATATTTAGTGAGTGTAAACGGGTGCTGAAGAAAGAGGGTACTTGCTGGGTGAATTTGGGAGATAGCTATTCTGGTAGTGGAAAGGGTGTCGGAACGGATAGAACAAAAGGTAAAGAATCATATACTGACGATGACATCAAGAAAACTGATTGGAAAGCTACTGGAGTGCAAGCTAAATCCCTCTGTCAAATCCCCGAACGCTTTACCATTATGATGACTGATGAACTCGGTTTTATTAAGCGGAATACAGTTGTATGGTGGAAGCGAAATTGCATGCCATCAAGTTCTAAGGACAGATTTACGGTCGACTTTGAGAATGTGTACTTTTACACGAAGAGTAAGAAGTATTGGTTTGAGCAACAGTTTGAACCGTATACTGCACCACTTGACAGATGGGGTGGTGATGAATTGAAAGCTGATGGAGAAAGTACATGGGATGGCGGAACAGGGCAAACTACATATAGGGATAGGAATATGCGACCAAATGAACAAGGTCGTAACAAACGCTGTGTATGGGATGTAACCACGAAACCATTCAAGGGGGCTCACTTTGCTGTATTCCCACCAAAACTTGTTGAACCGATGCTTTCTGCAGGATGTCCAGAAAACGGAGTTGTGCTTGATCCATTTGCTGGGGCAGGCACGGTTGGGATAGTTGCAAAGGAACAAGGGAAAAACTTCATTGGTATCGAACTTAATCCAGAATACTGTGAAATGGCGAGGAGGAGAATTGAGAAAGTGTAAATATAGTAAAGGTTGTACCCTCTCCGGAAATATAGTAAAAGGTGTCAGTCAGGATGAACCCGTTCTCTTCTTAATCGGGGAAGCACCGGGGAAGGACGAGGATGCCGCGGGTGTCCCGTTCGTTGGGAAATCTGGGCAAGAACTAGACATGTATCTTTCTCGTTTCACCAAGATCGACCGCCACCACTGCCATATCACGAATGTTGTAAAATGTCGTCCTGAGAAAAACCGTGACCCGAAAATGTCAGAGGTAAAGTATTGTACGGAGCATCATTTAGTTCACGAGCTTGAAAAAATTTGTCCAGCAGTAATTGGAACAATTGGAAGATTTGCAACACAATATTTCTTGGGTAAAGTCACGATGGAGAAAGTGCATGGTATCCCGGTGTTCTTCGGTGACACGATTATAGTTCCACTTTATCATCCCGCTGGAGGCATGAGGTCGCATAGAACCATGAGGCACATCATAAACGATTTCACTATTTTGGGCGAAGTAGCACGGAGGACAGTGATACCGAGGAAACAGGAAATACTTGAAGTGGATTATAACTTATTATAAAGGAAATTCTTAAATGAGAATCATTGCTGTTGACACGGAAACAGAAAACACTTCCCCCTGGAGTATCCAGTGGTGTAGTGAAGCTGGAAAAGCTTCCATGGTATTAACCGAGGATACAGATAAACTGGTTCAGATTAAGGATTTACTTGAATCCCAAAACACATTAACTGTCGTCCATAATGCCCTATTCGACATTCCAGTATTGAGTCTATTAGGAATCATTCCTAATAAGGTGGCGGATACCATGATTATGGCATATCTCCTCGGGGAAGTAGCAATAAATTTGAAAACCCTCGCTTTCCGTTACGCTAACATGGAGATGAGGACTTACACGGAAGTAGTGGCAGGAGCAACAAAAGAAAAAGCCTTACCGTATTTGGAAAGGGTTTTATCCCGAACTTGGGAAGATCCGTGTGCAGTGGTTGAATGGAAAGGGGATAAACAGCATGTCAGGTTTCCCCAAAACATTACCACGAAAATCAAGAAACTCTTGAAAAAACACGACTCCGATTCCACCATTGATCTCAGGGAAAAATGGATTAAAATGGAAGGGCGTGAACAGGTGGAACAGGAAATAGGCATTATGGAAATAGGTTGGCTTTCCGACATCCCCCTTGAGGATGCAGTTAATTATGCCTGTAAAGACCCTGATGCAACATATAGGATTTATGAACCACTGTGGAAGCGGATTCAGGAAGCAGGATTAGAGGAAGTGTTCTGGGTAGATATGGGATGCCTTCCCATGCTCACGGACATGATGGAAAATGGAGCATTAATTGATAAAGATTATTTCACTAAATTGGAAGGAGAATTCAATGAACAATTACGGGAGACCCAGGAAGAAGCAGAGAGAGAGGCTGGATTCAGGTTTAACATTGGGTCACCGCCACAAGTTGCCCAAGCTCTCTATAAACTCGGTGTCTTCGGGATGCCTGACCAAAGCACCGGGTCAAAATACCTTGACAGATTATCCTCTCAGCACAAAATTGTTAGAATTATTCAGCGATATCGAGAAATTTCAACTCTTATTACAAGATATATTCGGGCATTACCAAGAAGTGCTGGAGATGACGGAAGAGTTAGAACGAGATATTCTGTTACAACGGCGGAAAGCGGGAGGCTTGCTTCCAGAGACCCGAATCTCCAAAACATTCCCGTTCGAACAGAGAGAGGCAGACAGATCAAGCGGGGGTTCATTGCACCGAAGGGAAAATGGCTTGTAGCGTTCGATTACTCACAAATCGAGATGCGGATAGCAGCACATGAAAGTCAGGATGCAGAATTACTTAGGATATATAATAATGGAGGTGATATACATGAAAAAACTCGCTTTATGATGTTCGGGGGAAAACCGGACGATATACAAAGGATTTCGGCAAAAACCGTAAACTTCCGAACACTCTATTTAACTTCTGCCCCGGGTCTCCTGAATTCTATGTTTCACGCGGGCATAACAAATTATACCGTTCATGATTGTGAGAAATTTATCAATATCTTTTGGTCTACATACCCTGGTCTCACGGAATGGATGGCAAGGTTGAAATCGAAAACTATCCGTGAGGGAAAAGTGGTGGATATGTTTGGACGAATCCGTTACATCCCAGAAGTAAACAGTGTGCATTTTTGGATTCGAGAGGAAGGGCTACGGAAAGCAGTGAATCATCCAATGCAGTCCGGGGCATCTGGGATATTGAAGATTGCAATGAAAAACTTGAAACCCCTCTACTCTCAATGGGGAGAACGGGTGAAACCGATCCTCCATGTTCATGATGAAGTTATTTGGGAAATAGAGGATGGAATGCTTGAGGAAGTGATTCCCCCAATCAAGAAAATCATGGAGGAAGCCGTAACGTTATCCGTGTCAACTCCAGTAGAAGTGGAAATCGGATTAAACTTAACAGATAAATGGGAGGTAAAGTTATGCTAACCATGGCACATATAGTTATGGTGAGGATGATTAATTCAATAAATTTCCTCCGATTAACATTCAAAGCTTTAAGTAATGCAGTAGCGAGAGCCACTCTAAGCATTATTGAATTAGAAAAAACATTAAAAAAGATTGAAAAACTTAACAAAGAAAGGAAAAATGATGAAAACTGAAATGGAAATTAGTGAAATTGGTAATGAAAAACTTGGTGTAGCAATACTTCAAGGCATGGAAATGCGTGTGAAAGCAAATGAGTTGAAAGAGGAATCAGATGCATTGAAGAAAGAAGCAAACGAACTCCTCGAACCAATGCTTGAAGTAATTGGTGCATCAAAGATTTCATGTGGCTTGGGGTCAGTATCCATGTATACAACAATACGAACAAAGTTAAATATTTCCAAGTTCAAAGAGGCATTAGCGTTGAAGGGCGTGGATTCATTATTAATTGCCTCAACTGAACGTAACAACACGAAAACAACAGAATCCTCCAGTCTCCGGTTCACGCCGAAAAAGGAGAAATGATTTATGCATGAACATCCAGGGTGTATAAAGGCAAAAGAGGTGTACTACTCTCTCGGACCACGGCGAACATATCGTGCCGTGGTAAAGGAGATGGAGTGCTATACTCACGCGACGATTTCGAAGTGGGCAAAATGGTTTCACTGGGATGACTTCGTCCTCTCCCGGGACAGAGGTGAGTATGAGGGTGATCTCTCCGTCACGGCAAAACTGAATCAGGATGCAAAGGAACTTGCTGCCTCCGGAAACCTCGAAACACAAATTCAGCAATTAATCTATAAAGTTGATATTGCCCTAAATGGTTTCTTCTGTGAGGATGAACATGGTAACATTGTTCCAAAGTTTAATGTTTCAAGTGCAAATGATTTCAAAAGCATTGTCACGGCATTGAAAGATTTAGTCGTAATCAAACATGAAATTGCTCGCTCAGGCACACGTAAGGGAAAAGAAGAGAAATCACAAAAGACGATTGAGAACATGAATGTGTTCTTTGGTAACCTAACAGAAAAACAAAAGATGGCATTCCTCAGAGGAGGAGATATTGGAGATATCAAAGGCAGAAATCCAGGGACTTCGGGAAGAGTTCAGGAAGCAGATTGTCAGGAAATACCTGAGTCCGAAGACAAAATTGAAAACGGACGAGGATGTGAAAATCTTCATTGCAGCTCTGGGGAGTCCGATACTCGGGACAAAGGTAAACTGTAGAACCGAGGATAACCTTCCGAACCCTGACCACACGACACCATTTAGAACAGTAGCAGACATTATTCTAGAGAAAGTGTTGTATTATATTGTCTGGGCAAATCGTGCCGGATCAAAAACTTACTCCGTTGGCGGATTTCCAACTTGGTATAAATCCATCATCTATGATATGCTTCAAACCAAAATCCTCGGTGGGTCAGAGGGGCAATCTATCCTCTCATACGAGGCTATGAAAGATTTCTTCCGGATAGCCGGGGAAGACGTTGAACGGGAACACTTAGCCGGAAATGGTCTTATGAGGCAGAGAGCAACATTCAAGGGGGGCTCCGAGGTAAGTATCCTCACTGCTTCCTCGAAATCCGTTCGTGGTCAGCATCCACAAATACTCCTCCTCGATGAAGTGGATGAAATGGATGAAACCATTTATGAAGATGCTCTCTCCTTACCCCAAGACAAATACGGGATACCCGGAAGTCTTGGAATGTTTTCCACAAATCATAAAGTATCGGGTCTCATGGATAAGGCAATTGCAAAAGCAGTGAAAGAGGGGACTCCGGTGTACAAGTTTTGCATCTGGGAATGCCTTGAATCCTGTAAGGATTATAATTGTTCCACCTGCAAACTTTCTCCTTTTTGCCCGGGTATCCATATGAAGGAGGCAGATGGATATTACAAAATTAAGGATTTCATCAAAAAGTTGGACAGTATGTCACTCAGCTCACTCCAGCGCGATTGGTTCTGTCTAAAGATTGGAACAGGACTTCTGGTATATGAAAATGAGTATAATGAAAAACTACATTTAGTTGGGCGTTCCCTCCGAGATGCCCCGGTGGATCTCTCCCTCGATTGGGGAGGCGTGGATCCGTTTTCATGTGGTGTCTGGCAGGAAGCAGATAGACGTGATGGAGAGGGAACTATGATTCGGATTGCCGAATTATACCTTCCCTCTGTCGATGCCTCAGTTCATAATGGTATCTTTATTCAGGAGGCAAAGAAAGCCCCGTGGTGGAGACTCGTGGGAAAGGGCTCCCACATAATCTATGACTCTTCTCGCCCAGACCTCGCACAGGAATGGAAGGCAGTAGTGCCGTCCTCCGTGATTTTTATCCCCTGTGATAAGAAGAGTATCGATGATGGTGTAGAGGCGGTGAAGAATGCCCTTGCACCAGTGGGCAGGAGTCCATGGGTACTAGTGAATCGTATTTGTCAGGACTGGATTCGGGAGGTTGGGATGTACACGACCAAGAAAATCACGGATACAGATTATGTGATTGTGGATAAGAATAATCATGCAATGGATGAAACTCGTTACTATATTAAATGGAAATTTGGGAAAAAGGGTAGTGGATTCTTCGCTACAATAGACCATAACGTTAATCCAAGATGAAAAGGAAAAGTGATTATGAATAATATATTTGAATTAGATATTGAAGCAACCGGATGCATGTCTACCAAAGAAGTCTGGGTTGGAAAGAAAGAGGATTTCTGGAGTAGGTATACTTATGCAGGAAATGGTTATGATATTGATTATGGTGCACCTATTCCGTCATTTGAAATTGAAGACCCTGCAGCCCTTCTTGAATTTATTAAATTGCAACGATGGGCTGAATTTGCTAGTATAATGTTATGTGAATACGGAATACATATTATGGAAAGCCCATTAATCCCAATACTGAAAAGAAATTGGTGTTGCAAACTCTATACAGGATTTTAGGAATCTCAATTTTAGCCTCAGTTTCTGTTCAACTTTCCTCTATAAAAATTTTTTCCTTGACAACTCACCTTCGTTAAGTTATTTTAGTGTTTAGCTAACAAAGGTGTGATATGGAAAAAACCTCTTTTCTAAAAAAACTCTTTACCCTCTCTCCCAGCCCAGACGTGGTAGCTCGTGATAAACAGATTCAGGCAATGTCTGAAAAACTTGACCGGGCTACCATCTCCATTCAGGCTGCAGCGGACATCCTCACAGGAAACACAGATGATGATGATGCCACAGATACGCATTACACGGGAAACCCCTACCCGACATACACGAAAAAGGTAACTGCATTAACTAGGATGTATGACGGGAAGAAGCATTGGGGAAATGATGTGGCAAAATGTGTCGTGGATGTCAGGGCAGCGTTCCTCATTGGATCAGGTGTGCAGGTCATCAAAACTGTTGGGTATGCGAAATCTGCAGAACGTGAATTAAAGTTCATCAGAGAGTTTATGAAGTTTAATAACCTCGATGAGGATGCACCACAGGAATGGAGTAAGAATTCAGAGATTGAGGGGAAAGCCTTGGTGATTCTGAAACCAGATAAAGAGAAGAAAGCGATTTCCGCGATTTACAAGCCATGGTATCAATTCGGTTACACAATTGACACAAACGAAACAGATTATTATGATTACATTAAAGCACGATACACTGGAAGAAATGAGAAAGTTTCCTTTAACCTTTCACCCCCGGATTTCGTCTATAAGCGTTTTGCCGGAACCACAGTTGCAGTTAATGAACCCGTAAGTAAAGCTGCCATGGTGCTACGAGACATACAGGATCTCGATAAAAGTATGTGGGATTGGAGGAAAATAAATCATCTCTATGCATCCCCGACACCGGTATTTGAGTTCGAGGATGAGGAAGTAGCGAAACGGTTCAATGACAGTGGAGAGTTCAAGAATTGGAGAATTGGGATGGGCATTATCATCTCTAATGCAAAATTCAATCTTGCTTGTTATTCCGGAGAAGGTTATACCACAGTTAAGGATGAAGTAGAGTATCATGTTAGAAAGATTTCCGGAAGCACTGGTGTCCCAGTTCATTTCTTCGGCTACCCTGACCTCCTCTCTAACCGTGATACAGCAGAAGCCCTTGTGGAGGGAATCGTACTATCCACGAATAAAGAGAGGAAGACTTGGATCGGATTCTATCAGGAATTATTCAGAAAAGCAATTATAATGTATAATGAGAATTTTCAACAGGACATGAATCCGGAAGCAATAAATGCAGATATTCCGGAAATTAGTTCCAAGAAAATGTTAGAGATTGAAAAAGTCTGGCTCCCGATGTATGAAGCCCAGGCAATATCACTCCCGACTTTACTCGACCAGCTCGCCACAGTTGAAGTGGATGTGGAATTGGAGAAAGTGAAGAAGGAAAGGAAAGAAGATGAAGCAATATATCAGAGCCGAAATTCAGGCAATGGCGAACTCGGAAATACTCGGAATGGTAGACCCGGAAACACTCGCCAGAATCAAGGTAACAGACCCACATCCTGAACTCCGTGCTTATGCAATCGGACATGAAGGTGAGTCTAATTTCAAAATGCTTGACCAGGGAATCGGGGATAAAACTTTCACCTGGGTGAAACGTGCCGTAGGTTGGCTCCATGAAGCGATAAAGACTGGCACAAAAGTATTCAATAACCACGGGGCAGGAACAAATGAGCATACCGGACGTATCCCTATTGGTGAAATTGTGGGGAAAGCAATAAAAAACGTGAAAGACAAAGTGACTACTGTGGCAGCATTCTACATATACCCTGAATTTCAGGCGTTACCGTTGGATGTTGCAAGTATAGAAGCGGACATTACTTACGAAACGGATGACGGGGGTCAATCTTTTCCAACGAGTGTCCAAAATGTAACGGGGATAGCCCTTGGCAACGGTGAAGTTGATTCACCTGGGTTCCCCGGGGCAAGCATATTGGGAAGTGTTGCCGCTTTTCATGGTAATGTACAATTTAATGAAGGAAATAAAACAATGAACTTAGCCGAAATCAAAACAGCAGTTCAGGAAGGCGGACACTCTCCGTCAAAACTCTTTTCAAAAGACCAAATTATTGCAGACTCTGTTGTAGTGGAGCATGTGAAGGAGGAGAAGCATAACCTTTATGAGCAAAACCAACGACAGACCACTGAAATAACTACCTTGAAAGAGGGAGATGTCAAGAAAGACAATGCACATGCGAACGAGATTAAAACGTTAAAATCTGAGAGTCTTAGGGGCAGAGCAAGTGTCGTTCTTGACAAAATCTTAACGGACAGGAAGTACACGGAACAGCAAATGAAGTTTGCACAATCTCATGTTTCCCGGTTCACATCTGAAGCAACAGACGATACAGGGCTTGAAGAAGACTTGAAGAAATTTGCGGATTCAGAAATGAAAGAACTGGAGGAAACCAGTGTTATTCTCGGTGTGAAGAAAGCTGACCCAGACCCAGGAAAACTAGAACCAAAGCCTGATGACAATGGGATCAACGTTCAAATCGCGGATGAGGACAATGACGACGTAAACACGATTAACACAATTGTTGTTCCAGATGATAAAAACCCGTTAATTCCGGGTAGTCCTGCTTTCTTAGAACTCGATAAAACCGGCTAAATAACTTAGGAGTAACAAAAGATGGCACTTGGAGGTACAGATTTCAAACTCCGATCCGACACAGAACGTGATACCTATAATGAAGTTAAAGTCACCACGTCCGCTGGCATCACTGCTGGTTACATGGATGACCTTGAGGACATAGTAGGTGTTTACGTGAACACGTCAACTTCGGGGAATGATAACGTATTGGTTTATGAAGCAAGTAAAATCGTTGTTCCCTGCGTTGCAATTACAACTGGCGTATTAGCGGATTACACTGTTGGCAGTATTATATACTTTGATGATACTAATGACGAAGTGACAGCAATCGCAATGGGTAATACTGCCTGTGGTATTGTTGTTGAAGCTGGTGCAATTGGCGACGATGAAATAATGATTCATCTTATGGGTGCTCTGGCACTATAACTAATTGGAGGTAAAAAATGGCTCGTGTACAAGGATATAAGGGTGATGTTATCTCTGATTGGAGTTTGATAAAACCAGACACCAAACAGGGGCGGGTTTTAATGCGTAATGCCCTGAATCACTTTGTAAATCTACCAAATAAATACCCGGCAATCAGGCAACAGGCACAAGCTTTCGCTCGAACCGGGGAAGTAAAACCAATTCAGGCGTTTGCCACTGGTGGTGATTTTCCCCCCGGCATAACGGAAGTGTTGGAGAAATTTAATCAAACCACATATTATGATATTGGTTATGAGGAAGTTTTCAATATGAGAGACATGAGGAATATGAAACGTTCCTCCTTTGACGTCCTTGATGTGACTTCCGGATTAACTTTTGCAGCAACTGAAATTGGTGAAAAAGCTTTACTGTTCAAAATGTCCGGTGGAAAGGAAACAGTGTCGGTTGATATTGTTTCTGGTGGTCTTCACTGGTCAAAGATTCTGTTTGATGATGAAGAGTATTGGACGCTTGAGGATAATGCAGTCCAGTTCCGTAACAAATTTTACAGTTCCAAGGCACAGGCATACTATGACTTGATCGATGCAACCTCTGCCACATACGATCTTACGTGGCAGGCAAGTAAAGATACGCTTACTGCCGGAACTCAGAATTATGTTGCACAGAGAGACGTTGCAACGATTAACGTGGCATGTGTGAACATCATTACACAGTTGCAGAATCTCGGAATGGGTATTGGTCCGGCATCAACATTTATTATTCTTGCCCCGTTACAATTAAAGGGTAGAATAACTGATGCCTTAACTAATCAGTTCCAATCGTATGAAGGTAGTCCGAATCGGTTAATGTATAATATTCGACCGATCTATTCCAATATGTTAGGAGAAACAGACGTGTATTACGTGATCTTCCCGAAAAACAAGATCATCGCCGCTAACAGAATGGACTTAACTATCCTCACCGATATCAACATCACCACTTATTCTGAACTTGCCGTTGGTTGGGCAAGGTATGGCGGATGTGTTGCTGAGGAAAAGCAATTATCCCGTTGTTCAACAGCGTAAGGACAGAAGTTTAAATTAGGGGGCATCCTCTGCCCCCTTTTCAAAAGGGTGAAGACGTGATTAAGATGGGTAATATCAGAAACACTCGGAAAAAAGAAATTTCAGTATTACCAGTTCCAGTCAGATTAGACGTTACACATAAGAATCGAAAACCATATAAGAGAATCAAACAAGTAGTATCAGCACCAATTATCACGATTAATGATAAAATTGCTCTCCGTCAACTTCAGGAAAGGCGGAGAAAACCAAGAGCCCGTGGCGGAAATCAAGATACAAGGTTTCGCACATTTACAGGTCGAAAACTCCCGGACGCACCAGAATACAGAATCTCCAGACGATGTGAACTATTTCATCTGCTCCGCCCAGATATGTGGAAAGGACACAGGTGTTTCATCGTTGGTGGTGGACCATCATTGAATGATTTTGATTGGAGTTTCCTAAAAGGTGAATTAACTATTGGGATAAATCGGGCATTTGAAAAGTTTTCCCCGTCCATAAATGCTTGCATGGACCCAAAAGTATTTGGTTACATGGAAAAGGGGGATTTTGGGGAAGAAGCAATTGAGAAATGGAATAACTATAAGGGAATACGTGCATGGTGGAGTACGGATGCCTATATCTTTCCTCCCCGAGATAAAGAACATCCTTATGACATCTACACGGTGAAGCCTGCCGGAGCAACAGAATTTCCCCTTGACAATCTGAAAACACTCTCTGCTGCAAATAACTCGGGGTTTTTCGCCCTAAATCTTGCAGCAGTCCTTGGGGCAAACCCGATTTATCTCCTTGGATATGATATGAAGGGGAAAGCAGGAAAACAAGCTTGGTGGCATGATGGATACCAATCACAGGATCAGGGAGCAAATGTTTATAAAACGTTCATAAATAACTTTAACGCCGTTGCTCCAAAACTGAAGAAACATAACATTAATGTGATAAACTTGAATCCGAAATCTGCCCTCAACTGTTTCGAGAAACAAACCATTTCAACTCTGGAAAGCCGAAAAAGTAACGCAATGGTAGTAAGTTTCTATACGGAAAACACAGGCTATGAGAATGAGGCGAATAGACTTGCACAATCATTGGAGTTATTCGGGATTAACTATGATATTCAGAGTGTGACGAATTTCGGTGACTGGTGGAAGAACACGAATTATAAAGCAACATTTATGCTAGAGATGCTAAGAAAGCATCCTGAGAAGAACCTCATTTGGATGGATGCAGACAGTGTGTTAAGGAGATATCCTGAACTCTTCCACACCATCGATGCAGACATAGCCGTCCACACGGTTGACTGGAAAGATTATCCCCATATTAATAAATCCAGTTCAGAAATGCTTTCCGGAACCATTTATATCAAAAACACAGAACAAATGCACGAGTTTGTACAGGAATGGATAAACCAGATTAAGGCGGATAAACGGGTAATCGAGCAGGTCAATCTCAGGAGAGTAGTTGGGAGATACAAGGATAGGATTAAGGTTGTAAATTTACCTGCGGAGTATTGCACGATTTTCGACACCATGGCAACAGTAGCCGATCCAGTAGTAGAACAACTTCAAGCAAGCAGACGACTCAAGGGAACATTATGAAATGGGATGGAAAGACACCATTAGACCAATATGATGACGGGGTGATCCTCAACAACATTCCCCTAAATCATCCAGTAATTCTTGCATCACTTAATGTAAAGAATGTGCAGAATAGTGCTTGGTGGGGGAAAGTAGATAGGATTGTGAAGGGCTTTGATCAGAGGAAATTCCAACCCATCTACTATTGTAAAAAGTGTAACTGGATTGAGAATGGCGGACATAGAATTGCAGTAGCAAAAAAGCTTGAACGAAATATCATTTCAGTTCAAATACATAATTCCTGTATAAGTAACATGACTTGGGTACATTCGTACCGGGGAAACTGGAATCCTCCGTGGGGACAAAAGCTTCCATTTGTGGATATCGTGATTCCCACCCTCGGGAGACTTGATGAACTGGAAACATGTTTGAATCATATCTATGCTGCCCTCATTCCCCGAGTTTCCGTGCATGTGTATTTCTCTGATCTAAATGAATTAAAGAAATTCCGCAAAACTTATGGAGAAGAGGAATGGTTGAATTACTATTTTTATGGAAAAAGTGGTAAAGACTTTAACATGACAGAATTTTGGCACATCCATATGAGGAAGATGAAAGCAGATATCA
>Ga0307928_10003006_pt1 | contig 12890 bp, 12 predicted proteins | sample AceLakmetagen232_FD_201815 | JGI IMG/M metagenome (GOLD analysis project Ga0307928, IMG submission 201815) | Saline water microbial communities from Ace Lake, Antarctica - #232 | ecosystem: Environmental > Aquatic > Non-marine Saline and Alkaline > Saline | place: Antarctica: Ace Lake... | reverse complement strand
TCGTAGAAGTAATCTCGATTGAGCGTTGTGTCTGAATTGATTGTTACAGTTCCATCTGAAGCTGCTCCGTATGCACTAATAATTTGATCAATCTTGCTCACTTCAATCCATTCGATTCCTGTCCAGTGATACTGACGACCTGAATAGGGATCTGTCCAAACTTGCCATGGTGTAGGATTTTGAGGACGTTCAGGAACATTTGATGATGATCCTCGCGAAGGCAAGCCGCCGGATGGTGGTGATATGTAGACCATTATGTAACAATCCCCGGAGTGTAGTGAAGCTCTAAGCTCTCTATTTCTGGCACTTCATTGCGGCCGCTCTCAAAGATCTTAAAGCTAAACAGTCTACCAACGTCCTTCTTGCCGTGTGGATCTCCGGGGTTACTTGGTACTGGTACTTCATGATCGCGTGGATCACGCCCTGTAACGATGGAAAGATCTAGTTCATTCTCTGAATGGCCATAATTGTCGCTGCCGGCAGAGAAGAAGAAGAGCAGATTTACGAGCTCTGTTGTTGTATCCATGATGATGTGCATCGAATCATAGTTCTTATCTGATAACTGCTTATTCGCGTTCCAGTCCATCTTCTCGATGACCATCTCTATCTCGTCACCATCATCATCAAATACATCATCTTTATGTACTTCATACACCTGTCCATTACTAGCACTTCCAAATACGAATGACGTACCGTGCACGCCCATGGCATTTGGGATAATGGCATCAGGATATTCCTCCTTGCTCCACATCCAGACAATCTTTCCAAACCTCTGAGGCGTTGAAAGAGAGGCTGTGACATTCAGCTTGTATACGTCATCTCCTATGCGGAGATAGTAATAATCTCCTTTTACATATCCATTTGCTGCCTCTAGCTCATCGGTAGTGTGTGAAAAGATATCCTCATTGATGTAGTCGTAGCTTACAGATACCGGTTCCACGCCTTCATTCTCTTCACGAAGTTCTCTTCTAGAAAGAATGACAACCCCGAGAATATCGTCCAGGAAAAACTGGTGTCCGGGGTAAGACGCTACGGAGTCGGGGGCCATACAGCCCACGTCAGTCATGGCTACCTGCCGGAAAAAGTTATCGGGGTTGTCTCCATATATGATAGATATCCCCTTTCTTCCATAGAATGCCAACACGTCATCAAGTTCTGAAAGAGTAACAAGTGGATATGGGAAATTAAAGAGTGCTCCTCTGGAGAAATGTTCTCCAACTCCTATATCACTGTAATGAGCCTTGTTTTCAATGATTCCCCATAGTCGTGCTTCATGTGTAGCAATCCGATTAAATGCGTACGCATAGTCACTGGCATTATCAATCCTCTCTATTGTTGTGGCATTTGCCTTGAAAAACTCTGATCCGGTTGCGATGAAGATTGTGCGCTTCTGATTGTAGATATTGTACGCATTGTTATTATTCTCATTATCAAAACGATCTCCTACAAGCATCTTCTGAGAGGTGTTGTTGGTGATGAATTTTGTTTCATCGTTGATTACCATGATTTTTCCTACGTGCTCATTTATATCGTATGCGGCTGCTGAATCTGAGATACTCACAGGATCACTGTCCGTACTTGTTCCATTGTCTATGCTAGCTCCTCCTACCTCTTTCGTCTGCATAATCGCCACTGATGAAGCGGCATCTGTAAGAGCGTCATTATCCACCTGAACGTAAATAGATCCATTCCATTTCCATAGTTTGCCGTCACTGATCTTCATAAATGTTTCAGTGCCATCATCATCCCGGAACGTGAAGAGTTTCTGCACCTTATCTCCTTCTGCATGTACTACTTCTCCGTATTTTTCACTACCTCTCCTCTTCCTTAGTCCGCTTGTGCCATTATGATCTATATTTTTAATATCTGAAAACTCAGATTGACTCATTTCAACACCACTCCGATCCGTTACCATTCCAAGGAATCGTGTTATCGTACGAGTTGATAGTTGAGGATGAGCGGCTGTTCTAGTCATACCCATAGCATAATCTGAGCCGTTCCTAGTAGCGAGGAAGTCCAGTTCCTCTACATGAGAACGTAGATCGTTTATGCTGTAGCTATGCTCACATTAGATCGTGCAGGACTACGAACGGCTCTCAAATATCATTCTGGGAATAAACTCACGTCACCGACTGATCTGAATTATTACCTGGATAGAGCCGAACTAGAGCTTTTTGGAGATTGGAGACAGTTTGACCAGGAGCTCTTTCAGCCTGTATCACAGACAGTAACAACGGATACGGAAGGAATTGCGTTAATGCCAAAAGCATTTTCACGTTTGATGGTTATATATGACAAAGATGACCGTGAATACCATTACATTGGAAGTGCCCGTGCGACAATTAAAGGTACAGGATTTATTTTCGTAGGATTCGATCAGGTAGAAAAGAAACGTAAGGTAGAAATCCGTAAGTCTGGAGATAGGCAGAACACCATTACATACACATTCTACGATATTCAGGCACTTATGATGGGTCCTCTAGATGCAGATGAGTCTGCTATCCCAAATGAGCATAGACACATCATTGCTCTTAAAGCCTCTCAACTTTATTACAGGGATCAGGGGCCTCCATTCCAGGTAACGTCAAACTTCTGGCATCAGGAATATCTCCTTGAAGTTGCAAAAGCAAGACAATGGTATAAGTCACTGCATCAAAGCTTAGAAACAATTGATTCAATGGATCCGGATGCTGGCGAGTCTCCAAGGCGTAGACAGGGCTTTATTAGCGCTTAGGTCTTAGGTACCACAGGGAACACTGTTCGTGGCTGAGGTGGCTTAAATAAGCTTATAGGCTTTTCTGGACCTTTACCACCTGCAACTTTATCCGCTATTTGTGCTTCATATATTGCATCTGTAGCTGCTTTCTTTTTGGCATGAGCAATAGCGTCAAGTTCCTTCTGCTTTATGTCACTATCCTTTTCTTCACGATTCTTTTTTCTAGCATCTAAGCTCTTCTGTGCTCCAATCTCTGCCTTACCTTTAATTGCTGCTACATCCATTGGAACGTAGTCTGGATTATCTTTATTCTTTATGATCTCTTCCAGGTAATAGCGCTGCTCTCGGGCTAAGACTTGGAGCTTGTACTCCTCTTTCTCCATGTCCTCTGCATGCTTATCAAGTGCAATCTTACGCTCTTCCAGTTTGTTAGCTAATTCACTAAGGGCTTTCATCTCCTGTGCAACAGTAGTCCGCTCATTCACGTATGCCTTTATATGGCTAATAATATCATTCTTATCATCAAATCCTAGAACACGAAGCTCAATCATAAGTTCTCCTTCATCCATTCCCGCATACGGGCTATCTACTGGCTTCCCTTCATCCTCTTTTGTAAATGTATCGGCTTCCTCGGCGGGAGCCTCGGCGGGAGGTGAATCTGGTGCCGGTGTTTCTACTGGATCTATATTTGGCTGTGGTATTCCTATTGGCGGTTGCGTTCCTTCTGAGGGTGTCTCTGGTGGTGGCTCCGTTGCTTCTGGTGGCGCTGTCTCTGGTGCTGGTGTTTCAGTAGTTCCAATATCGCTGCCCTCATTCCCATTGCTTCCTGACTCACCAGTAGGCACGGCTGGTAATCCTTGCAATTCTTTGGCTTTAACGTGTGTGACGGCCAGTGCATAGAGGTCATCTCGGAGTACATTTTCATCTAGTGGTACATTCTCGGACTTTAAAAATGTTATTAGTTCGTCCTTGTTCGCGTGACGGAGTTGTGAGACTTTCATAGAAACGGTGGAAAAGATGTACAAATGATACACGTTTAAATAATTCTTTCAATACATAGAAGTATATTTTAATCCACCCTTGCTTTTTTCTTCCTGATTTCCACCAGTATCGGCAATGCCACTTAAACGCTGGCCATGTGCCTCCATAGGGTGATGATGGCAAAATAGATTGCTGACTATTAGTTTTTGTTGTGAATATACATTGCAATCCATGTAATTGTCGTTCTGTAAATGATGCTTCACTGAACAATCCTGAATATACTTCCTCCTTCATTTCATTAGTAGCGGATTCAATCTCTTGATCGTGCTGCTTATCACTAAGAGTATTTGCTCTATCTTGCCGTTCGATGTTCTTCATCATGGTTTCTTCCATACGAAAAGGGTGTAGTTATTATACCACACCCTTTTTAATATCAATGATGTACTTACCGGAATTAACCAGTAAGACCGTCTAGACGGAAACTAGAACGTGCATTCTTCTGACCGAACTCTGCGATCATGTAGAAGGCAAATTCATACTCCAAGTAATTCGGAGTACGTAGAGCGGAGTATCCACTCATGTTAATTCCGCTATCAGCAAACCTGAATGGCGTAAGAATACCGAAGATATATCCATCAGGATCGAATCCAAACATTGATGTTTCCACAACGTCATCATCAATCAAGAAGATGAGACTGCCGTCAGGCGAGTACATCTTAAGGCCCTTCACTCCACCGGCGAACTGTCCGTCGATAGTAGCTGGATGTATTTCCTTGGTACTAGTAAGAGTGGCTGCATAACGCCTCCACTGCTTATTATTACAGATAATCATTATCTGATCTGGACTCTCTGTAAAGTTACGAGCTTTCATGTACTGATCGTAAATCTTATCGTCGGTAATCGCTCCAGTGGAGGTAGCGACGTGAGATTGAAACCAGACATTATTAGCTTTGTTCAGAGTTTGAACTGTACCGGATGCGGCAATCAAGGAGTCTAATCCTGTGATTTCCTTGTATATGGATCCCGAGGAATCCCATACACTGGCACGTACGATACGATCATCGTCTGCAGATGTAAATGAAGAGGAGACTGTAAAAGTAGTCTCTCCTGTTATTGCTGTTACAGTAAGGGAATCTGCTGAACCGGCCTTTATCTGAGCTTCAGTACCGATAAGAATAACATCATGTACATGGATGTACTTTGTAGGCCATACTTCATTGGTATAACCGACTCCGGAAGACATAGTCACCGTAGTGCCTGTGGTTCCTTGGCCAGTACCAATGTACCCAAGTACACCTTCTTTTTCGCCCACAAGTTGTCGATTGACTTCTTCATGGACACGATGAACAGCACCAAGTGCGTTCGTGACAATTTCATTCACAAGAGCTTCTGGCTTGCCCTGTGTGGCATCGATCACATGCTGAGACAATGTGAAAGCACCTTGAATTGTCTTTGCAGTGGCAGTAGACCTTGTGGCCTGATAACTACCATTTGCAAGTTGCTCTCTCTCAACAGCAGCGCGTATGCCACCACCGAAAGCTTCGTGCTGATGCACGATGACGAAATCATTTGAGATACCAATACGTTCGACCTTACTGGAAGCACGTGGGGTAATGGGACCGCCATCACCTAAAGTAGCCTCATTGATTTCCATTCCAAGCAACCTAAGCAACGGTTTCTTGCTTATGCGCCAAAAATTTTTCTGGAGTTTCGGCAGCAATTTTTCCTTAAGAATAACTGAAGCTCTATCTCCTAGTTCGACTTCTCCGGCCATGATTATTAGGGGGGTATTTAAGTAGGAAGTGCTACTCATTCACCCGGCTTACTTATCTCTGCCATCATAGAGGCAGTGAGCGATTCCACTACTCCTCCTTGGCCAGGTTCGATTAGATCGTCCTTTGGCTCAGGAGTCTTTAGCTTGTTTCCATCCGGTTTTCCAGTTTCAACTGGAGGGACGGGAGGATTCTCTGTCTTCGTGTTCATTGCCTTATCAACGGCAGCTTCTACGATTTTATCATGGAATTTGTCCTTGATGATTGACTCATACGATGAATGATCGTATTCGCTTTTGTCTCGAGGATTAGTGCTACTGCGCATAGTCTCTAAGACTCCATCAAGTTCTTCAGCCGTGATAATACCCTCATACTTTTTGATTGCTTCTGCTTTTTCATTGGCATCAGCAGTCGCTAAGTCTTGGGTTGCACGTAGATTCTGTCCTTCAGTAAGACCCTGAACAGTCTTTTCGAGTTCTTGCACCTTGGAATTCTCCGCAACACCCTTTTGAGAAAGGATGGTGTTTACCACTGCTTCGAGGTTTTTAGCCTCCTGGGGATCTAATTCTAACTCTTTGACTACTTCATCGAGCGACTTCGTGACCTCCTTAGTCTCTACCGGAGTGGCAGATCCTTCACGTTCGGCGACTTTGGTGAGGAGTGTTGTCAGATTATCCACGCGTTCTCTTTCTACGTTTCTTTCTGCAATCACTTCCTGCAAGCGATCGTACGGCACCGTTTTAGGCTCCTCGGGAGGAACCGTACCCGGATCTGCGGGCGGTGTGGTCGTACTGGCTGGGAGAGTTCCGTCTTCGGCAGCACCTTCTGCGGGTTTTACGCCTCCGTCGGGCGGGGTTTCAACTGGCGGTACTGGAGGATTTGGTTCACTAGCTGGTGCGGCTGGCGGGGTGACCTCTTCACCCTCTGGTTTTACACCTTCTTCTGCTTCACCGATAAGTTCATTTGTCATCTTAGCGGCAACTCCAACTGTTGGATCGTCCATAATTGGTGGGGGAAACAATGCCACATTTTTTAATGAGGTTCAGTCCTCGTTGGCGAATAAGTAGGGAACCGGTAATAGGGAATGAGCGCGTGTGTAACATATCATCCATCCCTATACCTGTGTGAGGAATTGTAGTTCCTATTTCCTACCTTGTACAGTGCTTGCATGTCGGAAAGCATCATCCACAGTCTCCGGAGCAGTCGGTTGTCCGGCATCTCCCATGCCCTGTTTTATGAATGTATCATGAGTGCTTGCTTGTGCGTTAAGGAACTGTGCGCTAGGGATATCTCCATTCTCTGTATACTCCTTTGCCTTGGTCGCATAGAAGTCTCTTAGGAAAGCATGGGGGTCACGTGGCATCACCATCACCTCCTCTCCATCAGCAACCTTTAATGCCTTGCCTTCTGCAATAAGTGTGTCACCACGTTCTAGTTTCCTTATCTCTTCCAGAAGTTCTCTCCCTGTTCCAATGTCGTATGTCTCCATAACGATAGGGATCATGATTCGATCTATTGTTCTGTTCATACCAGGATTCCATGTCTGCAAAAGTTCAGTTAGCTCTTTCCTCTTCTGACTCTTGCTCCATGCCTGTCCAGGCTCAAGTTCAACGTCGAGGCGTTTGAATGGACGGATCTTCACAGTGTCTTTAGTAACAGAACCATCACGACCTGTCTGGCCTCCAATAATTTTAATAGGAACATCAGTTAATTTTTTTCTATCATATCGATATATTTCACGTGTCTTGTTCCAGTTACGTGAAGCACTATCAAGTACTTTTGTACCAATTTCAGATAGGAACAATCTGAAGTTTCCTACGAAATCTGCACTGTTCTGTTCATCGATTGCATTAAGCGTGGAGATGGCCACACCTGAATCTGCTGATCCGGATAACCTTCCGAGAGACTCGGAGTGAACTCCAGTTACTTGCTCCCATTGTCTGAGCCCCTGTTCCAGGAACACAAAATGAGTAGCAGGTAGCGGGAGCATTTCTAATTGTGTAATTTGTCCTTCTGTAGCGTAAATCTTTTGGCCATGAACACCGGCAATCGGTACGGTAACTGCTGCATTTTCAAGTAACCATTTACCATGAAGGAAGTTATCAATATATGTTTCAATAGATGAGTATGATTTATCGATAGACTTGGCGAGATCCACCCAGTCCATAGAAGGTGGACGCTCAAAAAATATTCCAGTGTCATTAGGACTGAACTTGGTGAACACCTCGGCGAGGTTCGTGTACTGTTCCATTTTCAATTCAAACAAGACACCTTCACGGTCAATGATCTGCATAACTAGATTACTATTCTGAATTTTCCATCTGTGGATCAGCTTTCGTGTCTGTCTCTTAAATCCTCCTCCCTGTCCAATCCTACGGTTGAGATACTCTTGCTTAAGGCCTGATTCTGCAAGCTCTCCATCCGGAGTGTCTTGAATCTTATCAATAATTTTGCTACTCCAATTAGCCTTTCCTTTCTGGTTCTTTATCCACTCCACACTCTTTGGAAGTACGACGGAGATCCATCCTTTATTGTAGATATCCTCTGCCGTGTCATCTGCATACGTATCCCATAGATCAAAAAGATCTACTGCGGGCATATCAATCTTGTCATCGAAAAAGTTGTATGCGAGCACTCCACCTTCAAGGAATCCTTTACCTATAGCACGTTTCACTATCCTTTGAAGCTGCATTCCCGGCCTGTATTCACCATCCCATACATCCTGCAATACTCCTTCTGCTGCCTGTGTCTCCTCGAAACTAACCTTCTCCAGTCCTGGTGATCTTTTTGGATTCCATCGTGGGTTGTTATCTGTAAGACGAGACTTATGGATTCCAATGGCAGTAGGGAATAGATTTATTGTTCTGAATATCTCATTCTTCTGCACAGTTTTCTCTCTAAACTGGCCCTCTTTATCCCACCACACGGTATGTATACCGGCGGCAAAATGAGATGTAGTAGCGACCTGCGCTTCCCATAGAGTCTTCTGACTCTTGGAGTTATTGATATCGCTTTCTGCTTTTCGCCAGTCTTTATTACTTGTAAAGAAGGGGGGCATGGTTATTGCTTGGAACGGATATTCTTCATGGCTACACTATGCGTGCCAAGTGAGTCTACAGATACAGCGCCTTCTGCCTCCTCCATCACAACCTTTACCTTCTCACCTTTCCCCTTCTTGATGGGATGCGTTAGCGCATTTTTGATACGTGAAACATCCTCCGGCTTCTCTGCTGATTTTAGTACTGCAATGTTTTCTATAAGGCCAGAAAGGAACTTCATGCCGAAGAAGATTCCTACTGCAATGCAGATAGAAAAGATCAAATCGGAAACAACTATGGCGATTGCGATAGAATTCATCCAGGCTAGCATAGCAAACATTTGTTTAATAGGGAAGGAATTGTGGTACCCTACCACCATGAAAGATTACCATATCCTTCGTCATTATCGCAGACAGCGTCAATGGTCAATGGGGAGACTGGCAAATACAAGTGGATTGAGTGTGCGGCTGATACGAAAAATAGAGAACGTACCTGCATACAATGCGAAAAGAGATACCATGGTTAGAATCTCCGAAGCTCTTGAGCTGCCGGTTTCCATGATCTTCTTTCCTGAAGAAGCAATAAACTCACGTGGCGTACTGCACGGGATCATTCTGTACTGTGAGGATGCAGTGTACCGTCAACAAAATTGTCCACTTAAAAAGCCGCTCGGTCTTCAATCTTCATCTGCTCACTCCACTGACGCATCTTCTCATAGTAAGCAATCGTCCTTGGGGGAGGGTCCTCCTCCATCACACGCTGTACGGGTTTCGCCCAAGTTAGTAGGGCATACCGGATAGCATCTAGAGCATGGTCATGTGCTTTGTATGGAGTTTCATAACTAGCTGCACTTAAACCACCTTTTGGATCTTTTGGCCATCTGTATTGTCCAAACTCTTTTTCAAGGTTTACACAATCTGACGTTATAAAAAACCTTGGTGATCCATATACCGCATCTCCGTCCTTGTGTGTACGGAATGGATGGATCGTATTGATATCAAATCGTAGATAATCCTTTACACGAAGAATACCTGTTTGCACATCATTCTGAGATCCACGATTACAAATAATTTTTGCATACATTCGTAACTCATCTGCTACAGAGTGCCTTTTTTGTTGCATGCGCTGCCCTGGCTTGATTGATACTTTGTTTTTAGTCTTATCAAAAATTGATGGATCACAGAATCGTACATGGAAATATCCATGGTCATCCATCTTCTCCGGAACATTGTGCATCATCCAATTGCGCATCTCATCAAACGTAGCTTCACTCTTATAGAACTCCCGGAAGACAACGTACATATCATCCTGAGTCTGATGGATTGCAAGAAATGTACACGGGTTCGTCTGTCCCCAGTCCATAGTGATCTCGTAGTTGGTATTGAATACCATAGGAGGAATCACGTTAATCTCCTTCCGGAAGTAATCTCCGTACACAAGTCCGGTTGAAAAGATAAATGCTTCCTCTGCAGAGCTTGGATATAACTCTGACATTCTAGATGGATCCTCCAGGGAATACTTTTTACGGTCCCACCATAGGAGCTGATCCATGGTGAGCTGAGGAAATCTTCCCTTTAGCTCCTCTATTTCTTGCGGGAAGAACAATGCTTTGCTAGACGTATATGGCAATCTGCTATTAGGATCTTCATACCACGGGAAGAACATGGGGTACCACACTGGTTCTTCTCCAGCCTGTAGAAGCTGCCAGTTCTTCATGAATGTCTTTTCAAACCAGTTTCCCTTGCCGTTGGCTGTAGATTCAGCAATACCTTGTGCAGTAGCCGGTAACGACTCAAGTGAGTCTTGGAGCTTAGCTCCGTCCTCGATGTATGCAATCTCTGTGAAATGCAAGAAGCTCGGTGTAAGTCCTCGGGCCTCTACATCAACTGAATACCGGGAGTTTTTCTTAGTAGCAATCTCATTGGTAGTGGATCTTTCCATCGGAGGAAGTACCCACGGGTAATGATCTTCCATGCTACGCATAGCAAACCCCGCTATATCGTTAAAGATTTCTCCTACTGATTGTCGGCGATGAGCAATAGTGCGGCATACCTTATTAGGTGTGTAGAGCGTCTGATCCAACATGTACAGAATTACTCCGGTAGACATCCCGAGTTTTCTCGGCTTGAGAACTATGATCCTATGCTTCCTCTGCTCAATTGCTTTATAAACCTCTCTTTGTACTCTGTTTGGCGTATATTTAATCGCTTTCCCCTCGTACCCCTTCATCTTCGTTCTGATCCTATATAAATTCTTCAAACGCCAGACAGGGTTCTTGAGCTTATGCTCAATATCTTTAACTGTTGTTTCAGACATACATCATTACTATACCACTATTTTCCTCTGTAGTGCGTAACAGTAATGAAGCCATCTTCACGATGCCCTACTTTGAATTTACCGGTATGGCCAATGCCCTTTGTCTTCTGTCCCTCGACAACACAGACGGAGGTATAGACATTACCAGCACCGTCAGTGATTCCGATGACAACGAAGTCCTCATCACTTCCGAATTCAGGTATATCTTTGAAGTGAGTTATTTCCGCAACGAACTCATGAGCATTCGCTCCTCTCATGTATTCATTTATTGGTCCTGCAATTTTCATATAAAATTGTGTAAGAATTAAACACCAGCATTATCCACCAAAGACTCCTTGATTACAATAGTTCCTTGTTTAAGCGTGTAAAAATTGCCTAACGTATCTTCTATCACAAGCTCCCATACCCACCTTCCAGCGTACCCTATAGTCTCTGGCCCAAATTGAACACGGATAGTTCCATCTGTTCCAGCTATGATATCGATGTTCCCATCTGATTCTATAGAAGAAGGAGATGGTGACAGGCTTGAAGATGCAGAAGCACTAGGAGAGATTGATGCACTCGGAGAGATTGATGCACTCGGAGATATGGATTCTGAAGCACTAGGAGAGATTGATGCTGAAGAGCTTGGTGATACCGACAAACTTGAACTTGAGCTTGGAGATGCAGAAGAACTTGAGCTTGAACTCGGAGATACAGAAGCACTCGGAGATATAGAAGCACTTGCAGAAATAGAACTACTACGCGATGCCGATGAGCTTGGGCTACCTGAAGACGAAGGGCTTGGGCTTAGTGATATAGATGCACTCTCACTTGCACTTGGACTCACAAAATCAAAAGATCGATATGTAAGAATAGGAGTTGCTTCATTGAGCGCTCTCTTAACGTAGAAATAAATTCCACCAGAAGCTATGTATGTATTAAGATTGATAGGATCGCCGTCTGCCTCACTACCTGACCAGTTGGGGCCGTATTGAAGAGTGAAGGGCTTTGCTATTGTTTTGCCTTCATATATCTCGATGGCAGGAGTGTTACTCATGGTTGAAGTATAAAGTAGTAATGGAATTGTGACATGGAACTCTGCTTCCTATCCAAGTTTCGCGGTCGTGCTTTCCAGAAGGTCATTGAGTTTTACATCCTCGCTTTCTACTAAATCATTGAGTTTTACAGTCGTTGATTCTAGTAGATCTGTATCTGCAATAGGGCTCGGTGACGGACTCATCGAAGAACTTGGACTCATCGAAGAACTTGGACTCATCGAGGAGCTTGGACTTGGAGATGGGCTCTCACTTGAACTTGGAGAAACTGAAGGTGATATAGAGGCGCTCGGGCTTATTGAAGCACTCTCACTTGAACTTGGAGATATCGATGCGCTCATGCTCGAACTAGGACTTACTGATGGTGACACAGAAGAGCTAGGGCTTATTGAAGCACTCGCACTTGAGCTTGGAGAAATCGATGCACTAGGGCTTTCCGAAGCGCTCTCACTCGAACTTGGAGAGATCGACGAGCTCGGACTTTCTGAAGCACTCTCACTCGAACTTGGAGACATTGAAGAGCTAGGACTTATTGATGCACTTGGAGATTCAGAAGCGCTTTCTGAACTTGAAGGGCTAGGACTTATTGATGCACTTGGAGATTCAGAAGCGCTTTCCGAACTAGATGGGCTAACAGAAGCACTTGGACTTGAGGATGGTGATGTATGCGTGATTACAAGTTTAGGGTCTTGTGTTGTACCTGTCTCGTCTGCGCTAGATACACTGTAGGCATGGTCTCCACCAGTTATAGGCGCAGAATTCTCAATATCATGCCCACCGTTCATTGCAACTTTTATTTCTCCTGCAATTCCTAATTGAGTATTTAAATATGTTACAAAAGTGGCATTACCAGAAAATACGTTATATGAATCGATTGAAATATTGTCTAAATCTATTGCACTGGTATATAATGTACCGATTTTAAATTCATCGTAATCACCTACTACTATGGCAGCATCCATTGAAGCGCGTCTATTATCCCCAAATTGGACATAATCATCGCCGTCACTATCCGTGTTGATGGTGTTTG
>Ga0307928_10003004_pt1 | contig 12892 bp, 11 predicted proteins | sample AceLakmetagen232_FD_201815 | JGI IMG/M metagenome (GOLD analysis project Ga0307928, IMG submission 201815) | Saline water microbial communities from Ace Lake, Antarctica - #232 | ecosystem: Environmental > Aquatic > Non-marine Saline and Alkaline > Saline | place: Antarctica: Ace Lake... | reverse complement strand
GTAATAGCCGAACCTTTTTTTTGTGTCTTTAGGTTACTAATTTTAATGCCTTTTCCTTTACCAACTGAATAAATTTTATCTTCAATCTCCTTTGGAGCGGAAACATCAAGCAAAGAGTCAATCGCCTCTTTACCCAAAGCAAGAGATTCTTTGATAATATATAGACCGATTAAAAAAGCTATTATTGAATCCGCATAAAGCCAATATTTTGTTAATATCAAGCCAGCAAGAACGCCAAGCGAAGCATAAACATCTACTCTTGAATGAAGTCCGTCTGAAAGTAAACTGATAGAGTTCTCTTTTTTACCATAATGAATTTTCAATCTAGCCATTATTTCATTGACAACTGCTGAAAATATCATTATCCCAAAAGACAAATAGCTAATCTTGATTTTTCCAGGATCAAGAAAACTTTGATAGGCCCCGTAAATAATTCCCAGGCCTGTCGCTAAAAGAATTATGGTAATAATTGTGCCAGCTAAAACCTCAAATTTATAATGACCGTAGGGATGTTTTTGATCGCTAGGTTTTTTAGAAATTCTGATTCCAATATAGCTAACAGCTGAGGAAAAAATATCCATAAAAGAATGTAATCCTTCTGCTAAAATTGCAGCAGAATGAGACAAAAAACCGGCCGTTATTTTTGCGACGGCTAAAATCGCATTCGCTAAAATTGCAATTAAAGAAATTTTTTCTTTCATTTTGTATTTTTCTTGTTCAATATTATCATTTTTATTCTATGGATATTTATAAAAATTAACATCCTGTACTTTTTACGGCCGAGGATTTATTCAGGGTTATTATCTCTCTAGCAAGTTCTAAGGCAACTTTTCTTGGATTTAAATTATTTTTTAAAGATTTTTCTATTATATCTTTGGTGGCTTTTATAACTTTCGTTTCAACGAGCTCAAACATTTTTTCAGAAGAATATCTCTTGTATTCGGCGTAAGAAGAAATAACGCCACCAGCATTAGCTACAAAGTCGGGTACAAATATAATCCCTTTTTTAAAAAGCTCATCCTCAATATTCTCTCTCATTGGTATATTCCCAGCTTCTACTATCAACTTAGCTTTTATATTGTTTTGATTTGTTTCGTTGATTACATCTGTGACCGAAGCGGGAATTAAAACATCAACTGGCACTTTCCAAAAATCCTCTGCTACAATTCTTTTTGATTCACCTTTATATTCTATTATAGATCTTTTTTCTTTAATAATCCTATTCATTATGTCTTGGTCAAATCCATTTTCGCTAAGAATTGCTCCATGCCTGTCAGCTATAGCAATAATCTTAGCTCCCATTTCTGTTAAAAATTTATATACAAAAGTTCCAACATTTCCAAATCCATGTATTGAAACTTTTAAATTTTCAATATCAAGGCCCATGACTTCTATTGCCGACTTTGTTGATTGCGCCACACCCCAACCAGTGCTTCCCAATTCATGAGGCAAACCAATTCCATCACAAATATCAGTCGGTTTTCCTGTTGCAGAGTTACAGTCTTGAATTGCTTCCACAAACCATCGCATCTCTTTTTCTCCTGTATTAACATCCGGTCCCGCAATATATTTTTCGGGAATGAAAATTTTTATAGCTCTAGCAAACCCCTGCATTGCTATTTTTTTTTGTTCTTCTGTACCCCCATTCCAAACAATTCCTGCTTTAGCTCCGCCAAAAGGAATCCCAGCCAAAGCATTTTTCCAAGTCATTGTTCTGGCTAATCTAAAAACCTCTTCTTCACTAACGTCGGGAGTCATTCTTATTCCACCCTTACCAGGTCCTATTAATGTATTATCAATAACCACTATCCCCTTCAATCCCATCTTTTTGTTATAAACTTTTAATACATATTCAGGACCAAAGTCATCTGATTTTATTTTGTTCATATTTCTTAAAATTATTACAATTCTAACAATTTAGCAAACTCGTTCGGTTGGAAACCAATAATGATATTTCCGTCAATATCAATTACCGGCACACCCATTTGTCCACTCTTTTTGACCATTTCTTCTGCGATTTTATCGTCAATACTTACGTCAAAATTCTTAAATTCAACTTGATTATCTTTAAAATATTCTTTTGCCATCACACAATAAGGGCAAGAAGGAGTTGAGTATACGATAACATTATGATTTTTGTTTTCCATGTTTTATTTTTTATTTTACGTTAATTAGAGGTGTGACCTTTGCTATTTTGAGTATATACCCATAATAATAGCATGTCAATAAATATTTAAAATCTCCTCCATATGAGAAAATGTAATAAAAACGCAATAGAATTTAAATGGCGGAAGTCGGACTTCCACCATCTTTCATTCTGGAATTCTGTTGGCATAAATAATTATTGGCCTTCTTCAAAACTTTTTTAGGCCCCCCAAATGTTAGTTGCTTTAAGGCCTTATCAAAAGACAACCATGCATAACCAATGTGTTCATGGGAAAGTTGTATCCTGTTTGTTGAGGTCTGAACTGTATAAAAAACAACGCGCTTGTATATAGTTTTATCTCTGTAACTAAAAAAATAATGAGTTTCTTTTCTAAAACCAGGAATAATTTTTAAATCTTTAATTCCCGTTTCTTCTTCTGTCTCTCTTCTCAAGGTATCTATTTCTGATTCACCCTTTTCTACATGTCCTTTTACCAATCCCCAATAATCTTTTTTAGTGCCTGGGTAATGAAGAAGGAGGAATTTTAATTCCCCCTCCTCTATTTCGTGATATATTACTGCTCCTATTGATTTATCCATAATTGCTACTGAATACAAACTCCATTTGCGCAACCATTTGGACAATGATAAGAGCTCGGACCTGACTCTAACCGCCCAATACCCTGTTCGTCACAATAACCTTCGAATATAATATCCTCCTGGCCAGACAGGGCTGTCTGATGATCTTTTAGACAAATATCTGTCCAATCTCCCATAGCTGTTCCTCCTTCAGTGAGCACATCGCTAGTCACCCCTTTCACATAATAATTTTTGCCTCCGTCTGAATCAGTACAAGTTGTTTGTTCTTCTATACACGCGCCATTCTCACAACCATTTGGACAAGAGTAATGCTTTGTCCCGCAGACATTACCTAAATAAGAATCAGTGCAGATGTATTCTAAAAGACCTCCTTTATAAATAGCATCTGAACAAATATCCCAACCATTATTTATATTTCGTGAATCATTACAATATCCTCTAGTGTAAAGATCTCCTCCGTCTGAGTCAGTACAAGATTGAGTTGTCCCACCGCTAACCACACTAAATATTTTTGTTTTTTCGTTATTATTCTCATTTGTTTCAGATAATCTATTACTTGAATCAGTCAAAAATGTAAAACCATGCGTGCCGTCTGAGAGGGTCTGCACTATAGGACAATCAATTACATCACTCTCTCCTGCGTCTAATCTTTTTGTCATAGCATCACAGATCCTATAGCCGGGGCTAGGCAAAGAATTAGAACTTACTTGTGTAATAATACCTCCATTTGCATATGGCATTTTTTCGTCGCCTATATTCTTAATGGTAATATCAAAGCTTATCTCATCACTCGTGTCGGGAGAGCTCGGATTAACAGAAACTGAAGAAATTGTTAAATCTGATCCCTGGACAACTGCTTCTCCGACTGTAACTTTTACAAACTTAGGACTAGTCCAGTCATATTCCATTTTTCCATCAGATAAAAGTCCAAAAAGATAACCATAATAGTAATAATCACCAGGATTACTTTCTTTTAAAGTATAAGTTTTTATGCAACTTGTTTGATCATCGCAATTATGAGCATGCCACTCATTATCCCAAAATGCCTTCATCATTTTAATTCCATCTCCATCTTGAGCGCTAATAGTAAGATCAAAACTCTCTCCCACTCTCACACTGGTCTTGCTGACCAATAAACCTCCAGTTAAAGTGATATTGTCTTCTGGCTGTTCGCATGTAACACAATAATTATATTGATTAGAGCCAGAATTACAAAGCTGGTTGCCTAAAGGCGCAACCTTCCCCTGCCCCTGACACTCTTGTGCCCACCCATCATAGCTACTGCACCAGTATGACTGGCCATAAGTATCGCAATCCACAACCTGTTCTTCTGGACAAGTTAGCGTTACATTATAACAATTATTGTCTTCATTGGATTCAGTGACCTGATGATTCCAATCCGCACAAATTCCAATGCGATACGATTGGCCAGGCACTCCACATTCCCAATTATCAAAATAGAATTTATTAGAAGAACCAGGAGATAGAGAACTGACATAATCTGTGCCTCCTCTTTCACTATCCACTGTAAAGAAAGCTTGAGATGTTGGAGCCAAGGCATTACCCTGATTTTTGACAGTGTAATAAAGCTTGCCATCGTTGTCGCTAATTTCAGCTCCGGTGATAGTCAGGTCAGGATATTTATTTACGTCCGCAGTTACTGTAACTCTTACTGTCTTGGGCTCGGTCCAGCTACCTTCCCTGGAACCATCCGGCTCTTTTCCATAAACATATCCTTTATAAACATAAGTGCCTGGCTCTGATTCAGAAAAAGTGAACTTACTAGTGAAATCAGTCCCGTCGGCATAATCCCGATGCCAAGTATTTTGATAATCTGCCCATATCATATATAAACCATCATCGTCCTGCCCTGTAATCGTGAGCTCAATAGTTTCTCCCACGCTAAACTCTGTCTTATTCACAGAGAAAGTGCCGGAAACAGGGTCATTCTGTTCTATGGAGACAATACTAAAATAATTATCGCTTTCGTCACACACAGGGTTATCAGTAATAGAGCACATATTAATTTTGTAATAGTCTCCTGCGGGTATTATCTTTCCCATGCCAACACTTTGTTTGTCTATATCCCAAGAATAAGAACCAGTATTGTAAGTTTTTGTAATCATGCCACCATTACCATCAACTCCGTGTTCGCTGAAGATAATTTTAACCCTTTCCCCCGAACTAATACCCGAGGAATCCCATGTAATGTCATAGGTTTTGTTAATATCCCAATTCTCTCCTCCATTCGGAGAAATAACTGTAATTGATTTTTCTTCTTCTCTAATACACGCGCCATCTTTACAACCGGATGGGCAAATGTGGGTCTCTGCTTTTATCTCATTTCCTCCACAATAATATTCTTTTACTGCTCCGCAGGTAACGGGAGTCGGCAATAAACCTGTGCAATAGGCACATTCATCAGTTTGACTAAGATTACCTTGAGTCACTGTCCCTTTCACATAATAATTCTTACCTTTGTCTGAATCATTACAACTTTGTGTTACCGCAGTTACTGTAACTCTTACTGTCTTGGGTTCGGTCCACGCAGTTTCTTTCAATCCTGTCGGCTCTTTTCCATAAATATACCCTTTATAAATATAAATTCCTGGTTTAGATTCAGAGAAAGTAAACTTGCTCACGAAATCAGTCCCATCGGCATAATCCTTGTGCCATGCGCCTTGATAATGTGCCCACAAATATTCCAAACCATCATCGTCCTGCCCTGTAACTGTAAGCTCAATAGTTTCTCCCACACTAAACTCTGCCTTATCCACAGAAAGAGTGCCAGACACAGGGTCGTTTTCTTGTGTTGGAATCACGCAATCATAAAACATAAACCTTATCACAGCCATGAATTGGTCTGCGCTTAAGTCAGAACCTTGTGTATCATTATCATCCATTGCGTTCTTGGCTTCTCCATACTCAATTTTATTATTATTATTACTATCGTAATATTCAATAATTTCGCCATGATGGTAATAAGCAGAACTGCAACCATCTCCGGCCATTGCTGTAATTGGAATAATGAATCCGAGAAAAACTATAAGAAGAACAAAATATTTTTTAAACATATTATAAAAATTAATTATTCTTTAATAGTAGCAAATGTAAACTCATTAGTCTATCCACTCCTTTTTTCCGGAGGAACAAAACTCATCCCAAGCTTTTTATAAATCTCTCTTTCTGTTCTGCCAGCTATTCTCTTTTTCCCTTTAAAAAGCCCGTACTCATTAAGCTTTAAGCCTTTGGAAATAGCAACTTTTCTAATCCTAATATTATAATCTTTGGAACCAGTAAAGTACATAAGCGCTGCGCCATACGATTCCTTGGGCACCACTCTTAAGTCGCAATCAATTCCCTGACTCAGACGCACCGAACTCTTAGTTTCTCCCTTGCCCCAAATTCTTAAAACTTCTGGAAGAGTTGTGAAATAATCCATCACTTTCTTAGAGTTATTTGTAATTGCCAATATATCAATATCGCCAATTGTCTCCTGTTTTCTTCTCAAAGAACCAGCTAAAGAAACTTTATCAACTTCTTTCAATTTATTAAGCTTGGCTCTGATATCTTTAGCAAAAGGTAAAATCTTTTCAACAATAAATCTCTTTTTCGACTTTTTAAGCAAAGCAATGCTTTCTAAAATATTCTTTTCTGATTTTTCTCCAAAGCCAACGAGCGAAGCGATTTTATTTTCTTTTGCTGCATTTTCCAAATCTTCCAAAGCAGTAATACCTAATTTCTGATAAAAGATTTTGATGCTTTTCGCGCCCACCCCTTCAATAGCCATTAATCTTTCTAAGTCAACTGGCACTTTTTTCTTCCATTTATCATAATATTTAATCTTTCCCGTTGTAATATATTCTTCAATCTTTTTAGCAATACCTTTGCCTACTCCTGGAATTTTTTCTAAATCTTGAATTCCTCCTTGCTCATAAATTTCAAAAATGCTTTTGTTGATATTTTCCAAGGCAATGGCTGCCTTTTCGTACGCTTGGGGCCTGAAGGCAGCTTCTTCCATTTCTAAGAAATAGCCGATTTCAAATAAGATATTTGCAATTTCCTGATTAATCATACTATTCATCTTATCACAAAACAAAAAAACCATAAATTATGGTTTTTTGATTTTAAATTCTTTTATCTCTTCTTTTTCTTTTTCTTTTTATTCATAGAAATAGAAAATTCCTTATCCATTGTTTTTATAAATTTTAGCAGAATCGGATCGTCAATCTTTTCTTTAATGGTTATCCACCAAGGAGTGATAGGAAAACTTTTATCTTTCTTCCAATATTCAATTGCTTGGACTACATTAACCAATTGATCTACCTGGTGAGTGAATCTGCCTTCTTTTGTCATGCCTTCTTCACAATCTATCCATAGATTCATTATCTCCTGGCCTAACGCTTCGGGCAAACCGCCAGTGAGCTTTGATAATGCCTTCCATTCTTTGTTAAGTTTTTTCATTAACCATTCCAATCTCTGCGTGTAGGGAATTCGTGGTGGTTTAGATACTAATTTTTTAACATCTTCATCTTTTATGCCCGCAGATAAAGCTGGATCATAAGGAGTCTGATCTCCCGCATAAACCTCGCAAAGATCATGAGCTAAAGCAATTTTTATAATCCTATCTGTATCTAACCCCTTAACTTTCCCTAAAAACCAACCCATAAACACCATCTGGAATGTGTGTTGAGCTACTGTTTCTGAATTCTTAACTCCAGCTAAAATCCAACCGGTCCTCCCTAATCGTTTCAATTTACCTACCTGAATGATAAAATTCAAAATATCACACATTTTTCCCTTCTCACATTTCTTTTTATTTTTTACAAAAGAATGATGTACTTCTTTTCTAAACTTAGAGACTATTGGGTCTTTTAAATTCTTTTTTGCCCATTTGCTCCAAAGTGCTTCGTTAATCTTGCCTTCTGATCTCCAATATTCCATAGCTTGTAAATAACTCTCTACTTTTCCGACTTCCCAAACAAATTTTGCTAACTTTGTTTTCCTTTTTCTTATTTCATTCCATAGATCAAATATTTCCTTTTTAGTGTCCTCGGGCAACCCATGAATAACTTGCTTAATGGCTTTTTCTTCCTCTTTTTTCCGTTCATTTTCTGCCATTTTTTCAATCACACCAGAAACCTGTGGTAATTTTTGAAACGCGAGTTCAATCGCTTTTCTGTTTCCTTTTAAAAGAATATCTTTAGGAAGAAGTGCGTCATAGGGTGTTTGCTCACCAATAAAAATATCTGGAAGATGGTGAATTAAAACAGCTCTTAAAACTTTGCCTTCGTTTAGCCCTTTCTCTTTATTTAATGCCCACGCCAAAATAGCTGTTCTAAAAATATGGTCAGCCGATGTTGTTGGTTTTTTTATACCACAAAGCAACCAGCCCTTTCTTTTGTTCTGCTTTAATTTTCCTATTTTAATAAAAAAATTGAGTAGCGATTTCATAATTTGATACAAGAAGAAAACGTTAATCCTCTTTTTGCTCTATCTAAAGTTCTTTATAAATAATTTTTTTAACCTTATAAATTGTCTTTACTGCTGACTGTACCTTCACTTCGTCTCCCACCTTGCTTCCTAGAAGCGAATTGCCTACTGGCGACTCATGGCTAATTCTGCCTAGCATAGGATTGGCTTCAATCGGTCCAACGATTGTAAACTCTGTTTTTTGTCCTTCCACTTCTAATAGAACAGTAGCTCCAAGGTTAACAATTCTTCTCTGATATGTGGGAGGTAAAATAATAAGGGCATAATTCTTGAGAATAAAATCCAGTTCATCAATCCTAGCTTCAAGCAAATTCAAACCCTCCTGAAATGTTGCGAATTCAGAATCAATGGTTTGAGAAGAAGGGGTAACTGCTTCATCTTTTTTCTTCACATCTCTCTCCCTCTTTAAATCCTCAAGCTCTTGTTCAAGCTTCTTTAATCCCTTCTTTGTAAGATATTGTTTATTCTCAACCTCCATAAGTTTAGATAATATATTATTTTAAGGTTATGAAAATTTTTGTCAAGGAAAAATAAAAAACCCTTTCGGAACCTCTGTTTGGTTCCCTTATTTTAAAAGACGAAAACCGTGGACTTGCCCATGGGGATCTATTTGAAAAACATATAAAAAACTTGAGCGATTACTCCGAAAAAGAAGAATAAAGACAAGAAAAAATAAGCAGGATTCATTTTGCGAGAATGTTTTTTCTTTAAATAAGTCCTATAAAGAAGAATGACGATAAAACCCTCTAGCCCCACCGATAAAGCACCGGTTAAACTCACTATCTGAATAAATTGCCTTAAACCAATTAAAAATAAAATTAAAGGAACAAAAGCGGAGATCAGCCAAGAAATGTTTTTTGACATATGCATATCATAAAAAAATATCTTCTTTAATGTCAGGCCAAGCGCTATAAAAGAACTAAAGCAGGTGATTAAGCCAAAGACAAAACCAAGATATATAACTCCTGACCCCATTTTGCCCACTAATCCAGAAAATGCGTCTTGGCTAGTCACGTTCCCCGAAACTCCAAAAACTAAAGCAACGAATAAAAGATAAGTAATAGCAGAAATTAAGAAGCCAGAATAAATTATTTTTCTTAACTCTTTTCTACTACCTTTTAAAATCTCTTTCACTTCTGGAAGAATAGCTGAGCTCCATAAGGCAAAAACTACAATGCCGTAGGGTAAAATAAGATAATTAAAATTAAAATTAAAAAAATTAGAGATCTGAATTGCTGGAATGGCCTTAAAGCACAAGAATAGAAGCAAGCCAAAGAAGATTAGAAGAATTAAAAATGAGGTTAAAGCAATTCCCTTAATGCCTCTATAAATTAAAAAACTGCCCAAGATAAAGAAAATTAAAACATAAATTAAAATATTAGGACCGAGAGCTGAACCCGTCAATCCCTGTAGAAAAGTACCACCGATAATTAAATAAGCAAGCTGGGCTCCGAAGAGTCCAAAGCACATACTAGCTAGAGAAATTCTTCCCCATCTTTTGCCAAGATATTTATAAACATAACCGGGAAAACGGTGTTTTTCTTTTGTCCCGACTATTATATCTCCTATTATCAAATGAATTACAATACCTACTGTGCCAATAAAAAGAAAATAAAAAAGTAAAACAAAAAAGCCGCTTTTTGAAGCAACGTAGGGCAGACCAAAAATACCTACCCCAATCATAGTCCCTACAAAAAGAGAAAGGGCTTTAATAAAATTAGACATCTATGTTGTATTTTTAACTAAATCTTATAAACTCTGTATCCGCCTCTTACTTTATCTGAAACTTTCATACCTACTTCGTCTCCTTTTTTAGCTTTATCAATTTTCTCGTGTTCTACTTCCATTGAATCAACTGCTTGCTCAAAATCAACATCACCGCCCACGATTCTGATTGTATCGCCAACCTTCAAAGGAGCAGTCAAGGCAATCACCGAAACCTGTATTTTATCAAAATAATGAATTACTTTGCCTATTAATTTTCCCTCAATTTCATCTGGCATAAATAAATAGTTGTTTAAATTAAAACGACCTTTATTTCTTATTTTCTTAAACAGATTCCTTAATTCAATATATCACACTATCCAGGGATAAAAAAGAAGCAAGCTCTTGCATTTTTTTCAAAAGATGCTATAATAAAGACGCACAAAGGAGGTTCGAGGATGAGCGCAAGAAAACCACTTAGGACAGCGATTCTTGGCAAGAACAGAAGAATCGTCATGATCTATAGTGAAAGATCAGCGGTTGGAGCAGAAGGGAAACATCTGATTATCAACGTCCTGAACGAGAAAGGCGATATTCTCCGGCACAATCATTTGAGCTACGATCAAAAAGCAATGGTTTTCCACGTTGCTTACGGATGGCTCAACGAAATGTTCCCTAACGGCAGATGGATACTGGCACTCAACGGTCCAGGCCTAACGACCCGACAGACCTTCCACATCCACGGGATCGTCCCTGGTGGACTGAAAGAGGTCTTGAGTCTAGTGTTCAATCCGAACAACTGGCTCAAGCGCCTGAGAAGCGCCATACCTCCGTCAGGATTTATACCAACACCCGACGAGTACAGCAATATCTTCAAGATAATCGATGAATTCGAGATGAATCTCAAGCCCAACGAGCCCGAGTAGGGAGAATGACGGCGAACAACCCAGAAGGGGAAACCAAACGGATTCCCCTTCTCTACTTTTTAATTTTAGCTATTTTAATTTTAGCTATTTTTTATGCCTCTAGCAGGAATCGAACCTGCATCTCAAACTCCGGAGGTTTGTGTTCTATCCATTAAACTACGGAGGCTGAATTTTCTGCCAAAACAAATAAATTTTTTCCTTTTTTACTTCTTTGTTGTTTTTCTACTTTTTTAATTATAAAACCTGCTTTTTCTAAAAGTTTTTTTAATTCTTTTAAAGAAAAATTATGAACATATCTTTCCATTAAAACCTCTCCTTTGCTATTTTTAAAAGGATAAAAAATATCTTTAAAATCAAGCTTTGTTTTGCCTAATAGCTTAAACATAGTATATTTAAACAAGAGCTTTCTTGCTTTTTTATTACCTTCTAAATCCCAAACAGTTAAAAATAATTCTCCCTTTGGTTTTAAAACCCTTTTAATTTCTTTCAAAAATCTTATTCTAAAACTCTTAGAGGGAATATGATGCAAAACAGAAAGACAAAATACTTTATCAAAACTATTGTCTTCAAAAGGGAAATCAAAAGATTTTGTCTGAAAAAATTTCGCTCTAGGATATCTTTTTTTAGCTCTTCCAATCATCCCTTCTGAAAAATCTGCGCCACAATAATCTGCATTTTCCGGTATAATCTCTTTTAACCGGCCATTACCACAGCCAATATCTAAAACCTTATCACTCTCCTTGATATATCCCATAAATAGCTTAAAATCAGGAGGTATCCAGTCCCGCCTATTATCAAAGACCTCTACTATTGAGTTATAATCATTTCTGGTCTTATTTAATAAATATTCAGCATATTCCTGCTTCATATGACTTTAGAAGAAAAAATAATAATTACTTTTTCAGAACAAACGGATAAAAACCGCAAGATTTTAGATTCTTTAAAAAGAAGTTTTGCCAAAAAAGTATCTAAAGGAATGGTTAAAAACTCCCAATTACTTGAAGCTTATCATAAGTTAGTGAAAGAAAAAAGAATAAAAAAGGACCTAGAAACAGAACATGTTTTAAGAATAAGAAAAGTAAGATCCTTGTCTGGAATTGTAATTGTCTCTGTTTTAACAAAACCCTACCCCTGCCCTGGAAAATGTATTTACTGCCCACAACAGGACGGTGCGCCAAAAAGTTATCTACGAGAAGAACCAGCTGTTGCTAGAGCAATCAAATGCAACTATCAACCATATAAACAAACTCAAGTAAGAATCAAAGCATTAGAAGCAACTGGCCATCCAACTGATAAAATTGATTTAAGAATTATCGGCGCTACATGGTCTTTTTATCCTAAGAATTATCAAACTTGGTTTATTAAACGATGCTTTAAGGCTGCCAATGATTATCCAAAGAATAAAAAAGGAGCAAAAACCTTAGAAAAATTACAAAAAGAAAATGAAAAAGCCAAGCACAGAATAATTGGCGTTACAATTGAAACAAGGCCTGATTTTATAGACATTAAAGAAATAAAACGGCTAAGAAAATTGGGTGTTACCAGAGTAGAACTCGGAGTCCAGAGTGTTTACAATGATATTTTGAAGATTAATAAAAGAGGGCACGATATAGAGCAAACAATAAAAGCTACAAAATTATTAAAAGATGCTGGTTTTAAAATCTGTTATCAAATGATGCCTAATTTGGCTGGCTCTGATATGAAAAGAGATTTTGAAATGTTCGAACAGCTTTTTTCAAATCCTGATTTCAAGCCGGACTATTTAAAAATATACCCCTGCGCCCTATTGAAAGAAGCTCCCCTATATAAAATCTATAAAAAAGGAAATTTTAAGCCATACACAGAAAAACAATTAATTAAACTTTTAATTAAAATTAAAAAAATAATTCCTTATTGGATAAGAATTCAAAGGATTATAAGAGATATTCCAACCAGTTATATAGTTGAGGGTGGAACTAAAACTTCAAATCTTAGACAAATGATTGCAATTATGGCAAAAGAACAAAATTGGCAGTGTAAATGTA
>Ga0307928_10003003_pt1 | contig 12892 bp, 13 predicted proteins | sample AceLakmetagen232_FD_201815 | JGI IMG/M metagenome (GOLD analysis project Ga0307928, IMG submission 201815) | Saline water microbial communities from Ace Lake, Antarctica - #232 | ecosystem: Environmental > Aquatic > Non-marine Saline and Alkaline > Saline | place: Antarctica: Ace Lake... | reverse complement strand
CTAGTGACTAAGGTGCTACAAAAGCACAGCGACCTGCCTGAGGAAATAAGGCACATCCTACCGGGGAAGGCCTGGAATATCTATATGCAAAGATACAATCGGGTCTTACAGGCTACCGATGGTTGCGTAGAATGCGCCGAGCGCGCAGGGCTTGACGAGGTGGAGCGGCGCGGCTTTGAACTGGGCGGCGATGGTACTTACCGCGAACCCAAGGGCGGCTGCCGGGGATGTGGTTCCTAATGGCAGTTCAGCAGTGGTGTACGGTGCGCGACATTAAGGACCAGCTCGGTGACCCGCTGGGCGATAGCATTTACGACCAGTTCACCGACGACATATCGCAGCCTGACGAGTTTGTCGAAGGCCTCATAGAGGCTGCTACCGGCACGGCTCGCTCGTATATTTGGGCACGCTACGAAGAAGTAGCCGAGGGCTGGACGGCAGTGAACGTGCCGAAGTCTATCAGGTATGGTGTCCGTGACATAGCTGTTTACCTGCTGGCCACGCACCGGATCAATCCACGCGCACCGTCGGCAACGATAGACGTTTGGCGAATGCGCTATGAAGACGCTATGAAGTGGTTCCGAGAGATAGCATCTGGGGATGCCGCGCTTGACGTTGAGGTAGTCCCTGGGCAGCGTGGCGGGACACGGGGCCGTATCATCGGCAAGGATAGGAGTCCTGTATTCTAATGGCAAAGCGCGGAGTGCTGCTGGATGTAGAATGGGACCGGAGCAAGTGGGACAAGTCCTACCATGAGACGCGGCAGATACTTGGCAATATGCAGCCGATTATGGATGAGATAGCGCAGCACATGGAGACATCCATCAAGCAGACGCTGAAAGAGGGCGGGCCTCCCGGTAAGCCATTTAAGCCCGTAAAGCGCGGCGGGGTTCCGCTGGTAGACACTAGCGAACATATTTACAACCGCATCTTTGCGCGGCCCAGCACAAGCACGGAAGCACGGGTAGGCGTGGGTTTTGAGTTCGCATATATCCACCAATTCGGCAGCGAAGCGCAGGGCATAGCAGCCCGCCCGTTTATGGTCTTCCGGCCCGAAGACCCTGAGAAGATAACGGGCATAGCCCGTGACGCGGTAGAGGCAGCCTTCGGCAAGGGAGCCGGGGCATTCTGGGGACTTGTATAAAGAGGTGAACTACTATGGCGATTACAGCAGGTCCTTATGACCACAGCGAATATCACGGCGAAATAACGCAGGACTTTCCGACATATCTTGCCCAGCACAAAGGCTCACTGTGGTCCGCGAGCTTTACATTCGAGGCGGTAGCGGCGCTAACTACGTCAAAGTTCCTTGTGCGTGTGAATGGGAAGCAGTTGGTTGTTTACTGGGGTGTAGAGGCGGGCGGCCCGTTCCGGTTTGACCTGCTGGAGGCCCCGACAGTTACAGACTATGGCACAGAGATAACGCCCCGCAACTACTACCGGGGCCTTGACGATACCGCTATCTCGGCCCAGTTCTACCACGGGTCAGCTACAGCCGCCGGCACGAACCTTGTTGACACAATGCTGGGGTCAACCTACAGCGCCAGCGGCTCATTTTCTACCGCACTGTGGAGATTTAAGTCTAATACTGACTACCTATTCCAGTTGTATAATGTAAACGTACAAACTGCTTTCGATTGCAGTGTCAAGGTGGAGGTCTTTGAGGAAGTCTAATGGATGCCAACGCCTACAGCAAGCGAACTGATAAGGTCATTGCCATCCTGGAGGCCGACGCTCGGCTCTATGAGGACATGGGCGGGGCGCAGATTACTATCAGGAAGGGCGTACCTGATGAGCGGCTCTTTACATCCAGCGGGCATTATATCTTCGTCCACTGGGAGAATACCAGCACAGTGGAGTTGCGTGGCTGGTCCGGTGGCGCGAAGTCAGACCACACGTTGCTCGTCAAGGTCTGGTATGTGATAAACGATTACAGCAGCGAACCAGCAGCCGAAGCGCGCTTTGAGAAGCTGGCAGTAAACATATACCGCATCTTAGCTGACAATCCGCAGGTGGCCAACCACTGGATTAATATGCAGGCAACCAGCGGCGGTTCAACGATATTGCAGCCGGCAGTAGACGCTTTCTGGCGTGTAGGGGCGTGGAACGTAAGAATGTTCTTTACGGAATCTGTATAGGAGGTGACAGACAATGCCTAGTACCCTTGCAGCATCTCGGTATGGCCTGGAAACAGCGGGGACCTATAATATGGGCACGCCGACTGAGAAGAATTGGCATTACCTTGACCCGCTGACGCCGGGGCTTAGTGCCGACCGTAATATCATCGAGCGGCCCGCGCGCTGGGGCATTAGAGGGCAACGCAAGCCAGTAGCAGGGCCTCCAGAGCAGGGCGGTACTCTGGGCTTGGAGTTTGGGCCGGAGAATATCACCACACTGCTCTATGCCGCGTTTGGTGACCTGACCACTGACGTTACTCACCTGGCCGATGGCTACTGGACGCACCAGTTTACGCCGGGCAATACCCAGCGCAGTATCTACTACGAGGAATATCTCCAGGAGAATGATGCGTGGTTCCTCTATCCAGGCACGACTGTGGACTCTGTAACATTTACCGGCGACATTGGCGCTGTAGTAAGGGCTGACTTCGAGCTTCATAGCGCCGACCACGGTGTAACGGCTACCGGCCTGGAAACGGTTCCGGCGGTTGGTCACTGGAGTTTCCTGGACCCGTTCACGGGAATCCAGGGCGGAATTGATACGACTCTCGGCGCGTGGGACAAGTCTGATAATTGGGTAGTGACCATTGATTTCGGGACAAATCACAAGCGCGTCTGGGGGGCAATGGACTGGTATGGCGCAGCGGTCGGAACCGTCCGCGTCACCGTATCCTGCAATGCTCACTTCACCGATACCGTAGACCTCGAATACTTCCTGGGCTACGCCGCTGGAGACCCCACTACCACCGCAATAATGTGGGCTGAGCGACTTGAGACTCTGGCGGACTTCATCATCACCGCGCAGACCGACGAAGACGCCGATAATGCTGCCACTGACCCGCCGACTGCCCCATATCTGATGACTATAGATATGCCGGAAATGGCGTGGGTAACACACGGGCCCTACATTGAAGAGGAGGATTACATACGTCAACCACTGACGGGGACGGCCTGGTATGACCCCCATGACCTACATAGCATTCGTGTTGATGTACGAAACAAGCAGACAAACGCGCAAGTTGTAGCTGCACTTGCGGTATAGGGAGGACAACTGATGGCTACGGCGTCCCTTGAGTATAATGGAAGCACGGTGCTGCTCAACGAGGCGCAGTGGCGCAGTGAGGACCTACCTGCTGCTCAGACGCAGCGGCGCCTAGCAATGCAGCGCGGTGCGGTTGTGCCTTCTACGCTACAGGGGGCGCGCCGCATTACCGTGACTGGACAGATATACGAAGACGACGAGGATACTGCCCGCACTACGCTGGATACCATTGGCAATATTCTCGACGTAGACGAGCCGAAGTTGCTCAAGCTCTGGACTGACCGGCAGATATATGCCACGATGGAGAACTTCCGCCCGCGCCCGGTCAATGATGTGGGCAACGCCTGGGATATAACCATTGACTTCATCTGCCCCGACCCCCGCTGGCAATCCACCACACAGACAACCGTGACGGCCGAACAGGGCACCAATGGCCTGCATGACCAGGTATACTCCTGGGGTATTGACTATGACGGCACTGCCCCATTTGACCCCCATCTATACTTCACTATGGAGCGCACTGATAACACCGTTGACTTCACCTACTACGGGCCGAACCTTTTGACCAATACGCGCTTTGAGCTTGGTGAAAGCAGCACAGAGGATGGAGTGCCAGATAGCTGGGATGGCTTCGAATATGCCGGGGGGGAGCAGTGGTACAGCTTTACCGACCCCCACGCCTGCTTAATGGTTGATTCCAGCACCGGCGACGAGCGCGCGGCTATCTATCAGGATGTGCCATTCACCGAGTCTGGGGTGGACATTTCGTGTAGGTTTGAGTTTATGGTGCTGAAGTCCACCGACCCCGCTGACACTGTTAGGTTATATGTCCGCGAGCAGAACGTGTCGGACGATACACGTGACACCATTGGTACCGTAGATATGGTCAAGACCGTTGACTGGGAGATCGGCCAGTGGTATACGATTGAGATTGACGGCGCGCTTACAACAACAGGCACCGGGGCCGCAGGTATAAAGAGCCTGCGTATGTGGATGATGGCACGGACGACCAATGATAAGGAACTGAGTGTGCTGATCCGCAACCCGGCGCTGGTGCGTGCTGCCACTGCGTCCTTCCCCGGTCACTTCAATAATCGCAAGTTCACTCTCAGTGTTCCCGATAGCCATTGGCTGCCCGGTGAGATTTACGAGGTGGACTGCGCTGAGAAGACGGTGCGGTATATGGACGGCAACGAGTGGACGGTGGCCTGGGATTACTTCGGTGGCGATAAACGCTTCTTCCAGCTTGACCCAGCCACGCCTGACCTGCACTTTTCCTGGGAAATAGACGGAGCTGTGCGTAGGACAATGCACTACCGCGAAGCATTCTGGAATGCCTAAGGAGGGCAGAACAGTGGCAAAGGACGAACAAGACTTTGACATACTGGCCGACCTGTTGGAGGAGCCAATTGCCCATATAGAAATCAAGGGCAAGAAGCAGCCGATGAAGATAACGATTTACCCGGTGGGGATACCTGAGCAGCGCGATATGGCGCGGAAGTTGTACGCAATCGGGCTTGAGGTTGGCCAAACACTATCGCTCGTGGAGATTTACCCCTACCTCTTCTGGCTACTGGTTAGGCAGGGGACGCCGGCTATGACTACCGAGCGCATCTTCCGCGAGAACTGGGAGATTGACGAGCTTATAGCAGCGCGGCTATACGGGACATACAATAAGCAGCTTGACGCAGATGATGAAGAGGCCTTGACCGTGCAACGGCTGGCGCAATTAGCCGGCTTGCTGTCTGAGGAGGACGAGGCGGGGGAAGCGGAAGGCGGGGGAACCCCGCCGTCGCCGCAGCCAGAAGAGAAGGTAAGCAAGTCCGGCGAACCGCGGTAGATTGGGAGGAGATGTTTGCCCTGTTTGCACGGTACGGTATTGACCTACACGAGAGACGCTGGAGCATGAAGCATATAGCACGGGTGTATAGTGGCCTGGCGAAACTGAACAAGCCAATGCCACAGCCACCGAAGAGGAGATAGGATGGCATTCGGAGCGGGCGCATCAACTGAGCTGACCCTGGTCATCAAGGGCGATGGCAGCGTTGCCGTGAAGCAACTCGGCAAGGTTGACAAGGCTATCGGTAAGGTCAGCAAGTCTACCGTCAACTGGACGCAGGTGGCCAGCAAAGCGAGCCTGGCGATGATGGGCATTGGCGCGGCGGCTGTTGGTGCATTTGCCATATCCATTAAGGAAGCTGGCAAGTTTGAGGACGTGATGAAGGATGTCGAGATACAGAGCGGTGCAACGGCGCGCGAAATGGAGGAAATCAAGAAGGTTGCACTCAGTAAAGAGATGATGCGACTAGGCAAGTCCGGCGCGGAGGCCGGTAAGATATTCAAGCGCTTGGCCTCGGAAGGCCTCAACGTTGCCAAGATGAAGAAGATTCTGATTCCCTTGACGCATTCAGTCATAAACCTTGGGCAAGAGGAAGGCGAAACAACCAAGTTACTGCTTAACCTGCTGAACCAGTACAGTATTGCCACAGAAGACGCCAGCCGAGTCAGCGATGCGTTTGCCAACGCTATAGGAAATACCAGCTATCAAGGCGATGAACTGGCGCAGGTTATGTCGGCTGTCGGTAACGCTGCCTCTTATGCTGGACTTAGCTTGGAAGATACCGTCGTCATAACCGACCAGGTGATCAAGTCCGTTGGCGATGCCTCGAAAACTGGTCGTGGCTTTGCCCGCTTGATAGCCAGTATCCAGGCCCCCACTAAAAAGATGAACGATGAGTTTGCCAAAACAAGCGTGACGGCTGACCAGTTAGCGGATGCACTCAAGGACCCGATTAAGTTCACTGAGTTGATGCAGCAGGCTATGGAGGAGGGCCTGAATGTCTTTGCGGCCTTTGACCAGGTAGCAGCACGGACGGCGCTTACCCTGCGCAAGGCCTCAACTGAGGACATGAAGATAGCTCAAGAGGCAATGAAGCAGGTTGGCACCGGCGCGGCAAATGCGACGGAAAAGATGGAGACCTGGAAGGGTTCGCTGGAAATACTGGGGGCAGAGTTAGACAACCTCAAGGAGAGTATAGGGAAGGATGCAATAAATGCTCTTAGCAAATATATTCACATCCTGGTCGAAGCAGCCGAGGACACGGAGGGCCTCGCCGGCAGCATAAACACGGGGCTGAAGGTTGCCCTGGCTGTTGGCTTAGTGGGGGGTGCTACCCAAGCTATACTTATAGTGGCACGCCTGATAGAAGCGTTCCGTGTACTACGCACTACAGCCATCGGGGCACAGGCTGCCGTTGCCGGGCCGTGGGTGCTTCTGGGGGCAGGTGTCGTGGCTGCTGGGGCTGCTGTATCACTCAGCGTCCAGGATCAGGCAGCAGCGGCCAAGGAAAGAACAAGGCGGCTCGGCGAGGCGCTGGCAGGCGAACGGCCCATTTCACGAATTGATCCAAAGACAGGTAAGGATAGGGAGATGTTTATCGGACAAGGCGCGACTGCCCCTAGCTGGCAGGAACGGATCGGCGGAGCGATACGGGGAGGCCTTAAGGGCCTCCTTGAGCAAGGCTTCGGCGAGCGCTTTGACCTCCAAGTTGCAGATATGTCCGATGAGTTCCTTCAGTTGCAGGAGGCCGTCAGACTCGCCCAGAAGGAGATTGAGTTTGACAAGAAGGGCAACATCCTACCGAAGTGGCAGGCATTCGCTGGCATTCTCCAGACTGTCCAGGCGCAGCTCTCGGATACTAAGCGGGAGGCAGAGGGCTTCATTGGTATGGAGAAGGGTATAGAGAGCCTTGCGGCGACGGGCGAGGTCGGCGGGAAAACGGTAGACAGATTACTGAAGGGTTTGATGCCATACCTGAGGGCAGTTGACGAACGCATTGAACTAGAGCGGGAGTTGGCTGGCATTATTCAGAGTGCGCCCAGCCCGCCGATAACCGAAACCAGTATGTGGGCGGACACAGTTGCCGAACTTGGCTACGCAATGGCATCGGGTATATTATCCGAAGAAGATTTTACCAACGCACAGGATAAGCTACGATTTGCTGTCGAGCAGGGTATGCTGGCACTCGAAGAGCAATCCATTGCGTTCACCATCTTGCAGGTACAGGCCAGCGAGGCAGCCAGGGCACTCGAAGAAGAGCAGGCGGCATTGCTCAAGGCACTTATGCCAGAGCCAGCGGAATTACCCGAAGCAGCCATAGGCGGAATGCGTATGGGCTTGCCAACTACAATCAGCCCCGGTATTGATACGGCGGCGGCAGAACTCAAAGAACTCTACGCGGTGCTTGATGATATGAGCTTCGAGGAAACTATGGAGGCATTCTTTGGAGCTACCAAAGATATGGAAGATGAGGCCAATCGCCTTGCCCAGTCTATGGAGCGCGCATTTACCAATGCCATCACCCAGGGCATCATGTCCGGCGAGCTTAGCTTTGATAGCCTCGTGAAGATGATAGAGTCCACGGTTATCAACGTGGCGGTTAATGCTTTGATGTCAGGCTCGTCTGTTGCCGGCGCACTTAGCAGCATTCCCGTCATTGGGCCAATCGTTGACCTGTTCGGCGGCCTCTTCGACAACCCGGTCAATGACGCCTGGGCACGGTACGAGGGCGCGAGGTTCGCCCGCTTCTTCGGTGAGGGCATTGACCAGGAGGGCATGAGGAGTAGCGGGGGCGTGACAACGCAGAGGCAGGGCGAGCAGACTATAAATAATATGCAGAGCTATAATATTCAGACCATAGCACAAGACCCGCGAGAGACGGTGCGGGCTTTAGCGCGAGAAACGGAAAGGGATGCCTGGTAATGGCAATTCCAGAAGTCTACGTGGAAATCAGGGACTGGTCAGATAATATCCTGTATCGCACTCGCCGTATTGAGAGTGCCGAGTGGGAGCTAGAGATGCAGGGCGGCGCAGGGCCGTTCTCTATCACGCTCAACGAAGGCTACAAGTCCGAGAGGTATAACATTCACCTTGACCTCGTCTCCCGTGATAACTTTCCTATCGGGGCCTTCGTCCGCATTGTGGTTGATGGTGATGTTTGGTACGAGGGCATAATCCAGACGGTCCGGTATCTGCGCGCCGACCAGGTGGAGGTGCAGGGCACGGGGCCGCGTGTGATGTTCTCCTGGATGCAGGACTGGGGGGCAGCGTGGCGGGCTGACGAGCGGGCGACAGGCGATGTAACCTACAGCCAGCTTGGCGCAGGCTATGTTTATCAGAGCCTCGTCAATACCCTCTATGGCTTCGGTGGCTGGGTGCATCTTGCGATTATGGCAGGTCAAACTGAAGTAGAAATGGAGGGTTACTTCACCCCCCGCACCGACGGCTATCAGCTTATGAATGAGCTGGCAAAGGTCGGCGGCTCCATCTGGGGCGTCACCTATATTCATAATCCGGCAGGCACCCTTCTCTCCAACAATCGCATCCTGTTTATGCTTGATATGCCAACCGCCACGGATACACAGCAGCTCTGGGTAACGGATGTAATCAACCATCACTTCGCCTGGGATGACCTCTTCGCAACATCGCCAATGGAATTGCGCGGTGATAACATTGTCAACCGCTTCCACCTGCGCGGCGAAGAGTGGCAAGACCCGCGGTTGCTGGGCCGCGGGAACCTGCTCAGCAGCCCCGATTTTCTTAACTGCACTCCAGCAGCGGGAGTAGCTGGTGACTTCGCCTGGAATCACGAATACTGGTACTGGTTTGACTGGAAAGACTGGGTGGTGATAGCAGAATCAGACAACGATACCGACCCGAATCCAGCAGTAGCCAGTACCCCATACGCAGCATCCGAGCCGGGTCTGCCCGGTGGCAGCGGGATCAATATCATAGACTATGGAGTGGGTGCTGGCGAACGCAACAACCCGACGCATATTTGGATTCATCCGGTTACGCATTGGACTGGTCTAGCTACCCCAGGTGCTGTAACTGAAGAACTGGATGGGGTGCTGAGTGAGAGCTACAATGCCCTCGCGCCAGTGGTAGCCGGCATGGACTACACTTTCCAGTATGCTATCTACAGCGAAGCCGATACGGTTGATTATGCTGTCAACTGGCAATGGTTTGACGACGACGGCACGAACAAGGGCAATAGTGATACAGCGTGGGTTGACCACGATGGTACGGGCTGGAAATATCCGGCGCTGACAATGGCCGCACCCGTCGGTGCGACCTGGTGTTGCCCCGGTATACTTATACGACTGACAGAAAATATGCGCATTGGCACTGGCGGGCTGTGGATAGACGGTGCTATGCTCTCACAGTCTGCGGCTACTCAGGATTTCCAGTTAAGCAACCAGGTAGAGAAGTATTATGACGTGAGTACCGGCTTTGGTGTGTCACCACAGGAATTGCAGGACAGTGACGACAACTACGGGCCGCGCATAGCCGGCCAGAATATCAGCACGAGCAGCACTACGCAGATGAGTACCTACGCTGAGAATTACTTCCTGGCTTGGTCAACACCGTACTGGCAGGGAACCTTCCGGTATGTCGGCGAGCCGCGCTTGATTCACCCGTACCTGGGTTTGATTCAGCTACACGGCCTGCCGGTAGGATTGGACACGCGGCGCTATACTTCGCTGGACACTAACGGTTTGCTCGGCTGCGAGCGCGTGGTGTATACTTACAAGCAGGATAGCTTTGAGATGGAGATGATGTTGAAATCGCCGCGCTGCATCCTGGGGCCGGCAGAGGACCAGGCGCGGGAGCCAGGACTGATAGGCAAGATGATGCCGCCGTGGTACAGAGACAAGGGCGGGTACACGGGGCGCGGATTATTCAGGGGTACTCCATACCGAAGGAGATAGGAGGTTGTAAATATGGCAATAGCAGATTTGAGCGTGCAGGAGATAGCCGAGCTTCGCGCTGTGCTGGCCGAATGGCAGGCGCAGAAGCAGCAGGAGGCTCACAATACCATTGGCAGTATTGACCGCGAGATTGCCCAACCGCTTCAGGATGTTAATCCTCGCTTGCAGAAGCAGGAGCGGCTGGCTACTGAGGAAGGCCAACTGAAGGGTTTACTGCCGCATTTGCCTGATGCTGATAAGCAGCAAGCAGAAGAAGCCATCGCCCGTTCCGAGCAGGCACGGGCTGACCTTGACCAGACCGTACAGCCAATCAGGAGGTAACTTGTGGCCACCATTCTCTTCGGCGACACTGGCGGGGCCGCCGACATCAATCTGGCCTTCGCGGGCAATGTTGCCCTGTCCGGTACTCGCGTTATCGCTGAGGGCGCGGGGGACGACTCGTTGGCCTGTGATTGGAATTGGCCGACGGGCGCAAACTTGGTTCACCGCTGGAAGATGGACGAAGGCGCGGGTAATGCTGTTGATGATACTGCTGATATGGATTTGTCGGTTCCCGCGTGGCAAGGCACTGGTTGGTTGGGGTCGGATTCGGCTGCTCTATCAGGGAACTATTGTCCGGCCAACTCCACTGCCGAGTGGGCGGGTAGCGACGAAGAGGGATGCGTTGAAGGTTGGTTTTACCCGACATTTGATGTTTCCACGTGGGTGGGGGGAGAAGGGGCGGGTTTATTTCTGCAAGAGTTCGCGGTTAATAACGGTTATGATATTGGTCTGTATCACGGCTGGGGAAGCTACAAGTATATGGTGCGGAGTGGCGGTGCTACAACCTTCAATGTAAATGCAAACGTGGCAGACTTCCTTGTTAACACGTGGCATCATATCGCTATCTGCTACTCGCTGACGAATAATACGTTCAAGTTCTATATTGATGGTACGCAGAAGGTTGGCACGACATTTACTGCCAGCGTTGATAATACGCTCGCCTATTTCCGCGTCGGTTATTCCAGCTTTTTTGCTGGGGCTTTTGACTCTGGGCAGGTAGACGGTGTAGCAATTCACGCCGAGCCTCACTACACTGCTAACTTTTCGCCCCACCGCTACGAGCAGGGCAACTCAGTAATCCAGTACAACTTCGGGGCAGCGCAGAGCCTGACGAACATAGCCTGGAACGCTACGGAGACGGGTGATTGGGAAGGCGACATTAGCAAGATTGAGGTTTATGACCAGGACTTGACAGCCTGGGTGCAGAAGGGCGGCGCCAGCCCAACCAGCCCGATTGACCTCAGCGGCAGCCCGGTTACGATTGGCAGCGCGGCTCTTGCTGACATCATCAGGGTCACGGTGGACCCGAAGAGCGACACACTGCAAAGCGAGACGGCGAAGCTGCTGGATATGACGTTGACACATTCAGCGGCAGCGGGTGGATTCGCTTCACCGTTCGGCGGCACCCTAATTAGAGGAAGTGCCTCAGTAGGACACGGGCGGGGCGGGCTAATCCGGCGGGTAGCATAAGGAGGTGAAGCAGTATGCCTATATTTGAGTATGAACTTGATCAACATTATGACTTTCATTTTACGACGCACGCCTCCACGGGTACGCCCACAGCAGCTACGGGCACACCCAGCTTCCAGACATTTGAGGGTGGCGCAACGCATCAGCGCGTTGATACCGGCGATACTACGCAACTCAATACCGACCTTGCCACGGCGATGTACCAGGTCTGTTCACAGTTGACCACGGTCAAGGGGTTTGAGATCGGTAAGCGCTATGCAATTCTGGTAGACGCTACGGTAGACAGTATCGCCGCCGAGGACCTGGTGGGCGAGTTCATCGTAGTGCCTGCCGACGTGGTGCGCGAAGACGTATGGAGTGACGCCAAGGCCGCTTTTGTGGACGTGAGCATCGCCTCGCGCAGTAGCCACACTGCGGCTAACGTCTGGACTTCGGCAACACGGACACTGACTTCCTATGGCACCCTCGTTGCTGATGTAGCAGCGGCGGTCTGGGTCTATGCCAACCGGACACTCACGGCCCTCAGTGACACACTCTGGGCAACGCTAAATACCTATCTGGTCAACTTGCACGGTGACGGGGCCTGGAACCGCGGCTGGAATATGGCGGTCAGTGTGCAGAATACCACGCTGAGCGTCACCGGTGGGCTGATAGACGGCGACGGTCATATCTGGCTGACCCGTGACGACGACCACGATATTGACATCACGCTGGCCGATGCCAGTGGTGTAGCTATAAATATTGGCGCTGACACGCTTTACCTGACCTGCCGCGAGAGTGACGAAGAGACCAGCACCGATGATACGGATGCGGTATTCCAGGTACTTGGCGCTATCATCTCCGGCGTCAACGGTCAGGCCCGCTTCGAGGTTGGTAAGACGCAGACAGATACACTTACGCTTAACCGACATTACTATTACGACATCTGCAAAATAGCCGCCCACGGTGATGTAGTCACCCCCATAAAGGGCAGGCTTACCAACACCGGAGACTCGACAAGGAGAATTGCATAATGCCACCGAACGATACCGAGAGGACGCTGGGCCGCCTCCTCCAGTTTATGGAGACCGCGACTGAGTGGCAAGGGCAAGTGGATAAGAAGTTAGACAGTATCAATAAGCAGTTGCAGACTAGGCATGAGTGCTATCAGGTGGAGCGGATAGAAGAGATAGAGCAGGGATTCACTGCCTGGAAGGTTAGGGCAAGGATTGCTGCTGCTGCGATAGGATTCTTTGGCATCGTGGCAGGCACCATCATCAAGACGTTCGCCGTGAAAGGAGATTAGTATGATTGAACTATTGAGTAGCTTGAGTCCAGAACAACAGGCTATAGTAGCAGGCGCGGCGGTGTCGGTTGTAATGTGGGCCGGCAGGTTCCTGGCCAAGGCCTG
>Ga0307928_10003002_pt1 | contig 12894 bp, 30 predicted proteins | sample AceLakmetagen232_FD_201815 | JGI IMG/M metagenome (GOLD analysis project Ga0307928, IMG submission 201815) | Saline water microbial communities from Ace Lake, Antarctica - #232 | ecosystem: Environmental > Aquatic > Non-marine Saline and Alkaline > Saline | place: Antarctica: Ace Lake... | reverse complement strand
ATTATGAGCTTTTAATTTTTTTGAGGTAATCAAATGATAGTAATTGAAAGTAGTATTATAACAGGTAAAAATATATATCAATTATTAAAAGAAGGTGGATTTATTAAAGTTGGTAAATATGGAATTAGAATAACAAAGAATTCTAGATTTTATAATTTTAAACTTGATATAGTATTAACAGGAAAAGATATTAACAATTCTGTATACTTTAAAGATACTCATACTAAAATAATACAAAAGAAAATTATACCAAAAGTAATTAAAATTGATAAAATTATACAAGGGAAATCAAAAATAGCAAATAAAACAAAAGGGAGTATATTTTAAATGAAATACAAAGATGAATATATGTATAATAAAGTAACTGATAAGTTTTCAGAGAAATGGTTTGTTAATACTTTTAAAATACATGATTTAAGTAGTACTGAAGAGATTATTACTGAAAGTGAATTCACTGGAATAATAGGTAAAGATGGAAAGGAACAAGTTAAGAAAACTAAACATCAAGGTTATGTTTTAAAAGGTAATGATAGGAAGACATACTTCTTTACTATTATAGATGAAGAAGGTAATAGAATAGACCCTAGTAATGAATTTCCAATAAAGATAATAGATACTATTCAAATGATATACAAGAATAAAGTATATCATAGGATAACTAATTATATGAGTGGCAAATTACCACCTGAAAATACTATGCCATTCTATTTATGGTTTGATAGAGTTAATCCTATACTACATAGTAGTCCAGATGATATTATAGTGGCAAGGAGTGGAATAATTGCTGCAATGTTATTTAAAACAAGTTCTAGGTTTGAAACAAGTGCAGGATTTGGAAAAGATTCTGATGTAACACAAATTGCTAATTTAACTAACTTTGGTAGAAAAGTTGAGAAAGCAACAGCTGCTAAATTAGCACAACTTGCAAGTGAAGAATATACAGCATTTAATGAAATCAGTGGTTTTGGTGGAGAAGATAGAGATACTTTTAATACCTTTTTTAAGACTGTTGGAGATGATAATCCTGTGTATGAACATAAAAGTACAGGTTCTGATAAGACTACTAGTAGAGTTGATATAAGACATTATGGTTTGAATATATTCCATAATAGAACTAAATGGTATCTTGCAAGAGGTATGAAAGTCTTTGAAAGAATGTTTGATCCAGCAGTGTTTAATAGATTCTTGCCATTCTCTTTGAATGGAGTTATCCAGAAAGATAATCAATATAAAGAGATGAAAGGAAAGAATATGGTAGAGTTATTTAATGAAGCTGAACCTTTTCTTAAAGACTTTGCAAAGATGTTTTATTATATTAAACAAGAAAGTAAAGAATGGACTTTGTCTTATAATATAGATAAATATAATCTTGAATATAATGGATGTACTGAGACATTAACAAGATGGCAAAATGCATTTGATTATATTGCTATTGTTATTGAACAATATGTTACAAGTAAATATAATGATATAACAGAAAGAGAAGAGAAATTCTTTTATTATATGGATATAGCTTTTGATAGACATAAATGTTATATGAAAGTAGTTAGACAAGAAGATTTGTTATCTTTATAATTATAAACGAAACATTTATATATACAAGTACTATTCTTATAATGTGATATTATGAATAAAAAACAATTAAAAAAAATATTAGATAATCATAAGAAGTGGTTAAAAGATAAAAGTGGACAATGTGCTAATTTAAGAGATGCTAATTTAAAAGATGCTAATTTAAGAAGTGCTGATTTAAAAGGTGCTAATTTAACAAATGCTAATTTAACATATGCTGATTTAAGAGGTGCTGATTTAAGAAATACTGATTTAACATATACTGATTTAAGAAATGCTAATTTAAGAGGTGCTGATTTATATTTTAGTGTATTACCTTTATGGTGTGGTGGATTAAATTGGACAGTAGATAAGAATATATTTACTCAAATAATGTATCATCTAGATACTTTTGAGTGTAAAGATAAAGATATACAAAAGCTTAAAAAACTAAAAACATGGAGAAAGTTAGTTGATAAAACAGAAGTAAAACAAAAACATGATTTGAAGAGGAAATAAAAATGAGTTAGAAAGTTTAAAAATTAGGAGATTAAAAATGGGAATTAGTTTATTTGGTGACAATTATAAATGTGGTTATCAAACGGTAAAAAAAATTATTAATTTAAGGAGGCATTAAAATGAAATCAGAAAAAAAATTAAAAATGTATTTTAAAGACAAAAATAATAATTTATGTAAAGTAAAATGTGAAATTACTTATAGAAATGATTATGAAGAGTTTTCTATGACTGGCGAAGTGCAAGGTGGTATGGGGCAATGTTTAGATAGCATAAAACCAAAAACCAAAGAGCAAAAAAGATTAGTTGAATTATGGAGAAAGCACCATTTAAATGGAATGAACGCAGGAACTCCAAAACAAACAAAAAAAATAAAAGATATGAAATTTGAATATACTTATGATAAAGCTTGTAGATTTTTAAATAGTTTTGATAAAGCTGGAAAACCTTTAAGTGTTTGTGATTTAGATTTTTTAAATGATTTACAAGATGAAATTAAAATAAAAATATCAGATTTGGAAACTGAAATATCTATTTTAAATGATTATGAAAAACAAATGAATAAAAAAGGATTAAGAAGTGATACATGGGTTTCAATAAAAGAACTTAATATAAAAGGATTTATAAACCATCATTATAATGGTGTTTCGATGTTTTTTAAAAAAGAGATTTTAAGAAGAAATAAAAAAATAGAAGATTTAAATAAACTTTTAGAACAAGAACACGAAAAAACCATGTTGTATGACAGAGGAACTGACGGAAAATTATATAAGTATGGTGGAACATGGCACAGAAGAGAACTTCCTAAAAATTTATGGGAAGAAATCACAACATTAAAAACCAATATTGAAAAATTCGATAACTCACAAAAAATTACAGGTGGAAACTGGAAAGACATTGACGACTATAAAATAGTTGCTCTTGGAAAACATTTAAAACTTGAACCAAACGAATCAAAACAAGATATTTCAACAGATGATAGCGAATTATATTATTATTGTGGAATTGAATATTTCGTATTAACAGAAGAAGAGGCAAACGAAAGAGCAAAAGATTATTTAGGAGATGAACTTTGGCAAATGGCTGTTGAAAATGGAAATACAGAACTTGGAAAAGATGACTGGATTGAATGGGTAATTTCAAAAGATGGTTATGGTAATACTTTAAATGGATATGACGGCTCATCATCATTTGATGACGACAATAAAGTTTATATAATGAGGTGCTAAAATATAGTTTTACTAAAAAGGTGGAATAAAAATGAGAATTGAAAACGAAAAGTGGATTGATATTTTTACTAATATGGAACACATGAGATTTAATGATTTAAAACATATTAAAACATATTTACAAAATCATTTTGTTGGTGCAAAAATAAATTTAAATTTTAAAAGCTATATTGAAGATGATTATTTTCCATCAGATTTTGAAATTATATGTTCAATACAAAATGACGGGAAATATTTAATTGATTTAGATTTATATTATTTGTATGATAGAAAAAACATGTTATACATTACAGAAACAGGGGCAGAGGAACAATAAAATGATAGACCATAATAGAGGATTAGATATTAAAGAAAAATATATTTATGAAGATGATGAGGGAAATAAAACTTATGATTTTTGTGAAAGTTGTAATAGACCAGTTGAACAAGAAGACTTGGGCGACGGGATTTTTGGTTGTGAATTTTGTAAAAGTGCAAATCAAATTTCAATAAATCAAATTAATCAGACACCAACAGATGATTATAACAATAGAAAAGATAAATGTATTTATTGTGAAGATAATAAAAAAGTAACACACTTTATATGTGTTGATTGTGGTTGTGGAATGTGTGATGATTGTTATGATAATGATACAGAACATCACGAGCATTGTTTTGATTTTTCAGAATCAATAGAAGATGAAAAATTGTATAAATATATTGTTAAAAAAGTTTGTGTAAATTATGGTTATTTATGTTATAGATGTATGGCAGAACACGAAATAAGAATGAACGAGGAACAAAAAAATGGAAACAATTAAAAAAACAATATCACTTGAAGCATTTCAAAATTTATTATTAGGAAAAACAATCGATTTTTTAGATGTTAATTCCCATAAAGTAAAAATACAAATTGATGGAACAGATGTAAAAGATTTTTTTACGAAAGATGTTGAGATGTTAAAAACATCATATTTAAAGAATCAAATAAAGATTTTAACAAGAGAACTACATAATCGTAAAGAATGTAATAGTAATTATGAGGCAGGTTTTGGTTTAATGATGGAATATTTTGATAGTATTTCAGATGAAGAACAACCAATCGTCGATAAACAATTATCAAAACTGGGGTTATAAAATGGCAAACATGTGTAATAATGTAATAAATATAACAGGAAATAAAAAAGATTTATTAAAATTTAAAATGGATTTTAAAGGAACTTTGCATGAGGGAAAAATTACATTTTTAGATTTTGTAAAAATTATTGATGATGAATCTGAAGAATTAAAAGATGAATGGAACAAATCCAAAGAAATGCAAGTAAGATATAATAATTATTATAGTTATTGGTTTAATAAAATAGGTTTTCACAAACATCAAAAAATTTGGGGAACTAAATGGAATAGTATATGCTCTGAACCAACAGAATATAAAGATAGTTTAACATATATTTTTGATACGGCTTGGTCTCCATGCACACCAATAGTTAAAGAATTAATTAAAACCAATAAGCATTTAAATTTTGATTATGAATATGAGGAAACAGGGGAATGTTTTGCAGGACAAATTAAGAGCGATGGTGGAAAAATATTAATTGATGAAAGTCATAATATTGATACTAGCGAATGCCCATTATGTGAATGTTCAAATATAAAAAATGTTGCAGATGAAGAATTTGTATGTTGTGATTGTGGTCATAAATATATATTAAAAGATGAAAAAAATGCAGAATAAATATAATATAGTTATTGAAGAAAACATATATTTTTTGGCTTCAACAGAAGAAGAAGCATACGAAAAATATTTTGAAGCATTGTCAAAGAACAATGAAACAGCAGAAACACATTTAACAAGTATGATGAAAATAAAACAGGTGTATAAAAATGAAGATATTAAAATTAGAGAGTGAGAATAAAGAGATAAAAATTTTAACAGAAGAAGAAATTCTATCAAAATGTCAATCAAGAATATCAGAATTAAATGAATTAATGGAAGGTAGAAAAACAACTGGTGAATGGGATGGCATGGTTGAATGTTATGATAAATCTCAAAAATGCAAAATGCCTTATACATTATTTAGAATGAATCAATTATATCAGTATCTTATGACGAATGTAGGTTGTGAAATAACAGAAACACAATTTTACGATAGAATAGGAATAATGCCACCAGTAAAATTCAAAAGGGATATCTATAATGGATATGTTATCCCAGAATGTATTATTAATAATATTTTCGAACATGTATTTTATTTTAAAGGTAAATTTTATTGTGTGTTAATGGATTGGAAAAAATGAGGAATAAAGATGAAAACAGTAATTAAGAATGGAGTATTTTATGAATGTTGTATTGATGGTATTGTATTAGAGAATGGAGAAGAGGCGAGTATAGAAGCAACTGATATAATTTATAAGGAAGTTGAGAATTTGTACCCAAGTTTCTTTTACGATATGCAAAAACAAATAATAAATCAATATTTTAGATTAAATATATTTGGGTGAATTAAAATGATATGGATATTATTTACAACCGATGCTTGGAAAAGTCATGCATCAAGAGTTTTAAGAGGGGCATTTACAAGTGAAGAGTTAATGCTAAAAGCTAAAGAAACCATTAAATCAAAATTGGAATATGAAGAAGATAAAATTGATGTAATAACATTAGAAAACAATGAATGTCAAACCGATGGAGGGTATTTTTAAAATGGGAAGTTTAAATTTATATAAATGTAAAAAAGAAGTTATTTGTCCAGCTAGTAGCGATAATAAATATGTGAAAGCATTTTTATTACATATAGAAAGAAATCATAATACATATATTGAATCTGCTGATGATCTAAAGGAAATTTTTTGTGAGTCAGAGGAAGAGTTTCAAACAGTTGATGCCTTCATGATAAAGCATAAATTATATGATTTCGATTTGGTAGTTGAAGAATGAAATTACCAGAAACTATAAGTTCTTTTTCTAATACTGGAAATAAAGGTGTTGGTAAATTTTATGTTGAATATGATGGTTGGCATTTTGAAGGAGCAACTGAACGATCAGTATTTAATAAAGTTTTAAAATATATATTTGCACAATTATTCAGATCCAATAAGAAAGAGTTAAGAGAAGTAAAATATTTTGGAAGAACTTTGGTTGAAGGATCAAAAAATTATAAAAAATATGAGAACGGAGATTTATAATGGTATATAAAATATTTGATAAGGATTGCAATAGATATATGGCTGATGAGGAAATATTCGAGACAAAAGAATTGGCTATAGAATACTTAAAAAGTTATTTTAGTGCAGATCATACAGAAAAAGAATTAGAATCAGTAGATGAAGAGTATTGTACTTCTCTTGCTAATTTTAGTTTTGAGAAAATAAAACTAGAGGAATAAAAAATGAAAGTAATTAAAGAAAAAATATTAGTCGAAGAACTTCAAGGTTTAATTCTAGGAAAAACAATAGATTTTTTAGAACTTGATTCACATAAATTAAAAATCCAAATTAGTGGAGAAGATGTAAATGGATTTTTTCAAAAAGATGTTGAAGATATGGATACAGAATATCTAAAAAATCAAAAAGAAATAATTACAAGAGAGTTAGATAAAAGAAATAAATATAACTTACCAAATAAAGCAACAATAACAAAAGGTGATATAAAATGAATAAACAACAATTAAACAACTATATACAAGTACTAGAAGAAATGAAAATAATTAAAACAGTATTTTTTAACTGTTTTAATAGAGGTTTATAAAATGAATTATAATATTATTACTGGTAATTTAAATAAAAAACAAAGCGATAAATTATATAAATATTTAGTTAAATTACAAAAGGGAATTATTCCTATTGTATTTGAAGAAGCAAATAAAGAAACAAAACAACGAATAAATAAGATATTGCAGCCCTCTTTTTATATAGATGAATAAAATGAATACAATAACAAAAACTGAGAATATAAATTTAAAAGAGTTTAAAAAAGAGGTTAAAAAAATAGGTTATAAGGTAAAAACTTATGCTTATAATACGTCCAATATAAGACATTTAGAAATATTGGACAAAAACAAAGAATTTGTTTGTGGTAGTGGTGTAAATTGTTATTATAAAAAAACAATAGAAGAGCATAAAAAAGCTTTTGACTTATTAAATAAATATAGAAATTGCGTATTTGATAACGATAACAATAGAGTGAGGTTTTAAAATGAATATTAAAGAAATGTTAACAAATTACGAATCAGAAACAATTAAAATTAAAGATGCAGACACTTTAGTATCTGATTTAAAAAATTGGTTTAAAAATATTGAAACAATAAAACAAGAATTCGTATTATTGTACACATTAAATACTAAAAACCAAATTATATCACGAAATATATTATTTATAGGGACATTAAATGAAAGTTTAATACATCCAAGAGAAATATTTAAACGTGCTATTATGGATTCATCAAATGCTTTTATATTAATACATAATCATCCATCAGGAGATTATGAACCAAGTAAAGAAGATAATTATTTTACTAAAACAATTGAAAAAGCTAGTAAATTTATGAAAATACAAATTTTAGATCATATAATTATATCTAAAAATGGATATTATTCATATAAAGAAGAAGGTAAATTAAATGAAAGTAGAAAGAATACAAATGAAACTAGGAAATAGATTGTTTGCAGTAGATGTGAAACAAGACCAACCTTATGAAGATAAACTAATAGAAGCTAAGCGTGAAATCTCAAAACAAATACAATTAAACAATGAAAGACCAGCAACAATATTTTTTGAAGAACTTGAACCAGTATGTAGTGAGTGTGGAATCTTATTAACAAACGGAGAGGAACCAGGAGACTTAATCTGTTTGCAATGCCAAGAAAACCCTAAACCTCAAAAATACTGTTCAGTTAAAATACCAATATATGAAACAATTACAGTGACAATAAAAAAACCAGAAAACGATAGTGACATAGAAAGTATCGCAATAGAAAAAGCAATTAAAGAACAACCAAAAGTGTGTTGGCAAGTAGATGATAATATAGAAATTGAGGTGGAAGAACATGAATGAGACAGAAATAAGAGAAGCAGTTGATAATGATAAAATATCATTTAGTGACTTGTATAATGAGTTACAAATTAAAGATTTAGGAAATTGGGATGATGTAAATTCTAAGGAAGTAATTTTAAACTATTGTAGAGACAAGATGTTTGATGACGTTCATGTATCTCATATATTATCAGTATTAGAATCCAATCCATCTTGTGAAGATTTATATCAGATTTGGTTGGGAAATAGTTGTGAAACCCCCAGTCCAATTATGAATAAATTGGATTTAGTAAAGGCATTAGAATTAATTACTAAAAAGAAATTTACTTTAACAGTTAGAGAATCTAAATCTATAGATGTGGAAATAGAAGCAGAAGATATTCTTAATGCAATAGATGAAGTCGAAACTAAATATAAAGATGGCGAGTATGATATAATGATGAATAGTGGTGAGTATGATGACATTGAGGTTTTTGAAAAATGAATCCAGGATGTTTTGGAACAAAAGAATTTAATTCTATTAGTCTTATTTGTCTTAATTGTCCTTACAGTAAAGAGTGTAAGTCAATGAGGTTTCCAAGTAAAATAAGATGTAATAAAAAATGAAACATGGTCAAAAGTTTTTAATGTTTTCTATTATTTGTGATATGGTTACAACTTTGTTTGGATTATATTATGGATTAACTGAATCAAATCCAATTGGATTAAATGCAGTCTTGTTAAGTAATTGTATGGTTCTAATCTTTTTATGGATAAAAAGAAATGAAGTTTTACCTACATGGATGAATGTAATTATTTATATAATAGGAATTTATAGGACTAGTGTTGCTATTTGGAATATGTATAGTATAACAATATTTTGTAGTGCAGCAACTACTTGTTTAGGATGGTGAATGAAATGAAAGGTGTAATTTTAGGAATTAAAAAAAGAAAGGATAGTATGATAACATATAAAGTTATGTTGACAGAAGATAATAAAAATGTGTTAGTAAATATTTTTGAGAACATGCATAGTGGTGAAATTAGTAAATCATCAGTTATAGAAGTTGAGAAAAAAGGGAATTTTTACAATTTCTTGAAAATAGTAAAAGAAAACAAACAAGCAGTCAGTAACGACTTTAGCACTGGTGAAGAATTTAATCACATGTTAAACCAAGAGAAAGCAGTTGAGTTATGTTTTTCAAAAGCTATTGATTTATGTGCAATTCAAAACACAGGCGTTACTGAAAAAACAATAGTTGCAAATGCTAGTATGTTATACAAAGCATTCTGTAAATTTAATGAGGATATTAAAAATGGGTCAGAGTGAGGTGTTTGATTTTTTACAAAAGAATAAAGGTGAATGGTTTACTTGTCGACAGGTTTCAGAGGGAATTAATATTCCAATTGGAAGTGTTACAATGTCTTTAAAAAAACTAAGACGAAGAATCGATATTACTCATAGGCAGGGTTGGAAGAGGAATACTTTTGAGTATTGTTATGAAAATGCGAATTAATGGATATTATAGTTCAGAGGTTTTAAAGTATGAACTTTCATTAGTTTTTTATTTTTTAAATAAGTGTGATATGACAACAAAAACATTAGTAAATAATTTAAATTCTTATTCAAAAATTAGAGAAAGACCAAATTATACCTGGCGTAGATATTTTATGACTTTAACTGAAAAAGGCTTATTAATAAAAAAATATATAAAAATAGATCGTTCAGTAGTTTGTATTTTTTCTTTAACAAATAAAATAAAAAAAATAGTTACTATTGATTATAAAGAACAATATAAAGATATTTGTCTAGACATTGAGTTAGATAGATATAACGAGGTAGAATAAAATGAAAGTAATTAATCATAATGAATTAAATAATATAATTAAATCTGGATATAGAAATAAGGTTCAGTTAGATGTTAAAGGTCATCCAGGAATAGGAAAGAGTCAGGTTATTTATCAGACAGCAGTAAAGATAGCAAAGTCTATGAATCTACAATTCTTTGATTGGAACAAAGATAATCATGATGATATAAATATAAAAGAAATTAAGAAATACTTTTTCTTTGCAGACATAAGATTGCATCAAATGGATCCAACTGGATTATTAGGAATACCAGATATATCAGGAGATTACGTTGAATGGAAACCTATTAAGTTATTTAAGCTGTTATCAAATAAAGGTGTTAACGGAATAATATTCTTTGATGAAGCAAATTTAGCTCAAGACTCAGTTTTGGCATCAGCATATTCTATTATTCAAGATTCGCAGATTGGAGATGTTCATATTAGTGATCTGATAATGAAAATAAGTGCAGGTAATTTGCCTGATGATGGATGTAATGTTACAGAGGAACCATCAGCATTACATAACAGAAGGATGAACTATATACTTGGCAATCCTAATATTAATATTTGGAATGATTGGGCTAACAAAAACAATATAGACCAAAGAGTTATTGCTTTTGTAAATTGGAATAGTCAAATGTTATTTAGCTTTGATGAAAAGAAAAGTGATAATGCTTTCCCAACTCCTAGAACATGGGAATATGTTAGCAATATGATAAGTGATATTAAAGAAAATGACATGATAGAATTATTTTCTAGCGGATTAGTTGGAGAAGATGCAGCAAGACAATTTGTATCATTTCTTAGATTAAAAGTAACAATCCCAATATCAGATTTATTAGATGATCCAAAACTATTAAAAAAATACAAAGAAGAAAAAGATTTCTTAGGAATAAAATATATTATAATTTCTAACATGATTGATGGATATGAAAATAAAAAATCATATTTAGATAACTGCATGAATCTAGCATTGGAATTTGAAGATGAATTATTAGTATATTTCGTTAGAGCCTTAAAATTTAGACATGGTAAAGACATAGTTAGTTATTTGGCAAAGTGTTCGAATAAAAAACTGATACAACGTATAGGTAAAAATATATTGTGATGGGAGAATTACAATGAAAATTAAGAATAAGTTTCTAGGCAGAACTATTGTATGGGAACAAATATATGGAGGATTATATTGATAACTAAATTAACAAAAGCAAAAATAAAATTACAAGAGCAGTATCCTTTTTTTGGAAGATTATCTTTATCCTTGAAATTCAAAAAAGATGAAAAGGGTTTACTTACAAAATTAGGTCCATTTGCAACAACTAGGGATAAAGTAATTTATTATAATGAAAATTCCATTAAAGATTTATCCCAAGAACACTTAATGGCACATATTTCACATGAAATAATGCATATTGTATTGAGACATTTTGAAAGGTTAGGAGATAGAAATAGATTTATGTTTAATTTAGCATGTGACATTGTTTCAAATAATATCCTAGTTAATAACAATTTTATCCTAGATCCAGAAATGGTTGTACCATTAGATAATGTGTTTATCCTAGATAATGAAATTATGCCAATCTATATAAAAGATATAGATAAGAAGTCAGCAGAGCAGGTTTACAATGAGTTGTTAGTTTCTGATACAAATGTGTCAGAAGTTCCAGATCATGAATACTGTGAGTCTTACAATGGCTTTGATTCAGAGCTACAAGATTCAATCTCATTTGCAAAAGATAGAGGCAGAGAACCTGTTGGTATAATTAATTCTAAACATATATCTTGGGAAAAGCATCTAAGGAAATATTTTAGTCATAATTTAATTTCAAATTATAGTTTTAGTAAACCTAAGAGATTAGCTGGGATAATATTGCCTGGACCAATAAAAGAGGATATCAATATATTAATTCATATAGATACATCAGCTAGTATTGGCAAAGCTAACATGGAATCATTTGTAAGTGAGTTAGTAAGGATAAAAAGTATTAATAGAAATGTAAGCATTGATCTTATTTTATGTAATGATAAGATAACTGGGATACATAAATTAAAGAGTGGGATAAATCTTAAGTTTTCTACTGGTGGGAATACATCTCATAAGCCAGTCGTAAAGTTTTTAAATTCTAAAAACAAATATAAAATATACATTAGCATGACAGACGGTTATAGCGATATAGAAGAGTGTTATGGAGAAATAAAAAATAAAGTAAAGAGGCTTATTTTGTTAACAGATGATTCAATGGAGAAAGAATTATCAAGGTTTGCAAAGATAATCTTAATGAGGTAAATTAAAATGGTCGAGAGAAATGAGGTAAGGCAACTTATATTTGATATTTTAAAGGAAAATGAAGATGCTAGGAATGATACAAGAAAATTAGAATGGTTAGTAAAGTGTATGACTATTCCACTTTATAGTTTAAATGTAACTTTTGAGGATTTTTGTTTATCACCATGTGGAGAAACAATACAACGAATTAGGAGAGATATTCAAAACGATCCATTAAATCCAATGTTTCAAGCAACAGACAAAGAACAAGTTAGAAGACAAGAAGTAGAAGACAAAATGAGGCAAACAGAATGGGTAGAGAATTAATAAATAATTTAAAAGAAGAAAATAAAAAATTATTATCTATAATTAGTATGTTTAAAGTAAATGGTTTAAATTTAGAGAATTTAAACGATAGTATTAGTAAAGATAAGGTTGAATTAAATCAATTTGATTATATTATAGAAAAGAGTGCGTTAAATTATAAAAA
>Ga0307928_10003000_pt1 | contig 12894 bp, 17 predicted proteins | sample AceLakmetagen232_FD_201815 | JGI IMG/M metagenome (GOLD analysis project Ga0307928, IMG submission 201815) | Saline water microbial communities from Ace Lake, Antarctica - #232 | ecosystem: Environmental > Aquatic > Non-marine Saline and Alkaline > Saline | place: Antarctica: Ace Lake... | reverse complement strand
AAATAAACGATGCCAAGTAGAAAAACAATCGCGCGCGACCGTCTCTGGATTTGCAAAAGGTGTCCTCACTCGACCAGTAAGGGACTGTTCATCCGGTGCGAGCGTTGCGGTTGCTTCATGTTCTTGAAGACGAAGGTGCTTCGTCTCGATTGCCCTCTTGGGTTCTGGTAGGGGACTGAACAGGGCGGTGTCACACTCACGGAAGACTAGGTCACGGAGATCATGGAAGACAACGACCTCAATATCAATGCGCTCATCATTGGTGGTGACACCGCCCCGCTGAGTTCCCCATCGTCGGCTTTCGCAGCGGCGCTCGAGCTCGCCCTCGAGTATGCCGCGAATGCTCGCTCGAGCGCAACCTTGCGCGCCTACTCCTCTGACTGGTCGCACTACATCAAATTTTGTGCTCTAGGCCAGGTCGATCCCGGTGACGCTCGCGCGGTAGCTGGCTATATCGCAGCTCTTGACGTGTGGGGTGAGCGGAAGTTCTCGACCATTCAGCGCAGGCTTACTTCGATTCGGGCGGCATTCAGGAAGCTCGGCAAAGAAGATCCGACCGCATCAGAATTCGTCCGGCTGGCTCTCGAGGGAATCAAGCGCAACAAACCTACTCGCCGTAAAGGAGTCAACGCGCTACGTGTCGCGCAGTTACAGGCGATAACCGCCCGTCTACCGGACACCGACAACCCGAAAGACGCTCGAGACAAAGCCCTTCTCCTGATCGCCTTCCAGGCTGGAGGTATGCGCCGTTCCGAGCTGGTCGGCCTCAACTTTGACGATCTGCTATGGGAGCGAGAGGGGATCGCTGTCCTCATTCGGCGCAGCAAGACAGATCAGGCGGGAGAGGGGCGCCTCGTGGGGGTTCCTTGGGGGCAGTACGAAGGTACGTGTCCCGTGAAATCGCTCCAAGCGTGGATCGACCACCTACCGCTACCCACGTCCGGCCCCATTTTCCGAAGAATTGACCGTCACGGAAACATAGGAACTGGGCGGCTGTCCGCTGCTGCTGTCAGTTTGATCGTCAAGGCTCGCCTCGCAGAGATCAACATTGATCCAGTCGGCTATTCGGCACATTCGATCCGCGTCGGGTTTGTGACTGAGGCTCGAGCTCGAGGAGCCGACGAGTATTCGATCCGGCGGCAGACCGGACACCGCAGCCTCGCTAACATGGAAACCTACATCCGAGATTCTGAGATCTTCCGCGACAACGCAGCGACAAAGACGGGCCTATAGACGCGGACAAGGGAACGAACAACCGACCGGAAGCTGTCAGGCTTTTGGTCAGAGGAAACCTATGATTGAACTCGGAGACGGCATAGAAGGGTTGAAGGCCCTCCAAAAGGGGACCGCAGATTTGATTCTGTCTGATCTCCCGTCAGGTGCTACGAGGCATGACTTCGACAACCCTCCCGACTTGGCTAAATTCTGGCCTGCAGTGTGGTCAGCGTTGAAACCAAGCGGTGTTGTTTGCCTGTTTGCCTCCAATATAGGATTCGCCTCCAAGGTGATCACTTCAGAACAGAAATACTTTAGGTATGATCTGATTTGGCACAAGTCGGTTGCCACCGGGTTCCTGAACGCGAGATCTCGACCACTAAGGGCTCACGAGTACATCTTGTTGTTTTGGAGGAAGAACGGAGCCTACAACCCGCAGATGACGACCGGAGCCACGGGTATACACGAAGCTCGAAGAAAATCACACGGAGCAAACTACGATCCGCAGACCCAAAGCACCGAGAGCAGGAAGGGAGCAACTGATCGTCACCCGGTTTCGGTTCTGGAGTTTGGTTCAATGGGTACATCGAGTAAGGGCAGGACACACCCGCAGCAAAAGCCAGAGGGGTTACTGCGGTACCTGATCGCTAGTTATTCCTATCCTGGCGATCTTGTTGTTGATCCGTATGCTGGTAGCGGCAGTTCGGGGGCGGCGGCTGACTCAGAACAGAGAAGGTTTCGAGGATGGGATATCAACCCTCGGTTTGGATTAGATGGAAAGCGGATAGCTGAGTGATAACCGACCGGAAGCGGGCACGCTCCGGTCACAACGAAGAGAGAGAGAATGAGCAGAAGCAAGAAAGTTAAAAACCTCTGGAGAAGCACCTTCAGTCACGCCGAAGACGCAAGGAAGAGTCGAGCCCGAATCAGCCGCTTACGGTTCGAGTTGGAGCAAGGCGAAGAGCGCGAGGAGGTCCTCAAGTTGGCGGTGAAGAGATATCGGGTAATCCGAGCCGGGAACAACCCCTCCATTTCGTTGCGAAAACACGCAGCTACTCACGCTCTCGGGCAGCGTTGGTTGGAGGCGAAGGCCGGATAGATGCCCCCTAGGGGCAAAGCTGGTGAGGGATGACTGCACAGTCTCCCAAGAGCCAGCGGGCGCGGCCCGGTTGGTAACCGGCAGCGACGTCGTCGGGGTTCGATTCCCCACCGCGCCCATGAGTAGATACCGACCGGAAGCGGTCAGGAGATGAATTAAGTGGCTATTTTACTTCTCGCCATCGTACTGCTGCTGACGCCGGCTGTATGGTGGATGGTGACGCGGTCCCTCGACGAAGTAGGCAACAAGCGCAGCCTGCTGAAAAATCGAGGGTCAATAGAACTCAATGACGTGTCATCGCGGTGCTCTCATTGGCACCAACGAACCTTAGCACGCTGGACTTACCGGGCCAGATCGACATTCGTCTGAGTACGCGGCTGCGCAGCGCCGAGTGTCGCCCTAACGGGAGGCGCTCGGCGTCATGTCCAACCTCGCGACTTTTGGGGCGTGGCGTTGGATATGACGGACACGTAACCGACCGGAAGCGGGCAGGAGTTGAGACGTGATGATAGTGCTGATGAAAGTCGATGTTTTGATCTCGTCTTGTCCTTTGTGCGGAGCCGATCCATTCAAGCGGTTTCTGCCAGGACTCGTCCAGAGGAAAAAAAGGCGCTTCTGGGGGCTTGGTAGGGAGCGGCCATATTGCGCTGTAATCTGCTCCACATGCAAAAAGATTATCGGCTATGAAAATGGCCCAGATGACGAGATTGCAGAACTAGAGATGAGTAAGTGATAACCGACCGGAACCTGTCGGGCTCCAGTCACAGGAAGGATAAGATGACAGCACATTTGCAGTATTTACGCTACGTTGCTCGTCACAAGTGGTTCGTTTTCGTCGCGTGTTGCAGACTTTTGATTCCTTGGAGGGGGGTCACACACGACTGGCACAAGTTCTTGCCTTCGGAGTGGTTTGCTTACGTCCGAATCTTCTACGGCAAAGGCGGAAACAAACCAGCCTTCGATCAGGCGTGGCTCAGGCACCAGAACCGAGCTGATCACCACTGGCAGTGGTGGATACTCATCAACGACAAGGAGATGCCAGAGATACTCCCGATGAGCTCAGGGGCTCTCTTTGAAATGTTGGCCGACTGGTACGGGGCGTCGAGAGCCCAAGGGCACGGCGGCTGGCCAGCGGTTCGTGAGTGGTACCAGAAAAACCGAGGGAGAATCACTCTGAACCCGCAGACTCGAGATCACGTTGAGTTCTTTCTGGAACGTCAACGATAACGACCGGAAGCGGTCGGGCTTCCAAGGAGAGTGTAGATGAGATGTTCCAACTGTAGTGAACTTCTCCCAGAAGACGGCAGGACCTGTTCCAATCTCGGTTGTGCTACCGGGCATGATGAGCACCACCTGTGTTTGAAAGGGGAACCTGCCGTGTGTAGGTGTGAAGAGGAAGGTGTAGAATGCCCTGCCCACCGTTTCTTAGTCACGACTGTTACGGTCCGAGAGGGGCTCATCACCGATCTGTTTGGAGAAGTGGAACCGTTCAAAAAGAGGATAGAACTCGAAAGGACAGAAAGGGTGATGTCGGAAGATGATTTGAGGAAAATGGTTAAGGTATTCGGCTAGCAAACTGAGTGATAAGCAAGTGTTTAGAGGGCAATAACCGACCGGAAGCTAGCAGGAGTTGAGATGTATAAAGACCTAGAAGAGCGAGACGCCGCCGGGAACCTGACGGATTGGGCTCTAGCCTGTGATGCGCTATCAGACCACGGTTGCGACTGTGGTGAGGGCGATGCCGGAACCTGCCTACCTTGTCTCTGCGAGCGGGCAATGAAGGCTGAGCGTTCCAAACTGCAAGACGCAAAGGGCAGGCTCCGCACCACGGCGCAAATCCTTATCCAAAAAACGGGAGCAGAAGGTCCGATTAGCGCCGAAGAGGCTGCGGGCAAGGCTGTCTCGATCATCCGGGAACAGAGAGCGGAAATCCAAAGCAGCGGCCAGGTCACAGGTGACGCCCTGGACGAGATAGCGCGTCTTTGTGGGTGTCCTGAATGGAATTACCCTGGTCAGTTGGTTCGAGATGTCAAACAGCTGCTCGAAGAGAGATGCTCGGCGCGGGCAATTGCTCGCGTGTTGGCTCACGCCTGGGAGGGAGACAACAGACCGCCTCAGCAAATGGTGAAAGAGGCTTTGGGTTATCCAATAAACGTGGACACCTTTAATCGAAGACTACCTGAGTGATAACCGACCGTTACGGGTCGGGTGGAGGAAGATGTGGATTATCGGCGAAAATTCAAAGAGCTAGGTGATGAGCTGGACCTATCCCAGCTCGATGATCGCGAATACCTGGAAGTGCTGGATGATGTGGTATCCGAACTCTCGGTTCGGGCTGGCGCTAAACGCGAAGAGTTGGGGTTGGGACGGCACGAATTACCCGAGTAAATGGCACGTAATGACTGACAGGTTCCCGACCGTTACGGAGGGGCGAAGGGAGCTGACCTAGCTAGTGATCTTGCGTCGGACAGAGGTGCGCTCGAGCACCTGGGCGCGGTGAGGCATGAGCCCGACAACCCACATGGCGGTTGCCCCACCGATGAAGATCGGCAGCGCCCACTTTCCGCGCGTGCTCGAGAGGACAGGATCAGCCGCTTCGTAACCGAGAATGAACGCGAGCATGTCCCCAGTTGCGTTCGCAAGCGTGTCCGACGTTCCGCTTGGGAAAAAACTCGGATAGCGATTCTTTAGAGGGGTTTCGACCAGTTCGAACAGAAGCGCCCCGATGTAGGCCACACCTCGACCAACACCAGCCATGCGAGCAGAGGCGCCCGAAGCACCATGCACGAGCGAGAACTTGTCGATCATCCCTTTATTTACTGGCGGCATAGTTCCTCGCGAACGACGATATCGAGTGATAGCTTGCTTGCAGAGTTGAGAGAGGGAAGAGGCGCATCAAAGTAGGTGGCGTTGAACTTGCCTGTAGAGGGCCATCCCTTCGCCGGGAGAGATATCGTTGTCCTGAAGCGCTGCGGAGAGCTGAAGCAAAACGGGTCTGAGGTCGTCGCAGAGTCCAACCATGTTCATCGCGTGATCGCGAAGGTTCATGTCGGCGGCGTCAATCGCCTGTTGTGGAATTTCGGCGGCTGCGGCCTCTGGCACGAGCATCGGCACGACAAAGTGACCGACCAGTATGCCTGCGCCTACTCCAGCGATGATTTTCCACATATCTGACACCTACGAGATCCAGTCTAGGCTAGGAACGTTGACGACGTATCCAACCTCGACTTCCGCAACAGAGTGATTTGTCGCAAAAAGGCGAGTTCCGTCCGTCATAACACCAGTCGCGCCTATCTGCGGCAAGAGCCCGAAGACTACAAGCGGGGCGGCGTCACTGCCGAAACCTCTAATCCCGTTGGGGTAGAGATTCGAGACCGAATACGGGCACTCAGCCTGTGTTCCTGGGTTTATGTCAGTCACGCCCGCGAGGATTGATCCCGGTGTCGCATCTGGGTCAAGATGAACGTCGCAGGTTTGCGCCCCACCGAGCTCGGCCAGAGTAGGAATGATCGAGGTGATATCCTCGGTGGCTCCCGGCTGGATAGTGACACTCCCCACGTTCATTCGGATAGTGGGAGCGTAGGAGTACTCCGACGCGAGTTGATCGAGAGTGTCCCCTAAATCGGGAATTTCGCAGACAAGGCGCAAGACAATTGCGTTGTCTGGGTCAAGGTTCTCGACGTAGACACGCTGTGTAATCGCGGCACCGGCGGCATCTACTAACGGAGTCAGCAATGCGGCAGAGGTCGCGTCATACCCGAATAGCCCCGGAACCACGACGCCTGCGGAGTTGTCTGTGATCTCATCAGCGACGTATTCGAACACCTGATTGGCTGCGGCGTCAGTGACCGCGATCCGGAACGCTAACGCATCGTCAATATTGGCCTGCCCGATCAGGTTTTGGTATGGGGCGCGTTGCACCGCAGCAATTTGCGCTACGGTTGCCAGCAACGCTGTGATTTCGACAGTAGCACCGGCAAGTATATCGATTGCCTGCGCGTTCACTCGACGGCGTCGAGCGTGGTAGAGTTGCTCTGCTAGAGCTGTCCGCATGGTTTAATCTCCTCGAGGATGACGTTTACCGCGTATCCATTCGTTTAATGATACTCTGAGGGCTGGAGGTCTGCAACCTGTGTCCGAATTACGAGACTATCAGAACCGCGCTGTTCGCGACGTTTCCTCACTCTGGGCTCGGCGCATCCTGCGACCGCTGTGCGTTATGCCCACCGGAGCAGGGAAGACGCGCGTAGCGATTGACCTAACGATCCGCCTTTTTAAGATTTCGCCTAACATGAAGGTTTTGTTCTTGTGCCCCTGGCGCCAACTCGTGATCCAATGCGCTGATCGCTTCCGTGAATTCGGGCTCGAGGCGGACGCTGTTGTTGGAGGGCGCAAGGCAAAAGGCGCACCGATTTGCGTAGCTACCGTTCAGAGCGCGATCCGCCGGAAGCTCGAGACACCTGATCTCATCATTGTTGATGAGGCCCACCGAGCCCCCGCTCGCCAGTGTCGCACGCTTCTAAGGCGCTACCCAACTGCGAAAGTCCTCGGTCTGACTGCTACGCCGATCCGGCTAGATGGGAAAGCCCTCGGCAGCGTGTTTGATACGATTGTTGAACCGATCTCAATGCAAGAGCTGATCAATCGCCGTTTCCTCGTGCCGTTCAAAGGGTACGGTCCACCTCGGCACGTAGATCTGTCGGGCGTTCGCCGGTCTAAGAAGACGAAAGATTACAGTTCGCGAGGTCTGTCTAAGGCAATGACGCGCGGGGCTGTTGTTGGCGATGCTGTCTCGCAGTGGAAAAGACTCGCTCGAGGGCGACCGACCTGGACGTATTGTTGCTCAGTAGCGCACGCCGAAGCCGTGACGCAGGCTTACAACGACGCCGGGATACCGTGTGCGATAATGACCGGGAAAACGGGGCTACGGAAACGTGCAGAGATCTTTGAGGATCTCCTCGCTGGCAAGCTCAAAGTCGTCGCGAATGTTGCTGTACTCCTCGAGGGCATTGATTGTCCGCCCGTTTCCGCAGTGCAGTGCCTACGTCCGACGCTGTCTGAATGTCTCTGGCGCCAGATGGTTGGTCGTGGAGCTCGAGGCGGTGTTCCTGGCAAAACTGACTGTCTCATCTTGGATCATGCCGGAAACCTGGCTCGTCATGGGTTCCCTCACACGCCTCGAGCGTGGAGTCTCGACGGCAAAGGATCGACGGACGATCCGCTGGGCAAGGAGATCTCAAAGGTGACAGAGTGCCCCGCCTGCGGCGTACTACACCCTGTTGGCGAGTCTCACTGTTCTAGTTGCGGGTTTGCTTGGTTGCCGGTGGTTTTGCCGGGGCAGCTCGAACCGATCAGGATGACGAGATAATCCCGCCGGAATCGACGACAGCAGCGATATACTTTTCCGCGACCGCGACGTTATAGAGCGAAACGGCACCGCCAATGAGTGCGCCACCAAGCCCCCATTTCCACCACGTTCGCCTGATAGCCAGTCCGACAGCAGCGCCAGAAAGAGCCCCTGTCACGGGTCCGAAAGGGATCGGTGTAGGAGGTTGAGAGGCCGGGTTGCATGTGCGGCATGGGTTAGCTGTGCGCTTCATTATTTCGTCCTCGCTCCGATAAGCTGCTTGAACTTCGCGATCTTCCCGCTATCAGTCTTTTCAATGTACCTGTAGCCCTTGTATCCGCCGTAGGCGACGAGAGCCACCGTTCCGAATGTCAACGCTACTCTCGAAACGTCGCTGAAGGGGGACTTGAACGATTCCGCACTTGTCGCGAGTTCCGCGCACGTTTGGCACCAGCTCTGCCGTTCATCTTGCGACAACTCAGCGTCGAGACATTGATCCAAACACTCGCGGTAGTGATCAACTAGAGCCTCTTCCATGTCCGCTTGACGACCGAGCATCCAACCGACGGTTTCAATCGTCTTCACGATCCCGATTGCGATCCCGATCCCGATTGCGACCCACATAACGGCGTAGCCGACAGCGGCGGCTGTTACCGCTCCCATTTCACCTTGGAGTATGTCCGCTTCTGACTGGAAATCAGCCCCCATAGCTGTAGCGTCGTCCTGGTTCATGTTCACAATGTCGGGGAAAGCCCCCATGAACGTTCCCATGATTCGAATGCCGACAGAGGCCCATTGATACGAGTATCGGATGTTGCTTACTACGGCGCCCGGTTGTGAAGAGGGCGAATAGTGGCGGGCGAGAGGGTTCCAATATCCTGTGTAGACGAGAGTTTCGAGGCTCTGATTGCGGCTGGCGTACTCAGATGGGCGTGCTGCCACGGGAATTCCGGCCATTCGATAGGCTCGAGAAAGCACACGAAGTGCAGTCCCAAACTGGACCCAAGCATTGACCATTGCCGTACAAATATTGCGCGCCAGCGGCGACAAGCTCGAGGTGTCATACTGGCGCGCGCCGGTGTCGATGTACTGGCCGTATATCTCTCGCAGTTGCTCGCGCGGTACGACCTCGAGGAGTAGTTCGGTAAACTCGTTGGCTCGGTTTCCGAGATCCATAGTGAGGCGGTACATCGAGAAACACGAAGCCGCACCCCCCAAACGATTGAACGTGCCGTTACGGTCGCGAATGAAGCCCGTTCGAGCGTTTGCGGCCTGGTCGATCACTGGACTAAAGCAAACCGCGCCGCCGGAAATAGAGACCTCGTCGGTTGACGCCGGCGCGCGCACCTCACCTCTGAGTTCGGCAGCGGAGCTCTGCCGAGGCGATCCGCTGTTCAAGCTGGGACTGGTGGCGGAATTCACGCCATATCCGGCAGCGGCGGCACCTCCAGCAACCACGATTGGTGCAATTATTGGCAGCATTATCGCCTCCTCGGACCGAAAGACGTAGCCGCACTATGAACGAGTCCCATGCCGACGATCAGCTCTGCGCCGGGGATAACGTAGTTGTCTGTAAACCTGCCATCCATGGTTTGCCCCGCATCCACGGTTGGTTCTTCGGGTCCAGTGATGCAACCTGAGAGACATTCAGGCACCGACGGTGGAAGCTGATCGGTGCGGTAGCTATGGAACCACCAGTCCGCAGCCATCCAACCGACAACACCGCCCACGATTAATTTAATCATCTTGGCACCCCCATTACAGCCTTTACGCCTTCGGTTAGAACAACAGTTCGGTTGCTACCAAGGTCGCCGGCGCCCGGTCCAACCTGGCGCAACCGGTATGTGTCCGTCGTCTCATCTACTCGTCGAGTCGAGAAACCGTTATCCTTGGCCCATTGTACCGCTCTTGTGCGGTCGAAGTAATCTTTTGAAAAGGATAGCGATAGAACTTCGGTGTTGTCCTTAAACGGGGTCGGATTCTTTCCCCGGTGTCCGATTGCAGCGCTGTAGCCTCGTCCGACCTCGAGCAAGAACTCGATTTTCAGCGGCACGAGTAGCGATTTGAGGGCAAGCGTCGGGTCTGCCAGCATCACTTGAGCGTAGCGGTGGTGTCCGTCCAGTATGAACCCTTCCTCAGATACAATGATCGTCGTCATGGTAAGTATCGGGGCGCCTTCTTTCGCCGGTCCCCATTCGATGATCGGCTCGATCAGCTTTTCAAGCCAGATCTGAGACTGTGTCGGGTGCAGCAGGGTTGCCGGAATGCGCGTAATCCGCGCCATGATAATGTCGTCTTTCGGGTCGCCGTCCTTTACTCCGAGTTTCACCCACTCGGCGCCGGCATCTTCCGGCATTCGATCCCATTGGTGCCCGATTCGAGGAGCTGCCACGAACGAACCTTTGGCGAACGGATGAAACAGGTCTAGTTCGCCTTCTTTTAGCCGCGACTCGAATTCCTCCATGTCGTTAGGCATGATCACCGGCATTTCGACGCGCGGAATGTCCGGTGACTCGAGCACTTCGCCCTGGAGCTGCTCGTAGTTCTGATCGAAGTCGGGGAGCACGAGGTCAAGATCGAGTCCGGCCTCGTCAAACTCTCTCGAGGCGTAATCTCGAGCCACCGACAAAGGAACCGTTGCGACGTTGAGCTTCTTTGATAGCGGCGGGTCGATCTGCGGGTTGTTTGCGACTCTCCTCGAGCGATCCCCTCGTGTTCTCACGTCCGTCGCCAGCTTTGTGATCAGTTCTCGTTTCCAAAGGGGCAGTTCCTCTGCGGAAGTAGCGAACCTTTCCATACTGAGCGCGAGTTCGTCATTGTCCACGTTACTACCTCCTGGGTTTGCTGCTCGAGCTTCGTCGCCAAACATCGAAGGTGTCGAGAACAGACTAGACTCCCTAGACTCCCTAGACTCCCGTTCTTGCCACGCCCCCGAAACCCAGTCCATTATACCAGCGTCTTGAACTTCGAGTAGGCTCGCATTGGCAACAGGGAAACTCCAATGAGCTGGCACATCCTTTCCTCGAACCTTCTTCTCCTCTACCCACGGTCCGCGCAGCGCTGTTGTGCGGAGTTCCTCGGGCATTGGCGCGGCTTTTAGCTCCTCTTCAAAAAAGATAGACTCTGGATTCGGGACAGCGTTGACGTACTGGCGCAGTGCTCGAGCTGCTACGGCTGGCGAGGCGGAAGCCTCTATTAGCCACTTCGCCAGTATCGCGGCGAGAGGGTCCGCGAAGAATTCAGGCAATCGATCCTGGATCGACGCCTCTTCACCTGGATCAAAATCGAGCGAACCAGTCCGAAAATGCCCCTCGAATTGAGCTATCGTTGTTGCTGGCTGTACTGCTATCGCCTCTATAGCGAGTCTGAGCGAGGGCAGGAAGTTGTAACCATATTGGTTACTAGGATCGATTGCCTCGAGGCGCAACACCAGCGGAGCGAGCCTCTCATATAGATTCTCGAATCGAGGTGTGGTGAGCGCCAGAACCTCTTTGTCCGCGATCAACGCCCCCATGATAGCGAGGCGGATCGCCTGTCTCCCGTTGATACTCAGCTCGTCTGTAACCTTGCCTCGGAATGTTTTGGTGTACTCGCTGTAGTTCTGCGGCGTTATGACTTTCGCCCTCTGGAGCATTCTCAGGATCTCGCCCTGGCGCCGATTCAACGCTTGATTCAGACTCATCTTGTCGTCGCTGGCGAGGAGATCGCCAACGGACTTGAACAATTCTGGCGGCAGAAGGCGTCCGAGAGACACCGCTTGAGCTGCCATGTTTAGAGATTGAGTGAAGGCGCGGTTTAGAGCTCGAGAGATTGCGAGGCGATCATAGGTGCCGGTGAGCACGCGCACGAGGATTTTGCCTTTTACGTCGAAGCCCTCGAGTCCAAAAGCCTCGTCATGCACCATCAAGAGCCACTCGAGGGATTTCTCGTACTTACCTGGTACTTCAGCAATGACTCTCTTGATCGCCATTACGCGCGAGTTTCCGCCAAGGACAAAGCCGTCAGCGTCGATTATTGGCGGACCGTTGACACCGTCCGGATTCGTGTTGATGACGAAGACAGGAACGAAGGTCGTAGCTTGTCGAATGACCTTCTCTTGCTCGAGCTGGTCACGATCATAGGCTCGCTCTTGTAGAATTCGAGGGTAGCCCTCCGACTCCTTGAACGTGACCGCATCGTGAGACTGGATAACCGACTCAGCCGGGGCTAGAGCGTAGAACGCCGGGAGGCGTCCCAGACCGCTACCTCCGCCTTCTCTACCTGGTTCGGGGTAGTAGATGACGGTTGGAGCTCCAACGTCGAGTTTGCCGCCGTTCTCGAGCTGACTCGGCACGTCGAGATAGTCAGCGTAGGCCCGCCGTAGGATCGGTAGGGTTCGATCCTTGTTCTCGAGCATCCATTTTCCGACTTCTGGATCAGCCTGGTCGATCTGCTGCCAAACAGAATCTAAAGTCAGCGACGGAGCCTCCGGATTAGAGACCCTGGTTCCCTCGAGGTATTCGCGCCAATTACTCATATTCCTAAATCCGATTGATAACTGTCTTCCTGCTTCTCTGCTTCTTCTGCGGAAGAACTCCATTCGCGTTCCAATAAGCGATCTAGGCGCAAATGTTCACTCGCAGTGAGTAGGTGTGTCAAGTCGTGCGCCTTCGCGAGCAAATGTGCGTCCTCGAAGCTGACCGGATTGCGTGTCTGCTTACGGTTCCCGACGACCACATGATAACCTTTCCCCCCGGCAGGTTCTACGCGAGGGGTGTCGTGCGAGGGGTTGCCTTCGCGGTTCTTTTTTCGCTGCTCGAGCACACCTTTTAGGCCAGCGAGAATCAACAGGTAAACGTCCTTGGGATCAGTCTCAACCCCTGGCGAGATATGACCTCGAGGCCCTCTGATTATGCCCCAATCGACGCTTCCATTGTGAATTCCTACGTCTATGCCCCACTCGTCGCCTTTGAATCGCACCCAATAACCGCGCGTGCCGACCGTGTTGTATTGCTGTCGAACACCCGTCGCTCCGAGGTCTTTCTTGAGTCTCTGGAGTTGGCGAGCAACCTTCTTGCGCCAACCGTCGCGTTTTTCTTTCGCTGCTACACCTTTCGCCTGTCCCTCGAGGGCGGCTTTGACGATCTCTTCCTCTTCCTCGGTTCGATCCTCTTTCACCATTAGAGCTTGCCGTCTAGCAACCTCGGCACCGGCGGCGGCACTAGCAGCTCGATTCGAGTAGGTTCCGGCTTTT
>Ga0307928_10002998_pt1 | contig 12896 bp, 17 predicted proteins | sample AceLakmetagen232_FD_201815 | JGI IMG/M metagenome (GOLD analysis project Ga0307928, IMG submission 201815) | Saline water microbial communities from Ace Lake, Antarctica - #232 | ecosystem: Environmental > Aquatic > Non-marine Saline and Alkaline > Saline | place: Antarctica: Ace Lake... | reverse complement strand
TTCCTGAATGTCCAACAGCTCCATAAGGTATGGGCTGAGCGCTTTCCCTATCTGGTACCCAGCGTATCCCGCGGCGGCACCCATTGCCAGCATTACAGGGATCGTCTTACTCATCATGGCAGCCGACCGCAGTACACCAACGTTGGCCACATCTTGCGCAATCCGAAGTGACATTACTGCAGCGGCCGCCTTCCCGGTAGCCCCGGCAAAAACGATCATCTCCCCTGTCATAAACGCTAGGATCTTTATGCCCACGGCAAGCGATGCGACGAGAGCAAGCACACCCATCGTTAAGAAGACTACGGCAGCCACCACCTTCTTCGATGTGGCGCTCCACCCGTTCAACCAACCCACAACGGTTTTCAACACAACAGCCAACGCCTTTACGGTGGGAGCTAGAGCACGGCCGAGACTTATGCCCAGTCCCTCTGCCGCACTCTTAAGCTTTGTCAGAGCACCGAAGAACGTCGCCATTTGAATGTCGGCGATACGCTTGGCAGTCCCCCCTGCATCCCCCAGCTGGGCTTGGAACTTACGCAGAGCCGCCCCGCCTTCGTTCAGCATCGCCGACATACCGGGACCAGCCCTCATCCCGAATATCTGCATAATCACTGCGGACTTTTCAGCCTCCCCCTTTCCGACCAGAGCGGCGTTCAAGTCGTCAACGATGTCCGCAGTGTTACGAAGCTTCCCGTTGGTGTCGATGGTCACAACACCCAGCGCGTCCAGTTTGGATTTAGCTTCAGCCACACCACCAGCCAAACGTGTGTACGCATTTCGGAGGGTGGTGCCTGCAAGACTACCCTGTAGCCCTGCATTGGACAGGATCTGAATGTCGGCCACCACGTCCTCAATGGACTTGCCCATCGACCGTGCCACCGGTCCAATGAATTTCATCGCTTCGCCCAACTGGTTCAAGTCCGTGTTGGATGTGGTGAACGCCTTGGCTAAAACGTCTACTGCACGACCCAACCCAGCTGCTTCGATTCCCATCCCCTTCATAACCTTGGCAGCGATGTTTGATGCCGTGGCCATGTCGAGCTGCCCGGCGGCTGCGAGGTTCAGGACGGCCGGCATGGATGAGATGATCTCGTTTGACTTAAATCCGGCAACGGCCAAGTACCCCATCGCGTCACCGGCCTGCTTTGCTGTAAACTTCGTCGTTCTACCAAGCTCCTCTGCGCTGGAAACCAGCCCGGCGAAGACTTGCTGGTTGGCCCCGGTGATCGCGTGGACTCTTGACATGGTTTGCTCGAAGCGACCGAAGACATACAGCAGTCCACCGACAGCTGCGGTGGCTACGACAAGCATTCTCTTCGCCGCCCTGCTGACGCCTTCCATCTGCACCGATGTCTTCCGCAGAGAATCGCGTGTGCGATACAAGCGACGGTACATGTCTGAGTCCCGTATCGTCAGCTCTGCGTAGAGTTCCGCGATCTTAAAGGCCATCTACTTTCCTTTCCATCCCGATTGTCGGGCTACCTTTTTGATGTCTTCGTAACTCCTTACTGGTATCCACACGCGGTTCGCCTTTGGGTCTTCGTCTGGAGTCAGGTACGCATTCAACTGGAACAACGACAGCTTCCCTATTTGGTCTGCGGAGAACCCGAACTCTCTGGAGAGGTGTTTGTAGATCCACCCCCAGATATCCTTTATTTGATCTCCTCCTGGTTCCCCGCCGAGGATTCCCCCGCTACCACCTCCTTCATCCCGCTGACGCGGTCCATGAATTCCTGCATCCGCAGAAGGGTGGCTTCGGTTAGGACCTCTTCTACGTCGGCCTCAGTCATCCCAGGCTGCTCCGTCTGCAGCATCAGGTGCATAACAAACTGGGACCCTTCAAGGGAACTGAAGGCGGCAGCGATGGCGCCGACATCTCTAATGCTCACCCGCTGCCCTTCCTTCATTGCTTCGTAGATCAGCTTGTCCCGCATCTCGTCCGAAATCAGATGAGAGTTTCGTTCGAGCTGCTGCTCTACCACACGCATTGGACGATCCTGGAGCCACTGCTCCATTTTGCCAAGGTCGGATGTGGAGAGCGGGGACAATTTCAACGGCTTCCCCTTGTGGGTAAACGACAGGGGCACCGCGGCCATCCTGTTCAGGCCGGGACCTTCCATCTCTTCCCGTACTTCGTCAACCATCATGCTTCTCCTTCGCCAGTTATGCTATGACTAAGTGGGGTCTACCCAAGCGCCACTGGAGGTGTACGTGAACGAGTACGACACCTTCCCCTTTACATCACTGCTAACGCTGACGCCGGTGACCCGCGCAGTGGTGATGTCAAAGGTCTTCCCAGTGGTTCCGATGTACGCACGAATCCGCACAGTAGTCCCGGTGATGATGTTAGGCGGGTTCAGTCTGGGATTGGCATCGGTATCCCAATCAGCTTCGACAGTCCCGGTAATCACCCGGTCGACGTGGATCGACGACTGGATGCCCGAGCTGCCGGAGTGTGTGGTCTCTGCCGAGGTCTCAGCTTCTTCCGCTGACCATGTGCGGATGTTCAGATCGGTGGTACCGACAGTAACCTTGCCGCCAACACCGGATGAGAAACTAGGCATGGCTTACTCCTTTCTACTTTGTCTCAGCCTACGCCGACGCCATGATAACCATGATGTCGTAGATCGCGGCCAGGGTGGACTGCTCCTGTACCATCAGGATGTCAGCAGTTGCCGCAGTGACCACGTACCCGGTCGCACCAGGAGCCCACAGCAGGAATACCCCGCCGGGCCTTACCAACACACCTTCGCAACCAGGCTTGAGCGAATCTGTGCCACCGCCGGTTGACGAAATCCAGGTGTCAAATGCGTTGGTTCCGTCACCGCCAGTTCCCCCACCAACCATGATAACGCTGGCGGTAGTACTCGTGTTCTTCACGCAGATGCACTTCACCCGAGCCGCGGTAATGGTTGCGGCGAAGATGTCAGTGAGTGTTCCTGCAAGGTCGTATGAATCTTTTGCGTCGGCAATCATGGTCGTGGCATCGAAGTAAACCAGGTCAGCCTTGTCGGCTGCGGTTCCGTCTGCGAGGCTGTCATTCAGCGTGATCTTCGGGGACGACGTTGCAGTTCCCGAAAGATCCCCAGCTTTGGTGTACTCCGCTGAAACGGACAGCGTCAAGTTTGCGGTCAGTGCCATCTCTGCTCCTCTCCTTTACGTGGTACTCTTTAGTGATCGCTGAACCAAGAACTCCATGATTAAGATACCGTGGTAAACCTCCTTTCCATCCGCCTCCCGGTCGGGGTCAACGTCCACCGTATGACCTCCCATGTACACCGCCAAGCACTTCCCGAAGTCGAGAACGAGTAGCGTGCTTGCAAAACTCTGCTCTACAGTCTTTACTTTGTCGAAGCAGTCCACCGCACTGCTCGAATAGATGTTGACGAGCACCGGGACTGTCTCCGTAATTGCATCTGCATCGGTTTGGTAGTCCGGATCGGTTGCCGGGTCCACATTGACCACACAGAACGGAAGATTTGTGTCGGCTGGAGCAAACCCGAAGGCTACCTTGGTGATGTCGGTAGCGCCACTCCCATCTCCTGGTGACAGGATGCTAACCAGCCTCGAACGCACGGCCATTGGCAAATACTTCAAGTTACCGTCCCTTCTCCAGGATGCGCTTTATCCGTTTCCGAAACTCCCACATTCCGCGACTCAACCACGGGCGCCTCTTCATGTTCTTCGTACCCAGCTCAAGGTACTTACCGTACTTCAAATTTGTCCCCACCCTTCCAGTCATCAGCTTCCTGCTGTACTCGTACTTGATGCTCTTCCGAAACGTCTTGCTGACCATCTTCGGGTACTCACCAGGTGTGCTCGGGTCCATTCCGTACCAGAACGACCCCTTGAGGAACTTCCCACCCGCATCTCGAGCGCGTTGGAGACGCTGCGTCCGACTCACCTTCTTGCGGATGTATCGCGTCAGGGCAATGGTAGCTATGCGAACGCGCGCACACTCAATGTCTTGGGTATGCTTGATGGCTTCATTGCCATACCACTTCATCGGACTCATGCTAGCCTCTCGTCTACGTCTGCACGATACAGGATGCCCTTGCCTGCGCTTGCGTCTTTGTACCCGCGCACCACCAGCTTCGTGCCGTCTGCTTTCACGATTCGGTCGCCTTCAGTTAGAGATTGATCTGTGCCGAAGAATACTGAATGGGTTACGGTCATGTTGCGCCGCTCGTAGAAAATTTCCAGGTTCGAGGAGATGCTTTGGAACCATCCGTACACTGTTGAAGCGTCGGCAGCCCAATCACTAACTGCCGCCCCTAGTTTATCCTCGACCCCTTCAACCAGCCGCTCTATCGTTACCGGTGTATCCATTTCAGCTATCATGCTCGAAGGGCCGTTGAGCGTTGACGCGCTGCCGTCTGTTACTTCAAAGCGGATCGGGGTTGAGACCGACACCCCACCGTCAGTCGAGGTTAGTATTCCGGTGTACCATCCGATCTCAGTGACGGCCACGTCCACAGATCCGTCGCCTACTACCGCAGCCCAATCGGTCCAGGTATCCTCGCCGTCGATCTGAGTCTGAAGGACGTTGGAGGCTGTTGCGTCGGACCCGGTGACGGCTATCGTTGAGCCGGTGCCGTCCTCCTGGTCGGTGGCAGTGATGACTGGGGTGGAAGGGGTGGAGGCGGCGGAGTACGTGCCAGTCAGCGTGTGTGAATCTCCGAAGGTTCGACCTAGCTGAACCTCGGCCTCGGTGGCTTCGTGATAGGTGCCCGCCACGCCGTCAACCGTATCGTCCTCGGTGACGTTGCCGACGTCGGGGAAGTCGGGCGAGTATGTGCCGGTCAAGGCTTCCAGAGCGCCAAAGGTGACGCCCAGCTCTACCTCTCCCGCAGTTGCTTCGTGATACGTACCCGTAGCACCATCAACCGTATCGTCCTCGGTGACGTTACCGGCGCTGGAGAAGTCAATCACCCACGTATTGAACTTGAAGGCGATGTTCTCGGAAACGTACTTCCAACGGTAGGCCATCTTTACACCCCTACACCGTCGTTATCATTGAATCGAGTTTGGTGACGATTACGGTTTTCAGCTCGTCCACGATAGCGTCGATTATGTCCTGTTTGGCTTCGGTCGCGGCGCTGTCGGTGCCGCGGTTTACAGTGTCCAGGTCAAAGGCGTGTTGGGCTGAAGCGTTGCCGTAGGTCTCAACAACAAGAACCTCGTCCAAGATCACCTTGGCGGCCGCGTCCTCAATCTTGATAACCAGCCGCGCTGCCTGCATCTCAGTCGCAGTGAGCGTGATAGAGAACGTCGCGCCCTCGTCCACTGCTGTGTTGTCGCACTGCGTGCTGGCCCCACCGTCCTTGATGACCTCACAGTCAACAGCAGCAGGCACCCACGCATCATTGATGTCAACGCCGGTTATCCCGTAGACCACAAAGTCAAAGGTCGCCCCGACTCCGTACTTGCGTAAGTGTACGCCTTGCATTAGTTGCTCCTTCTGCGGCGGAAGATCGCGATGTCGGTGACGGGCTCTTGCAAGTCAGCGTTTTGGACATAGCCGGTGACTTCATCGTTATTTGCTCCACCGTAATTTCCGCACCACCCGACGTACTGAAAATCCTTTTTCGAGGTATGTAGCGCAACAGACTGCGTATCTACCAGCGTGCTATGGCCACTATCGGAGTATACAGAGTGGTATAGGGTGCCCTGCGCGCCCACAGCCTCGTCTCGATAAAGCTTGTTATACCTTAGAACGTTATAAGTATCATTGTAGAGGTCTTGGTAGGGAGTACCGGAATCGAATTCTACCAGGACTATGCGGTTTACCGGGCCTGCAACGTTTCCATACCGAGCATAGAAAAACGATTCTTCTGCAATATCCATCGCAGTAGGATCGTCCAGCAATCCGGCGGCATTTGCCATAAACCATGTGATTAGGACACCACCCCCGTCGCCTAGTCCTTCTCTTGCCTCATACTTGTGCTCGAAGTCTCCGCCAAAGTGAGCCGCGCCGTAACTCTTGACAATTCGCCAGTGTTCCTTCCGGCTGCCAGCAGCTACAGACACCTTTGTTGCGCTATCGACGGTGAGCACTCCGTTGGAGTCGTGCTCAGTGTAGGTGGTAAAGTTTTCAGTCGGGTCGGGCAACACTTCGCGGGAACCGGCCAGCCCGATTTGATCCGGCGTTATCCACTGGTCCCAACTACTGTCAGCCTTGCCCATCCCTTTGACGGCAATCACTTGATCCTCTACGGCGAGATTCTTAGGATCGCAAGGGTCAAGCGCCAGTCGCGGACTGCGTTGGTCGCGAAGAGAATTCAGCCGCTCAAACACCTTGCGCTGTCGAGGGTTGAACTCTACGAACACCCATTCGCGGAAATCCCGCGCGGATAGCTTCTTTTGCAGGACGAGAAGCCCGCGCTCGTTATGCCATAACCGCAGCCGCTCCGCTGCCCGAAAGCAGAAAGCGAGCTTGTCGTCCTTGGTGACTGTGGCGACGGGCAGGTCTATCACTACAGCTATCCCTTCCCCTTGCTCTCAATGCGGAAGTCGCCATCCTGCTCGCCCGATCCCCACGGTTTGGGCCGCTGATGCACGTCGCGAGGGATGCCGTCGTCGCCAACGTGGCGCGCGTCAATCAGCACCTCCACGCCGCTCTCGGGCTCTGGGAACAGTCTGTCAAACAAGTCAGCCATTTTAACCTCTCCCCCTGTGCGGCTTGAGGTCGCTGGTACAGTCTTTCGGGAAATCCATCAATCCCTCCAAGGGTTTTTTACTTGAATCATGTGTGCCCCACACTATCACTTCTCCATCCGTTTAGCCACGGCCGCAATCACTACTGCGACTCCAGCACAGAAACACAAGAATGCGATCCACATCTAATCGCTCGGCCAGTCGCCCGTTACAATGACGACCAGGATTAAGATGAAAACGATGAGGACTACCAATCACTTCCCACCGACTATCTTTTTTAAGTCTTCTTGTGACATTACAACGAACTTCTTGTCCCCTCCTGAGCGTGCGACGGCTGCGGTTATCAGTGTGCCCAGGATCAACAGTGCTACAGCTCCGACGTAAAACCAAACCCGACCTACCGATTTCTTTGCGGCTCCCGCGCAGATTTTTGCTCCCTCTGCTTTCCTGTCTGCATCTGCAGCCACCACTGCCACCGCCTTGATGTCTTTGAAAACTTCATTAAGATCAGTTCTGGTAAGCGCCTTCTCCTGGTGGATGCGTACTTGCGTAATTCTCTCGTCCCTGTCACGGTCGCGAGTGTGCATGGCAGCGTCACGCTCGTCCATTCTCTGCACCGCCCCCGCGAACAAATCACGCAAAGGCTCCATCTGACTCCGGCATTGTTCTGCGCTTACGTGGTCATCTGCCATCTCTAAAAGTTCTTTCCCTGGATCTTGTACGCTGCAAGGGTCTGTCTCGTGGTCGGCGTAAGCAATCCGCCACCGTCCGCTGCGTCTTTCCGAACCTTGTACGAGTAGTCCCCGAGCTTCTCGCTTTCAAATGCCGGGTTCTTATCGCTCGACCCCATCTTGTAAAACGCCAAGGCGACTTCAATGCATGCCTCCTGTACGCTCTCTGGAATTGTTGCGAAGCCCGCGGTGTAGTTCAGGGTGATGTTCTGAAATCCCTTCGGGAAGTATGCGTAGTCCGCAGTGGTGTTCGGGCTGAACTTGATGATACCGGTCTGAGGGTCGTACCGGAACTCATCTTCGCCTGTGTTGTCGATGGTTGTAGTGGTATCATCGTTCCACAGGATCACAACGGAAGCCACGTCGGTAATAGGCAGGTTGTCTGCTATCAAAATGCTGTCGCCCTGTCCGTCGTACACCTCGGCGTGCACCGTGCTGGCGAACGTACGGTGGCACCAGTTCTCAATGAACTCAGTAGCTGCATCCAGGAGTTCGCCCAGCAGCGTTGCACCTATGTTCGCCGCTGCTGTATGTCTGTTGGCGCGTGCTGCAGTAGTCAATGCCATGCTCTGCTCCTAGTTGAAGTGCAGTACACCCTTAGCCAAGCCAGCGCCTACCCGAGTCTCAAGGCAGTGGCCCATTTCGTCGAAGTGCGTCGGAGCGGCCGGCGGGCTGTTTTGGGCTACTGCCGAGCCAGCCGTTGCACTGGTTCCCAACCAATCACCGGCAGTAGAACCACCCGCGTCGATCAGTACATCGGCAATCCCCGACACCACCACCCAAACCTCTGCGGCGTCGGCGATGCCAGCATTGTAAATTACCCCGATAGGATTGACCGCGTTGATCGGAGTAGTCACTACGGAGTTGTTGTTAGCCGTGTCCGACATAACAACCTGTCCCTGGATCGAGTTTGCCCCGGTCTTGTTAGTCAAGGCGATGGCTATCCCACCCTCGGGTGTCGTACGAATCTTGGAAGCAAAGTAACTACCCGATACCGATTGATCGCCATCGGCCGCAGACTGGACGTACTTGAGCGTAGCGCCGCCTGGGTTGTGGATACCGTTTGCGGCCACAAGATCCTCAAACTGTGAGGCCAGCGTAGCTGCCCCTACAAACCAGTATGAGTAGTTGTTAGTTGCGCCTGTGACGTGGATGTGATTGAGCATCCCGCGGAGTGCGGGGGTGCTGCCAACCAAGATGCCTACCGCGTTGGTACTCGTACCGGTTACGTGCATTAGATTATACGAGAACTCTACGTCCCCTGTTCCGCCAAGGTACCCCCCAGCGACCACAGTAGCGCCGACGTCCTCCACGTTGACGTCATTACGTTTGGCTGTGTATACCGCAGCTCCAGTTCCAAACGCCGTCGTGGCTGCAAATATCACGCCTGAAGTATTGTTGACGAATTTTGCGTCCTCTACCGTGATAGTGGGAGCGTTAGCCCCCCAACCGATAGCTGACTTGACTTCAAAGAACCCGCCGGTAGCTCCGGTGTTATTGTAATCTATTGTCCCCTCAATGACCCGTACGGTACCGTCGCCACTGCTGTAGTAGCAGCACGGAGCCTGGCCTGCGGTTGCATACGCCGTGGTCATCTTTGTGTGGCAACGTTTGAAGTTGCACGAGCCAGCCGCTCCTTGGGCTGTGTGAACCAACGAAGTCGCAGCGGTCACATGCGCAAAGATATTGCAAATCTTGCAGCTGGTGAACGCGGCGTAGTCGAAAATGTTAGCGTTTGCTTGAGTAACTATCGTATCCTTCGGGGAGCAACCCATGCCCTGTACTATTTGACTGTTGGCTGTGAGATGGACGGTGTCGTTGGTGTATGTACCCGGACCCACTTCAAACAACGTGCCGACAATCGGATTGGCGTCGAGCGCAGCTTGTATCGTGGTGAAATCACCGCCCGATTTCGCAATGATAACCACACCACCCCAAGCCACTTTCAGGCAGTCCCCAAACACATTACCGAGACAGGCACGTCCGCCGTCGGGCATTACTGACTCAGCCTCCCAACTACGGTACCGGAAGTGTAGCCCCCGGTCTTGACTCCGAAGCGATACAATACGCCGTACTCAATCTCCGTACCTGTCTGTTCCGTGTTGCTTGTGAAGCTGTCAACGTCGAACCAGGTAGTGCCCTTGTTGAACGACCTTTGGACGAAGACCGTGGCTACCCACGTGCCGCTCAGCGAGAAGTTAAACATGCCTTTCAGCAGCACTTCATCGCTGTAGATGTTATGCGCACTAATGCTCTTGGCCGCAAGCGCATCGCCGGTAAGATCAGCCATTAGAAACTGAGCTTCCTGTACACGATGTCCAACCCGTACGTTCTCAGATTGGTATTCGTGTACTTGACGTCCAGCACGTCTCCCTTGGCAATGTGGAACGGGGTGTCCGGCTGGAAGTGTACGTCGGCCGCAGCGTTCATTGCGGTTGTGCTAAGCACAACATCGTGTGCCGTTGCGGTGCCGGAGTCGAGTGCAATCACCAGGTCCTCAACCGCGCCACCCGCCGCACTGAGGTGCACCCGTACTGCCAACAGTTCCACCTCCCCCTCTGGAGTGAATTCGTAGTCGATGGCAACTGCTGCCGTCGCTCTTTCGTGAAAGACGTTTGTTTGCATTCCCATTAGTACAGCATCCTGTATGCGATCTCGATGCCCCAGTTGTCGTTATTGGTGTTGCCGTAATTGACATCTACGACCTCACCCTTGTAGATTTGTACCGGATGCGTCGGATACCAGACGTAGTCGGTCAGGCCGTTCATCGCCTTGGTGACCAGTACAACGTCGTATGCCGTTGCCACCGCGCTGTCGATCTCCACGGTCAGGTCCTCGGCGGCGCTTGCTCCGTCCGCATGATACCGAACGCTGAGGATCTCTATCTCCCCCAGCGGGGTAAGGGCTACTGCCGCAGCTCCCGCTCCCCCACTGGTTCGACTATGTAGTACGTTAGTCATTGGCATGTGCCGTCTCCTTTTGTGCATTGACTGCTTCACTGGCTAGTCGTATCTTTGCGGAGTGTGCGAGCTCTAATCTCTTGCTCACCTCTGTAAGTCTCGTGGGTATCTGGCACTCGGCTATCGGCTTCTTGATCGGAGCGTAGTATCGCAGGAGTCCGGAGCTCTTCAGTCCTTCGTTCTTTTCATACAACGCTTGCGAGGAATCAACAACAAAGTCCCACGCCGGCTCAGTCTTCACCAGCTCCTTAACCACACTCGCCAGCGCCACATCCATAACGTCCCCGTCCGTCTTAGCTTCGTATCCGTACAATGGGGAATGCCACGGGTGCGGACGACACAGGTGCGAGTCGTCGCTGATCACTACCTCTATACCTTTCCCCAACGCCATCCCCAACCAGAAGTCCATGCACGCCTTCTGCGGGAAGTACTCAACAGCTGCGGGCATGCAGTGGATCTTGTGGATGACGATCTGCTCGAACCCTTCATAGATCGCATGGGCTATCTGCCAGGTCAGGGTGGAGGTGGCGTATGCAAATCCGAAGGCATCGATGATCTCATTCGCCGGGAACCGAACGCTCCTCGGTATTGACAGGTTCTCCTCCATCAGGTACACAGGCACGTCCAGATCGTTCAGGTCGTCTATGAACGCCTGAAGCTTTTCTGGTGTGGGCAGCCAGCGCTCGGGTTTGTCGAATACGTATACCCGGCTGATCCCCCGCTGGATGGTGTACCCCATGTTGCACGACCACACCTCGGCGTTGTCGCCCAGCTCGTTGTCCAGCTCACCCAGATACGGGCCGTACATCCCGGTGATGATCACTGTCTTCTTTTGCTGCTGCATGTTTTCTCCTTCGCCAGTTGGAGTGCTAAACTCTTGCCTTCAATCCGTCCCGCTTGCGTGCCGCGGCTAAGAACGCCTTGGCCTTTTTGTCCACTACAGCCATCTTCGTTTGCGCCAGCTTCTCAGCGTGGGTCAGGTGTGTCGGTAGGATGCAATCCTCCCGCGGCTTCTTGATGGGCTCGTACCATTTGACCATCCCGTGGTTCTTCGCGAGCTCAAACATCTCACGCACCTCGTCCGCCATCGAGCTTCCGTCCGTAGCCTTGGGCGAGACCTTGCGTAGCTGCTGGATGATGCTTGACAGGGCGTGCGCCATTACATCACCCTCTATCTTGTGCTCGTACCCGTACAAACCCGAGTGCCAGGGGTGCGGCTTGCACAGCAGGGAGTCTTCCGACATGATTATCTCCACGCCCATCCCTGCAGCCATCCCAAGCCAAAAGTCCAGTGCCGATTTCTGGTGGAAGTATTCGTAGCACGCTTCGTCACAGTGGATCTTGTGCAGCACTATGCGCTCAAAGCCTTCGTCTAATGCAAGGGCGAGCTGCCAGGTCATCGTTGAGGTGAAGTATGCAATGCCAAAGCGTTTCAACAGCCTCTCCACCGGGAACCGAATGCTCTTCTCGATCTCTGGGTGTACGTCTTGGAAGTACACGTCGAACCCGAGTTCGTTGACGTCTTTGAAGAAGGCCGCGCGTTTGTCCTTGCTCGGCAGCCAGTGTTCGGGCTGATCAAAGATGAAGAGCCGGGTGATACCCTTCTGCATCGTGTACCCCATGTTACAGCTCCACAACTCAAACCCCTCGCCGAGCTCTTCGTCCAGCTCCCCGAGGTACGGCCCTGCAAGCCCGGTGATGATCACCGTCTTCTTCTTATCCATCGCGTCTTCTTCTCCTTCGCCATTGCGCTTCGTTGTGGGGGTGGGACCCGATTGCCCCACCCCCGTACTGAGTCGGTCTGCTTACGCGTCTGTGGCTGCCGTCCAGTTGATCGGCATGCCCTTTTCGCCGACCGCGTTTGTTACCTGGCAACCTGACGGGTTGACTACGAACGTGGCACCGGTGAACGCGCCGGTGATGTTGTGGTCGTCCGCCCCAAGGTGGCAGTTGACGTTGGGGCCGATGATCCCCGTGCTGCCGGTGATCGTGTCCAGCACGCACTGGATCGCGTCTGCACCACCAGTCGCATCGGCGTTCCACAGGTGGCAGTCGTGAATGCGCAGCAACGTGGACAACGTGGTTGCGCAATCAATGACTGACGTGGAGAAGTCGCCGTAGATGTTGCAGTCGTGGATGTGGGGCTGGGTAGTACCGACGAGACTGATAGCCGATACAGCACCATCACCCGCATTGCCCACAATCTTGACCTTGACTATCTCCATGCGAACCGCTCCTGCGGTGGTCAGGAGCAAGATGTCTGCAAACTTCGCAGCGTCTGCTTCCCTGATCTCGCAATCGCGGACCTTGCAGTCCGCACCACTGACCTCCAACAGTCCGGTACTGTTGTCGATGTCATTGAGGAAGAGCAAGTTCTCAATGATTGAACTCGCCGCAGCCAGCTTGAAGTCACCCGTGGTAACCGTGCAGGTGAAGGTGGGACGAGCTGCCCCGTCACCCAGACCAATGATCTTGACTCCGGCGATATCCATGTCCACGGCCGAGTCCGCTGGCAAGTTCTCAGCGTGCCCCGGCATGGCATAGATGA
>Ga0307928_10002996_pt1 | contig 12900 bp, 23 predicted proteins | sample AceLakmetagen232_FD_201815 | JGI IMG/M metagenome (GOLD analysis project Ga0307928, IMG submission 201815) | Saline water microbial communities from Ace Lake, Antarctica - #232 | ecosystem: Environmental > Aquatic > Non-marine Saline and Alkaline > Saline | place: Antarctica: Ace Lake... | reverse complement strand
ATAACTCAAAAGCGTGGCCAACGCCGATAGCTCCCTCGTCCAAAGCCTGTTGAACCGAGGGGCTTGCCAGGGAAATCTTGATCAGCTTCTCTATGTAATCCCGGGTTAGACCAGTTTTTTCTCTGATCTGGTCCGGGTCGAGGTTGTACTCGGTATAGAGAGCTCCGATCACAGTGACCATCTCTGAGACCGGGGTTTTACCCCGGGTGTGGTCCAGGAACAGGTTTTTGGTCAGAACATCCACCATATCCCCCTCGAAAACCACCGCGTCCACCGTGGAGATCCCCTGGTCAATAGCCTCCTGCAAACGATGTTCCCCATCGACGAGAACCAGGTCCTCCTTTACCTGACACACAATCACCGGGCTCACTATGCCGGCTTCTTTGATCGAGTTCTGAAACTGCTGCCAGACCTCCTGATCAAACCTTGCCTTTACCCTTAGTTCCGGGATCTTTATCTGCTTCGGCTTCACCTTGACTAACTTCACTTTTAGACTCCTCCTTTTCTTTAGTCCCTGGCTTTTTGTGGTTTTCCTCACGCTGAGACTTTTCAGCTACCACATCCCCAACCTTGATAGCCAGGGAGTAGGGAACCGCAACGGTCAGAATAGGCTCACCGCCTACGCGGATCGCCTTGTCTATCTCCCTCTTGGCCGCCCCTAGGTCCCCACAGTCGACCTTTGTGTACTTGTCCTCGTACTCGTCCTTGATCCATACCTGATAGTTCATTGCTTACCTCCTTAGTTTATATGTTTCTTGAGCCAATTACGCTCAAACGGCTCGAATAACTCGAGCTGATGTGTGAGGGAGAAAAAGGATAGTGGCTCGACATGCAGATGGCAACGCTGGCAGAGTGCTGGCAGGTTATAGTCGGCGTTATTGCTTTTGTCATGGTCTAAGTGGTGGACCGTGAGTGTGTGACTACTTATAATCTCATGTGGATGAGCACAGCGTTCGCAGCGCCAACCGGCCTTCTCTTTTATCCTATAGGCTATCTCCTCCCAATTAGATGGATATTGGTTTGTATTCGTATTGCTCATTTATATTACCCTAGGCAAAGAGATAAAAGCACAGACAAATGATGGCTACGATGCCCCAGGCAATCCCGAAGCTCAGGCCTAGGAATTTCGCCACATCGTCGACTGTCAGGTCGGTTAATTTTTTATCTTTCATGGTCACCTCTTTACATTCTGCCCATACTTGCCCTTGGTGTATTTATCCGGATCAACCGGGACCTTCTGGTCACGGTATGGCTTTTGACGCTGGTACTCTGACTGGTAATTAGTCCAGTTAGTGATTTCTATGATATTACCCTCATTGACTCGTATACGGTCTGTCTCTACTAACCGGCCCTTAGCTTGCTGCCATTCCTCCAGGGGACAGCAACAAATACCTGCTAGCTGCTCATCTGTTAAGCCTACTCTATCAGCAACTTTTATTATCCCTGCCTCACCATAACCGAAGTCGCCAGCCATAGCTAAAATATCCGCCCATAAACCTCTTACAGATGGAGTATCCTCCCTCAGGCTCCCTCTCAGCCATTTTTCGCAATATAACTTGATCCATGTCCTATGGCCCATTCTTATCTCTCCTTCTGTTTAATCTATAACTCAGGGTTACAGCTTGTCAAGATAGTAGAAGTTACAATCATATCGTTGTAACTTTAGGTTACATATAGATAAGATAAGATAAGATAAGAATATATAACTACCCTTATACTTTATCATCTACTCTTTTCTCTTTTAGGAAAGGAGTCTGAGGAAAACCCTTTTGTTGTCTGCCTTCTAACTCCTTAATTCCCTTGATCAACCGCTTTACCCGGGCCGGGATTGCTCGCGTCGGCGGATGATACGAGCACGTCTTCTGGTCGAAATACCTCGAGTGCGTGACGCTCTTGATGAGCTCACGCTTGAGGTAGGTCAACCTGGCTTGTTGATCATTGATCAGGCTTTTCAACGTTACTGGCTTTCTCCCTGTCGACCATAAGGCGCATGTACTCGGTTAGGAGCTGTGGGTGTATTTCTTTGACATCATGGTTACGAAGCCAATCTAGCTCGTCAATTAACCCTTCCCATAGCTTTTTGTAGTCTGTGGGCATAGTTTACCTCCTTTGGGTATTTTCTAGCTTCTCCCCAGAGAGGGACCTGAGCATCTTATCAAGTTGTTCATGCAGCCGGAGCAATCTCCAGGTGGCATTGGAGAAACTTTCATGCCTCAACCTGAACTCGTCCAGTTCGGCATAGACCTCCAGGTCCAACCGAACCAGTTTTGATTTACCTGGCATTGTCAGCCACCTCCTTTTAATCCTCTGTCTCGCCTGGTAGTGGGTAAAATGTTACAGTTGGGGCGCTTGTTCGGTTCTGGATGAGCCGCTTCAGGGCTTCGATGCCTAGTTGGCGAGCGGCTCGTCTTTGGGCGTCGGTGAAGATGGCATTGTGGTCATTGTGGATAGTTTGGATTCTGATGGCTTTTTCTAGTGTCATTGTCATTACCTCCTTTTAGTCCTCTGTCTCACCTGGTAGGGGTAATTGTAAAGATTTACTAGAAGGTATAAACCAACTTCTCACCACAAAATCAACAAGAGCGTGAACTGTAGGATCGGCTTGTTCAATAAGCGCACGGTTGGTTAAGTTAAAGCGTTTAAGGAAACCGTCCCACCTTACATAATCGGTTATTATTATTGGCATTACCTCCTTTTACTCTTCTGTCTCACCTGGTAGTAACGCAGCATCGGGAATTGGTGGTTGGTAACGATTCTGATGAATACGCTTCAGGGCTTCGATGCCTAGCCTTATTGCATCTCTGAATTCTTGAGATGCTGGGGTGATGTCTTTCCTGTCCGCGCCTTTAAGAAGTTCGATGGCTTTTTCTAGTGTCATTTTCATTACCTCCTTTTACTCCTTTGTCTCACCTAGTAGTAGTTTTGCCGCATCACCCGCAAAAGCTTCTCTCTCTTCAAGTTCGCGTTTCAGGGCTGCGATGCCTAGTTTGAGAGCGTCATAAGTCTCAACCTCTTTGATGGGGTCGCACCAGTCCACATGTTCCTTCAGGATTTCGATGGCCTTTTCTATTGTCATTGTCATCACCTCCTTTTACGCCATGTAAACATTGTAAACATTCCACTGAAATTTGTCAACCCCCCGGAGGTGATTCGCGTAACTGTGCTTTTGCGACCCCAGGCATAGATCATGCCCTCCAGGATTCGTATTTCTTACGCGTGAGATTTGCGAAATTCAGGGGGTGTGGAAGGTTCTATGATGGATTGATGGCAAGGGGGTGTCAGAAAGCCCTTTCTTATGGCGGTAAACCGTGTTTCCACTCCGCAACTTGCCTGTTATACTCTGTTTTGGCTTTTTCCAGTTTGGCTATTGCCCGGTTGCGCTTGACCTGGAGAGTTTTTAGCCGCTTGGTTGCCTCCTCGGGTAATACCTTCTCCGCGACCAGGCCGCGCTGCTCCTCCTCGATGGACCGGGTAAGAACTTTTACATCGCTGGTCAGTGTTATCACTTCCTCGGCTGCCTTCTTTATCTCCTCGGTCATGTAAACTACCCCCATACCGGCGGCTCGCCGGTACTTCTGAGTCAGGTCCTTAAACTCAGCAAAGTTTATCGGGCTGAATGGCGACTCCTCGGCCTTTACCATAAGTATAAAATCAGCCGCCTCGGGAGTAAAGCCAAGGTCCAGGAGCATGGCATACCCCTCAGTCGCGCTTATCAACCCCTTCTTTACCGCGAGCAATATGTCGGCCTTAGATGCCTCTCTGAGTTTCGGTTCTACCGGCGGCGAAACCTGAGCGTCGAATATCTTAAGTAAGAACTCAGCATCCGGAGCTGAGTACCGGAGATCTAACAGCCTATCGTTAGCCTGGGTCCTGGTGATAATCGCTGCCTTAAGGCCCTTGAGTATATCAGCCTTGGTTAGATCGCGCTGCACTACTACCACGTCCTCCTCGTCCGATGGTATATTGATGGCCAGGAGATATTCAGCCTCCTCCGTATCAAAGCCCAGGTCCATAAGGAGCTCGGCTGCCTCACCCCTGGTGAGAGCTCCTGTTTTTACTCCCTTGTATATGTCCGTCTTAGTGAGATCTCGCTCGCCTTCAACTCGCTCCGGCCCGACTGTCTTGACCTTGGTCTGGATCAACTCCTCCAGCCTGGCTGCCGGCATACCGTACCCGGTGAGCTCCGATTTTACTTCGTCCAGGGTGATCCAGCCGTTTTTCCACCTGGCTATCAGGTCAGGAAAGGCCACATATACCTTGGTCCACAGCACATAATCGTCCAGGTCCTTACCGTGATATCCCTGGAAGGTGTATATCTCCCGGAGCCTGGCCTCATCGATGGTCCTCATATCCCACCACCGCCTCACGTCAACCCTGGTGGGGACCTCATAGGAGATCTCGATCAGCTTGTCTCTCCAGTACGGCGGTATCTCCACCAGCCGGAACCAGGCTCTCATGTCATCCTCGGTGAAGTCGGTGCGGCGCAGCATCTCGACGATGGTCCTGAGCTCCGGGTGTTCCCAGTGAGCCATCCAGTAATTATCTATCTGCTCATCGGTCATGCCGGCCTTGTAGAAGTCCTCTCGCCTCAGCTCCCCGAGCTCGGCTTTCAACCCATACTTGGCGATCATGTTAGGCTCGAATACTTCCCTGGCTTGCCAGTGGACCAGGTCCATTGGAGAGGGGTAAAACAGGGTAAAGAACTTCAGCGCCTCGATGCGGCCGTCATCCCAGCCCAGGTCTTTCAGGTCGTCAAACAGGTGGGCATACTTCTCGGGATCTCTTCTCCAGGCGGTGATGATGGATATCGGGTCCAGGCGGAAGCTGGTGAACTTCCTGTCCTGCTCATACTCTATAGTGCGCCCCTGGGGACGGCCCGACGCCATGAGAGAAGGGATCACTCCCAGCATGGCCATTATCCACCCCCCTATAGTCTTTGTGACGTCACCGCCCTCGAGTATTTGTGTCATGAATTCCTTCTGATCCGGCGTGGAATTCGGGTCATCCCTTACCCTGGTAGCATGGACTTTGACAATCAGGTTAGCCACGGGATTGATGCCCACCAGGAACAAGTTGAGGAAGGTGACCAGCACCTCACTCCACCAGTCGGCTAGTTTCTGTTGCCAGGTCCGCTCACCAATCGGCTCTGTCATGATTAACTCCAGAGCGCTGCCATGACTTTATCAAATATAGACAGCAGCGCGTTCTCATGCTTTCGTGCAATGCCTCCCAGCCAGGACAGTATCGACCCCAACGGGTCGTTAAAGAAATTCTGTATCGCGTCGAACCACAGGTTAATGAGGTTGATGGGAGCGGCAAAGGGAGCTAAAGCGGCAGCGACAAAGTCCCTTACCCAGTCCTCGGCAACCCCGATGATATTGGTTACATAGGTATTAAAGACATTAGTGATAGTCTCATAAACGTTGGTGATATACTCCTTGAAGGTCTGGTAGGTGTTATAGATGTTCTCAACGATAGTCTCATAAACGTTGGTGATATACTCCTTGAAGGTCTGGTAGGTATTATAGACGTACTCGTTGATGGTCTGATAGATGATCTCGGCGTGTTTCTTGATAAAAGCAACGATCTGTGTGAAGGTGGTCCCGATAACTCCTGCTATTGCACTGGCTGTGTTCCAGGCTTGCGAAGCCCAATCCATGGCCCATATAGCCCAATTATAAGCCTGGGTAGCCGTGTCTTTCAGCCAGCCATGGGCATAGTCCCAGAGGTCATCAAGATCATCCCAGAGGCCTCTAATATCATCCCACCAGTCGTCGATCTCAAAAGCAGCTTTACGGAGACCGTTGTATATATACCAGAAGAAGTCCTCAAGCGATGAGAATATATCTCCCACGCCCCCGAGTCCCGGGAAATCCCAGAACCAGTACTTGGCGCTCATGCAGCGTTCGGACACATCCTCAAAGAAGAGGGCTACATCCCACAGAAGCCTAGCTAGATAACACATGCCACGCTTCTTATAGAGCTTTGATTGCTTCTATCTTCTGAGCTTCCTTAGCCAGGAGCTTGTCCACCGTCTCCTTGCTAAAGTCTCCCTCTTTGACATCCATAGTGAACCTGACGTCTGACCTGGTAAAAGCAGAGATGCGATAGAGCTTCTGTACCCGGCCCTCCCGGGTAATGTCGGTCCTCTCGACAATGTCCACGCCATGATATAGTTCAGCCATTTCTATTTCTTACCTCCCCTTTTGATTTCCACATAGCCGGTGCCGAAGAGCCAGCCGGCAGATATAGTCAGTATGGATTTCACCTCGCTGTTCAGGCCGGTGAAGATAAGGACCAGGCAGCCGACCACCAGGATCAGCGCGGTGACTTTGTCCGGTGTCCATTTCATATTAACACTTCCTTTCCCAGTTTAATTAACCCGAGTAAAATAAGCAATAGGGATATAAAGCCCGTGCCCCTGCCGGCCAGGTAGTAGTGGTATTCTCCCTCGAGGCATTTAGGGGCGGCTGCCTCTATTGATTTTCGTGGCTTCCAGGGGCAGAGGACCTCAAAGAAGCCTATGGCGAAGGCGTGGAGCTCATCTGAAGTTAGCCTACCCATTATCCCATAACGTAGCCGAAGGAGCGGCCTACCGCTGGTGCTGGTGTGTAATCAACCTCAACGTACATTTGAGTACAATTAGTAAAGCCTGCAAAGTTTGTCCACTTCAGAGCGACTCCTATTTGCAGGGCATCAATATCGGCCCATTCCCAGGCTTCACTATCGGCTGGGTTGACATCCCACTGCTTTGAATAAAGAACCCATGCTGTAGTTGGTAAGTATTCGATATCTTCAGTGACTGTCCCGTCAGATTTAATGGCTATCTTTAGACCTGGAGCGCCTGGTGTATCTGAATTTCCCCTGCATCTGGCGTAAACAATAATGTGGTTTATCGTGCCACTACCAATACTATGGTTAGCGATATTGTAAAGGTCCCTGTAGTAGGATGAATCGTCACAGCTAACATACGTGGACATGTCATCAGCATCCACCTCATCCACACAATCATAGTGGTCCGGGCAGGCAGAGCAGCCATAGTAACTAGGAATATTACACTCATCGCCTGGGGAATCTGGCCTTAATGTCTCAATATCGTTCCTGAGGTCAACTGGTCTGAGGATATTGCCATTTGGAGAACTAAGAACAAGGTGATAGCCCTTTTGCTGGAAGATCCTCCAGCCTTCAGATAGCCGTCTGGCTACATATTGAGGACATGTTTCGTGCTTAACTAATTTCATCGTCAGCTCTTCTCCACCTTCAGTGATATAGTCACGCGGGTAATTGTAGCAGCACTATCCACGTTGAAGGCCAGAATATCACCGGCAGCGATCGCAGTAGTCCAGTCAGTCAGTGTTGCGTCCTGTGACTTCTGAGCTGCCGCTATGGTGGGCGGTGCTGCGGCAGTAATCGAGTCAGCATCGGTGGGCGGGAAGTTGGCATAGGTGTCCTTCCAGATATCCACCACTATTGAGCCTGCCTGGTCGGCCATCATGGTGGCTCGGGAGATGGTGCAGGCAAAGGGGATCTCCAGGTGCCCCTTCTCTCCAGTGGTGATAGCTGAACCGCCACCATCGATGATAAAGGTGAGGGATGCTGTCTTGACGCTTGTGGGGATGGCGGTTAGTGCTAAGGCACTGTCAATCTCGTCTGAGCCGCCTGATACGTGAGTGCTCTCGTGGGTTATGGCTGCTGCTACGGCTAATACTTCAGCGTCTAGTACGTGTTGGTCATCCGCCAATTCTCCTGATAGCCCGGCCACGCTGATCTCTGCTCCTCCGCCGTTCTCATGCAAGGCAGCAGTATGTTGATGGTTATGGTCAGACCTGGCAAGGCTATGAGCGACACCTACCGCATTGGCGTTCTCATTTATTGAACCCGGTGCAGCGGTATCAAGTGGATCCGCGCCATCCTGTGGGTCATGCGTGTCCTTATGAGCTGCTACCCAGTTGGCTTTCGGCTGCCACTTTGAGGCGGCATTATCCCAGTAAAGGACGTCATCATCGGCTGGCGTGGGTACATTGACGTCCCCGATATCGTCCAGCTCATCCACGTAGCCTACTACGTGAATTGAGCCGTCCGAGTCGACCTTTAGAGGGACCCACTTCTTATCGGTGGGGTAGTATCCCCAAGTTAAACTTCCTGGCATAGTTAAACCTCCTTATGGTTCATTCTGAGTTAGTATAACATCATCGATGTAGGTTGGCACATTGGGTGTTGCGCCTGTCTCTGCATAGATATAAGTCCTCAGTGTGTACGGTGTGCCACCTACGCCTACCCTGACGCTGCAGGCGGACAGGTCGAAGGCCTGGTTATTGAATAGTGCTCTGACGTATTTCTTGTTAGCATAGTCCACAACCAGCTTGATGGTGTTGAAGATGTGCGTCTCCTTACCGGAATAGGCGCGTGGCTCCAGGGAAATGTAGTTGCCGGCACTGTCGTAGTACTGCAGGTAATTCTGAGCTATCCAGTATCTCAAGCGGAATGAGTAGGATTTAGCTGCCTCAACGAAATAGAAGTACAGGTAAATATAGGCTAGCTGATAAGCACGTGCCCAGGAAAACTCGAAGCCGATGTTGGATTCCACCGGCAGAGGAAACCATCTTTTAATTCCGCACTTGTCACCATTAGCGTTGGGAGAGATAATTTTAGCTGAGAAGGCTCCACTCCTGGCTGCTTCAGCTGAGAGTTGGATGCTGCCTCCTGGACCATCAGTATCGATACTCCACTTGCCCAAGGTGCCTTCGAAGTCATCCAGCCAGATAACATTGCCGCGGCGGTCGAAGGTGACAATCGAGCCAAGCCGAGCTACTAGCTCGGCCATGTCTTCCAGGGTATAAACAGTCGAGAGCGGGCCTGGTGTGCCCCAATCCGGGCCTCCATGTACCATATTACAATTCCTCCCAGATTATATGTCTTACTGCAGGTACTGCCATCGCTGCGCCGTGTTTAGCCATAGCAGCCAGGGGGTGCAGGATCTCAAACCGGATTATCGGAGTGTGAGGGAAGGTGTCATCGTCGTTATAGCCTAGCAGGGTAAAGAGTGCCGGCATCTCAAACAACTCATGGTACTCATCCCACCTGATGGTCTCGTCATTGCCGTAAAACCACTCGTCACGGTTGGTGGGCCAGAGCTGATGCCTCCTCTCGAGTATCTTTACCTTGGCCAAGCCTACACAGCGCGGTGGAAACCTTATCTCCACCTCGGTTATCACTCCCCAGGTAAGATTGACCTCAAGCTCTTTAGGCGCACCTTTGAGAGTGTTAGCCAGCATTGGCAAATCAAAGGAGTAAAACACACTATGCTTGCTCCTTCCTCCAGTTCTTGGGGCGGTAGGCAATGGTATAGGAGGCTATGCTAGCATCGTTGGAGACGGTAATGCCCTGGTCACAAGGGATGGGTGGGATGAAGTTATGATGTATGCTAGTCAGTGGCTCAGATTGCCATTCTAGTTTACCGCTAGTGTCAAAACCATCGTATATCCGAATTAAACCTGCTGCTTGTGTGCCACTATAAGATACTGAAATCCACCAGACCTCACAAGCGTTCTTCTGAATTACAGTGGTGAGCGCAGCATCGCCAGTGTCAATTACCCTGGTCTCTATGCGTCTATCCATATAATTTACCCCCTTTTAGACTTGAAGCCCAGAGGGGATTCGAACCCACGACCCTCCTGAGCTTCAAGTGAGTAAAGCTAAACGGCTCTTACATGCTAGGACTATATCTCATACTTGGTGACTACCTCATCGCCAAGCAGCTTTACGACGACACTGGTGCCCATGCTGGTGTTCCCTTCGAATCTAACCCACAGGTCGCCTAAAACAGAGCTGTCTATCCAGGTCCGCTCATCCCAGGGGTTAAAGTAGGGGATGGGACTAACAGAGAAGGGCCATACACCTTCAAAGACTGCCTGAACATTGACATTGCTGGTAACCGGTGTCACGCCATCTGAGGTCTTTCTAAGGGCGATGGGGCTAGCGTTACCCCAGAGGTCAAGTGCAGAGGCTTCAGCATCAACTAAGCCAACTCGGACGTTGTGTAAAACACCTTGCTCTATGGGACTGGGATACGCCTGCCCACCTTTGACGCTCATTTGCTGGATGATGCGAAACAGGCCATACTGTCGGGCGATCTCAGCAGCAAGTTCGGTAGGACCTACTCTGAAGGGGATGGTGTCATCTGAGTTGATATTGAGCTCTAGCTTGTCCAGGAGATAGCCTAAGCCCTGGGCTACGTACCAGCTCTGGACGTAAAGGTTAGAATAGAGCGGACCTCGGGGAACGGTCATGTTCTCCTTTTTTGCCGATGTTCCGGTGAAGCGGTAAATCTCACTCGTCTTGATATAGCCTCTAGGTATCTCTGCCGGGTCTCTCAAGATATGGAGGATGACAGAGAAGGATGGAACGGCTGACATGGCCACGCCGTTGGTCCAGCCATTCTGGCTTGTGAGGGCAAAGCCGCAATCAATCCTGAGCTCAGGGTCATTTACCCGGGAAAGGTCAAGCATATAATCCATGTCATGGTAATGCCTGCCCAGGTTGATATAAAAGAACTCCTCACAACTAGCACTGCCCATGTTTTTCATGTCGTGAGAGTAGTGGGGTGTCTTTTTATAAAGCATGTCTGCTAGAAGCTGCTCCCCGGTAAGGCTCTTTACCACCTTTGAGCCATTGACTATAAGCTCGATTTTCTTAAGCCTATCGTGCAGCCAAACGTCAGGCTTGTCACCACCAGCACCGCATGTTCCCCATACTCTAAGCTCAATACCGCTCAGGAGTCCCTTATTGGGGAGATCAATGGTCTGGAGCCCGGTAAGGGCGTCGAATGTAGCGCCTTCTTTAAGATATCTCTGTTGCCAATTCATCTTTTATTTAACCTCCCCCGGCCCCGAGTAAGGCTAGCCGTTTGGCGTTGAGGGCCTTGCCGATCTCCTGGACTCTCATATAGTTAGCAGGATCACCGCGAGGTTTCCTGGGCGAAAGGGTAAGAGCCGCTATAGTGGAGAAGTAAGGCTCGACTCCGGTTGTGTAATCACCAGTGGCCGCAGCCACACCGGGGCCAAAGCGGTCTCGACCCACATCTCGGATCTTCCTGGCAAACTTGGCAGCGCCAGCTCGGGCTACCCCCCGGCGAAACCTCTCCTTCATGTTAGGCGCCGTGATTGCCTGGTGAAAGGTATCCGCCGCCCTCTGTGTATTGCCAGCCCACCTATCGGCAGCAGCCTCAGCATTGGTGGCAAACTCCGCAGCCGCTCTGGCCGCGTTTTCGCTCCACTTGGTAGTGGATGCACCGATTTCCTTTACTTGGATTGCCATATAAAACCTCCTTGTTTTATTGAGGCAGGCCTAGAGAGAAGAGGCTAGGTCGCTGCCCTTATTGACAAGTTTCTCACCAGGGTGTTAAATTGTCAATACCCCAACATGTTGCAGGGGTCGGAGGGCATAATGAGAACACTTTGGTTGCAAATCCAGATATTCTTTAAGATGTTCGGGACTTACGATGGGACTGGTCATTTAATAGGACTGAGGGATGCCTTTTGGTATGCTACTCATCTCGAGTGGTGGGGACTGTAGGTCATGGCCAGAAAAGAAAGAGAGCGCCGGTATATCAGTGAATACCTGGCCCACCAGTGGCCGGAAGGCAACTATCAGCTCAACGTGGAGCTCGGCCCAATACCCCAGGAGTACGTTGACCGCATGGGGTTAGGCAAAGCGGCCGCTCTATTCAGGCCCACTCGTCCCAGGGTTGACGCGGTTAAGTGGACCAAAGAGAAATACTACATCATCGAGGCCAAGATCCGAGATATAAAAGCCGGCATTGGCGATCTCTCCTACTATCGGGGCATGATACCCAATACGCCGGACCTTCCCTTTTATAACGGCCAGGAGATAACTTGCCGCCTCGTGGTCCCCTGGATGATAGACTGGATCCAAGCGGCTGCCGAGTCTGCCCGGGTTGACGTAGCGGTGTTTCATGCCGAGTGGATAGATGAGTACGTAAAGGAACGGCAGCACTATTTTACCGCTGAGTACCGGGCAGAGCGCGCAGAGAAAATGGAACTTAGAAAGATATTAGGGGTGGACTAAACATGGGTTGCGGCGTTTATTGGCAGCAGATACATACCGTTGACAGCGCCCTCGACAAACTGAGGCTGCATCTGGATATCCCGGGCATCAGCGACGCTTATCAGCAAATACACAGTCTCCGCGGCCAACTCATGGCAAAGATAGGATTCAAGTTTCCCAGGACAGTAATGCTGATAATGCGCCTTGTCGGACTGTCGCCTGGAACGGTCACTCTCTGGTTTGATATCGAGAGCGGCTGGATGAGTGAGGCAAGAGCACGGCCTCGAGTCCATCCGGTATACAAAAGCATCTCGGCCGAGGTTGCTATGACGCTGCTTAGAAGGGAACTAACCAAAGAGTTAGAAGTGGATCTTATGACTCCAGACCCCTATATCGGAGAGTGAAGAATGGTAGAAAAGAGAGGATTCGAACCCACGGCCTTAAGGATTCAACAGACGGCAACCAACCTCCTGATGAACTATGTCGCCCTGGTTTCCGGGGTACCCACCCGGATGCACTTTACTGATCACTACCGCATAGAGCGAGTGATAGCCGATAAGGAGACCGGGAAACCCAAGACTATAGAGAGCTTGGTATTCTGGGTAGACACACTTCAGGGGGAGGATGTAGCACGTACCTTCTCTATTCTGTCACAGAAGCTAGCCGCCCACTTTGAGCCCTTCCTCACTGATAAACGGTATGAGGGCTACGACTTTATCATCACTCAGATGGGCGAAGGGTTTCTTAAGGACTGGAATGTACAGGTAATCCGCCGCCCCGAGACGGAGTAGCCGCCCCTGCAATCCCTCTTTACTCCTCTTTTGACCCAAAATT
>Ga0307928_10002995_pt1 | contig 12900 bp, 21 predicted proteins | sample AceLakmetagen232_FD_201815 | JGI IMG/M metagenome (GOLD analysis project Ga0307928, IMG submission 201815) | Saline water microbial communities from Ace Lake, Antarctica - #232 | ecosystem: Environmental > Aquatic > Non-marine Saline and Alkaline > Saline | place: Antarctica: Ace Lake... | reverse complement strand
TTGTGCAGGTAATCATCATGGCAGCACCTCTTCATACTGTATTGGTTAATGAGGCGGGGTGGTAAGAGCACCACCATTCGGGCTATATAGTCCCTAGCCTCACTTACCATAATAACCATGATTGGCCGCAATGTCAATCACCTACGGCAAAGGCTTCTGCCATCATCTCTTTCATAACAAGATGAGTTAGCCACGTATCGAAACCCGCGTTATGAGCCTGTGCTATGTCAACACCATATTTTTCAGCCAAACTATATCTTCCTAAGCAGTAGCGCTCCAGGGCGTAGTACACACCTCGAGCCCGCTCCGCTGCCACCCGAAAATAGAATTTTTTCGGCGTTTCGTGTGGAGCTATTCGACGGCCAAGCCTTGCGGCCTTGATTAGTATTCCCACGTCGATAATCATTGTCTGCGGGAATTGAAAATCAATACCCGCTTGCTGGTAAGTCCACTCTAAGAATGGTATATCAAAGCGACAAGAATTCTGCCCGACGATAGGCCACTGAGCGTCTACACACGCAGTAATTACGTCCTTGACAGCATGCAACACCGTATCGAGTGGTACACCCTGCGTAGTAACCTCGTTAATGAACTCGGCTTCCATCTGGGCATACACGCCGTCACGAAGAGGCCTGTCACTAGGCACCTCCCGTAGTAGGTTCGCGCGCCGATTAATCTCAAAATCAGCAGCGCGCAAGTCCGCAACGTCAGTTGCCACCCAGATGTTCTTACCTCGGTCATACCGCGGGATACCCGCCTCTACCACGTACATGCCTACCTGCCAGATCTTGTGTGTGCCCTTGACTAGCCCCGTGGTCTCCAGGTCAATAACCATGTAGTTACCCGGCAGCGTCAGGTCATCGTTACCTAGTATACGCCGTAAGTTATGCCGCATTACCTCCTGATTAATCGGGAACTTCATTGGCTCTCCTCATCCTCGGAGGGCGCGATGTCCGTAAGGCACGCCATGAGCTCGGCAATACCCAGCGGTATTTCGCCGGGATGCAGCGCGTTACCCAGGGCGTCGAATACCGCGCCCAGGAAGGCACGCGCCATCCATTTCCCGAATAGCTTGTGCGCGGCATCCGATTGCTGAAGCAGCCCCGATTTGCGGAAGGCCTTTACTTTAGCATCGTCGCCGGTTATTCGCTCTTCGCCACAGGAGTAGCGAATAAATGCCGCAAGACACTTCGCGTACTCCGTCATTGTCTCTAGCTTGTCACCCGCGCCCGGTCCGCGCTCTGGTGACTCTAGCTCCGCCGTCAACGCCGTTAACGCCGCGCGTATAAGGTACGGCCCGCAGTGAGCAATGTCACGCACGGGCGTTACCCACACGCCGCCTGGATTCTGTCCTGTAGGATCTGGTACTCGTCCTTGTATCATTGTGTACTCCCTTAGTGTCGCCAGCTCGGAATGCATACGCGCCAGGTTTTGCCCCCGGCTTCTACGTTGCAGAGTCCCAGCAAACTTAACCAAATGATAAATAGCGCGGCATACCGCAGTAACTGCAGCATTTCGCGCACTAGTTGTTTCACCATCGTTGTCCCCGGCTTGTCCCTATTCTGTCGTAATCCAATGTCGTGATTCGCACTCAAGGCACAACGAAGACTGTGACTGGGGGCTAAACCAGCCGGTGTGTCCGTTGCGACAAGATTTTTGTACGTAATCAACCTCGTGTGTGCCATTAACGCATGTGTGCCAGCCCCGCGGGCAAAAGTGACACTCCAGCTCTGTCGAGAACTGACATTCGTTTTTTGCTGCGCGTGCAGCGTACCGGTTCTTATTACGTAAGTTTAAAGACGTTTTGACACCGTACTGTGCAATTTCCCAGTCCGTTGTCGTTGCCACCTCGGCCATGAACTTCATACGCGTAAGCTGTCGGTGGTGTATCGCCGTGTAGTTCCGGCGCGAGCGCAACCCCAGCTCTTTTGCAAGTCGGGTGGTGGCCGCGCGTGTAAAGAACTGCGTAAAGTGTGCGCCCGCCAAGTTGCCGGTCCACACGAGTACACGCAGCTTGGCGCCAGTAATATGCCGCCGGGGCGTACGATGCCACGCGGCATCCACCACCTCGACAAGTGCCCAACCCGTGGGGGCACCACGTATGGGCACAATGGTGGTACCCACACGAAGGCCCTCGGCGTTACCCGCCAGGCGCGTCGCCAGATAGTATATGGCTTCCTGTGTGAGTTCGCGGCCAGCCACTTCGTTTTCAAGCGAGCAGTGTACCGCGTTTTCCGCGTAGGCCATGAGGTACCGATTATCTTTATCGTATCGAAATTGGTGTACAATTTGCGCCGCGAGCGCCGCCGTAAGCGGTCGGGTCACCACGGTGTTCAAGTGCGGTTGTAGCACGTTAAAAACTGCGCGTCGAAACTGGCACAGGCTATTAAAGTGTACGCCCGGAAGTTTTACTGATTCAGTTGTAGACATTTGCTACCTCGCATGATACTGATTTGGACTATGAATGCAAGAGGTGAAGTCTGAAAAAGAAATTTCTTGTTGTAGGCCATCCACGATCGGGTACTGGCTATATGGCTATGTTGCTACAGGCCTACGGGTATTCCGTGGGTCACGAGCAGCTGCTAGACGATGGCATCTCGTCGTGGATGCAGGCCGTGGACACCCCGGAGGTACCGTTCGGTACCGCCCGCGATGGCACGGACTACACACATGTTATTCACGTGGTGCGCCACCCGGTACACACAATAGCCAGTATGTCCGGCGGGATTCTCCTACAAGGCGATCCCGCGGCGCTGACGTTTATGCGCCAGTTTATCACTGTGCACAAAAGTACGGCCATTAACATGGCGGTCCAAACGTACGTGCGTTGGAATACGCTAATTACGCGCATGCAACCGGTATTGCGGCTTAAGGCCGAAACGGCGCGTACTGTGTTACCTGCGTGGTTGGCGGCACACGACTTGCCAGCAAAGCGCGTTACGGCGCTGCCTGCCCGTAATTACAACTCGAGGCTACACCACCGCCTGCGTTGGATTGAAATATCGCACGCGGTGAAAGACCGGGCGCTGTACGCACGGCTCAAAAAGATGGCGGTGTCATACGGGTATGGCCCAAAAGCTACGCGGGCCTAGAACTTGTATCCGAACTGTCGTAGGTCGTCGCCAAACATGTGCTCAACGCGCTCCCGCATCTCCGGTGTATAGTACGAGCGGTAATGCCTATGGCGTGAGGTGTTAGCGTGTTGTAACCGCGGGCATTTGACGCCGAGGCCCCTACAAATAGTCTTGAAGTCCTGACCATAGTTTTCAACGCGGCCTACGAAATCAACCATAACCCGCCGGTCGTCATCCAGGAGGTAGCTGCAGAGACTCAATGGCTTTACGCCACGAAATTGTGGTGTCACCAGGTGTGTCGGGCACCCGGTGCGTAGCCAGTGCCTAAAAGATCCGGCGTAAAGCGGGAGATGCCGGGCTTTGATCTTACCCGGTGTCCGGCAATAGAAATAGTAGGATACCAGGCGCGAGAACGGATTGCGTATGAGCGCGAATGTAAAGCGTCGCCGCCACTCGCTGCCACCCAGGTGTGCCTTGACCGTCGTGGCCGACAGGTGATTGAAGGCCTTGGACTTCAAACCCAAGGAATACCGGAGCGAATTAGTACCACAACGAGGTGGACTTATGAAGACAAAGCTACGCATCCTTTTTCCTCGTTATTGCACCTGTACGTGCGCCAGGGTATCACGCGCTTCCGGATAGGTATCTACACACACGATATCAAACCCCGCCTGTGTAAGCAACTCCGTCGTTATCTCCAGGTCGTTATAGAACCAGGCACTCCGCCGTATATCCTCGGGGTCACCAGTGACCACAACGTCCTTATACTGCGGATGGCGCTTCCAGTTGGCAAACATAATCAGGCACTGGCATCCGGGTGCGGCCTTGCAGACGATGCTCTGTAGGTACTGTCGCTGGGCACTCAGGCTCAGGTGACACATGACGCCGAAGCACCACACGTAGTCCACGCTGTGATCGGCTACCGGCTCCAGGTCATACTGTTGTGACTCCAGCTCCAACCACGTTGCGTGCGGCGCGTCCACGAGGCTGCCGCAGCGGCGTGTGAATTCAGGCGGCGTGGGTATGACGTCTGCCAGCAGCACGCGGCCAAACCGGGGTAGGAGCAAGCGTGACCAGAAGCCGGCGCCGGGACCTATCTCCAGTGCCGCGCGCGTGGGTCCCGCGTGGGGATCGATGTACTGGCGTGTAATGTCGTCGGCGTTCAGGCCTATCAGCTTGAGTATGCCCACTGATGTACTGTAGCCCGTAGGCCACGCGGCTTGAAACCAGTCTTTGTCAAAGTCTGTCACGTGTGCCCCCTGTGTGTTATATGCCTGCGCCATCGACATTGTCTAAGCGCATTTCCCTATCTCTGAGTACACCCAGCGTTGTCGTGTTTTTGGTCTCGAAAGTATAGGCCTTGACACTCACGCCGCCCGGGCAGAGCTGTCCCACGCGTCGGAGGCAGCTGACCAGGATTGCAATCTCGTTGGCCGCGTTCCTGTTGAACCACGTTCGGGCACTGCGGTCACCCCGGTTGGGCTGCACCACCACCTTGACGGCTCCGCGTGGTGTGAGCTCGAGCAGTCCCCATTTGGGGGGCACCTCGTCATGCGGAATAACACCCGGAGGTGCCAGGTAATAACGGTATTTGCCTACGCCGTCCTTCTCGGTACACCGCCAGAGCTTCTTCTTGTCGGCCCTGAAGTCAGCGCGCGTGGCTTTACATTCGATTAGTGTCGAGCGCGAGCACGTAAACCCCAGGGCATCGGGGGACTCGCCGGCGCCGCTGGCTATCTCGGTTACCACCGCAATATGGCGCTTGCGCAGCCACCTAGCGGCGTAGGGTATAAGGTCCTTGTGTGTCAGTGTCTTAACTTGTGGCATGGACGTCGTCTCCTAGCTCAGGGTGTGAACCATTCATGGGCCTTTTGGGCCAATTTATGGCCCATTACCGGCTTTGGCGGCAACATGTGCCTAACAAGACCATTTCGCAGGGCGTTACAGTAAAAGTACCGGCGTATATACGCGCCTACAAGACAGGTTACTTTGGCCTTCAGACGCCTGCGCCGGGCCATGGGTGTCCAATCACGTTTCATCTATAGCCTCACTACGGTCTTTCGCCTCGGGTACACCCGGGGTGTCAACGAATCCACAATAGATAGGCCCTGCGTCTGGTGCATAGCCACTGACGTCGTTTATGTACTCACAGTGACGCACGAGTGTAACGCCATCGCCTATCATTGTGCCGCCACAATCTTTACATGGCATAACCTTAACCTCCATATTCAGGCACCGGCCAGGCGCTCGGCTTCGCACTCGGCGAAATACACTGCGTTATCGGCCTGAGCCAGCTCAAATTCTTCGCGTTCAGTGTCTCCGACGGGTACCAGCACACGGCCGGCGCCATCGCATCCACCGCAGATGACATTATATCCGTTGTTTGTGTACGCCATTGTAAAGTCGTCGTCGGCCGCAACGGTTGCAGCTGAAAGCCCTTGGCAATCAATATTGGGGTTTACCATCAAGCCGCGTCCAAAGCATATGGGGCATAGCTGAGCCTGCGCCGGTATGGCTACGCCGTCCGCCAGCAACTGAAGCCTAGCTATTATGGGTATAAACCCGTGCGGATAAAATCCGCAAAATCGCATATCGCTACTCACTTGCTCTCCCTTCGACAGCTGTCAAGCAGCGCACGGCGTTCGGTTTCAAGCTGTTTCTGATTAATACCGTGATACTCGTCAAGTTGCTGGTCAATGTTCACATCAAGCAGTTCCTCGTAATCGACGTCCTTACAAAGCCATACCCAAAAACTCAGGATAGCTACGCGCTCACCCCGGTTGGCCTCCCACCTATCTAACATTGCTCTATTCATTTGCTCTTCCTCAAAATTACTAGTTGGTGGCGCATGTCAATGCCCTGTACGGTGCCTTGGCGCCCATCCATCTCGTGCATTTTTTACGATCCGAGCGTTTAACCTTGCTTTACTCATTTGTTTTTCTCCTTCGGTGTTTTGAAAGCAAGCGTAGGGTGCGACACATGAATTTCCGGACCCCGTCCGTATTTTTTGGAAATGCGGCGTCCATTAGCTAGATTCATATCGTGTACCATAATACACCACATAGGCATGGGTGTACGTATGTGTAATGTTTTGAATCGTTGACACATTATACTATGTTTATGTCGAAAAATATGTTGTTCGGGATCCGCTGAAGCTTTAGATATAAACATATTGTTCGGATGCCGAATTCGTCGAATTGTTTTATCCGCAGCGTGAAAAACTGCACCGTCATCTAGGTTCATTACCGTTTCGAGCTGAGAGTGATTTTGAATGAGCGCCGTAAATTTGGGGTGCACAAAATCATCGCTATCAAGGCGTGTTGTAATGTATGGGCCCTTGAAACCGGCCGTATATTTCCAGACTGTTGATCGTTGCCATTGATTATCAGGCATGAGCGTTAGGTATCCTAATGCTTCCCAGTCTTTAAGCGTCGTTAGGTGCGGTTCGGGCGTATCACAGTCGTACAAAACAAGCCATTGAAAATCTTTACACACTTGTTTTTGTAGGCTAGGTAACGTTAACTTACTAAACACACGCATACGATGATCAAGCCAGGCTGCAGGCGGGCTTTTACCATTGCGTTTGATATTCAAGGCCGTAAAAATAAAGTGATTCACTAGTATACCTTTCTATCCTGTAAACAAATTACAGGTTTGCCGCTTACTTGGGCAATAATTGGAGCCTGAATACGTGAGCTCTCAATAAAATATGCGGCTTCCGAACGCCGGAAGTGGTAACCTTTATACTCACCGGGATTTCTAGCCTTACGGCGCTCTTTGGCTGTGGCCTCGGGGCGCATGATTAATTGCTTATATGTAATACCGTGCTGGTTCAGCCACGTTTCTGTGTGGGTCCGCCATTTACATAATCGATTAGTACATATGGCTTGAATTGGATACTTCGGAAGATGTAACGGTGGGGCGCTAGTAATGTACGCCTTATACTTTACCCCATCATCATCTTCGGGTGGGTCCAAACATAGTACGCCATCCATGTCAAACATACTGCGGCGAGCTATGCCAGAATTAAACAAATTCCATTCGAAGATTCTTGGTGTCTGTAAGTGCCGCGCAAACTTATCCACATGATTTTCTGAGCCTTTAGAGAGATAAATACAGGCGAATGTAGCGCGTTTAATCGTCCCGTGCGCCTGAGCCACGGCCACGGCATCTTTAGCTTTTTGCATGGCTCTACCAGTAGAGACACTATCATCAATTACTAGCGTATGCGCGCCGATAGCAATCTTTCGTAGCCGTCGGCCTCCGGCTACCTCTGGAGTTTCCGACGCCATACCCAAAAGCAGATGCATTTCAGTTGCTAGCATAGATGCCGGTAGCATACCGCTGCGAGGTATACCCAGTATACTCGAAATATCTTGAGGTAGTTTAGGCACTAGTCTCAGGGTGTCGCGGTAAAGTTGTTGATAGGACATAAATGCAATTTTCTTACCCATGATCATCTCCGAGATTTATTATACTTTGTACGTAGAGTCTGAAGCGCGGCTTTTATGCTGCCTTCGGCGCCGATTTTTCCCCAAAATATAGGCCATTCTTTCTGTACGGCCTCTATGGCCATGTGCATACTTCCAGCCCTATTCATAAGCATATAGTTTATCATGCCGTTAACATTCTCATAGTGTAAATTTGCTAGTCTATACGCTACTATTGATTTAGGTCCAGTGTACATGTGAGCAAACCTAGCGAAGTGTAGGAGACTTTCACGCTTAACCAGACTGGCAACACATGATTTTTTCTCACGCCATAGGTGTACCCAAAAAGCATTTTTGTACCGCGTTAGCAGCATAGGCATTACCCATACCAGGTGGGGATCCACTTCAATATGATTATCCGGGTAGTCAAGGTCATTAATCCTTCCGACCTTGGTTTCATGTCCCGCCGTATAATTCGTAATATGCCGGCATGCCTTGACAAATGACAGCGTACCGCAACGACCTGTGCCTGTTATAAAGACTCGCATTTATCGCCTGTGTTTTCTTCCCATCAAGCCCAAGTTGATTACCCCGTGATCGTATCCTCGGGGCGTCGTCAGTAACGCTATGTCAATAAACCCCGCCCGTTGAAAAACCTGCGTGAGTGATTCGGCGTCAAACATCGCTCTGTGCCAATTCTCTGGTGATCCGTAGGCAAAGAGCCGGCCATTAACCCACGACATAAAATCACCCTCTTGATTATAGCGACGCCAGTTATCCCCGCATCGCCGTTGCTGATACGCCGATATAATTACACCCAAGTCGGGCACCCATACCTCAAGTACACCCCCGAGTTTAAGCACACGCAGTGTTTCTTCGAGTGCCTTTACAGTATTATACCACGGTATGTGCTCCAGTACGTGACTGGCATAAATTAGATCGAAAGTATTGGCTCTAAACGGTAACGGCCCGGCACCCCACTGCCCTATGTGAGTAACGCCCGGACGCCGCTTAACGTCTAGGCACGTCCAGCTTTTACCCATTGGGTGTTCCCGTGGTCCTATTTCGAGTTTCACTTGGCTCTCCCCACGTCCTGCATATACTTACGATATTTCAAATTTTTGATTGCTAACGGGTGTCGTTCGTTCCAATCGCCTACGTGTTGAATTACTGCCGGTGGATGGCACCAACCTATCTTCCACTTGGGTTTAATGTGTTTTCGTTGAAACGCTTGCCACCCGTAGAGACCTTTACCACGTATATTACTGGCATTAAACGCTGCGCGCCGACACAAGAATCGACCGCCTATAAATGAGGCTGGATAGAACCCAGCGCCGTCTTTGTTTACCACTAAACCAGGACCTTTGCGATTACCCTGTGCGGCACCCACGAGCCCTAAACCCGGCCATGCTTTCAGGGCGCGAAACATTTTCCCAAGCCAATCGGGCGTAAAAATACTATCGTTATCAATCTTAGACACGTATGGACCTTTATGCAAACACTCGCGCCGAAAATAGTCCATACCGCCGGCAACGCCCAGATTAGTCGGTAACGTAATTATTTCGTCTACAACTGCACACGCATTAAGGACTTTCAAGTTATCATCGGTCGACGCCTGATCTATGACAGTAAAATGCACGTCATCCCAAGAGACGCCCGAATCTATTGTCTCCAGAGACTTTAATGTCATTGCCGTGTATTCACAGCGGTTCCAGGTAAGCATAAACAGATCGATTAATGGTTTCATTTGCACCTCGTGTTACCCGTCAACGGTGGTTCTGGCTGAAACAATACATGTCGGCGGCGCCACCTAGTGTGGTAGACACGTCGAATGCCTCTTGAAACATCGACATGTTAAGCGGTAATCGGTACGGAATATTTACCTTCATGCCTAAATCCTCGGCGTGTAATCGGCGTTAAAGCGAAAGCCGTGCCGCGCCCACTGATTCTGCGGGTTCTTATCGCGACCTATCGTGCTCTTGGAACCGATGTGATCTGCCAGGCTCGGTAGGTGTATGTACGGCCAGCGCTGGTCTTTACATTGATAGAAGACGTCGCCGGCTACCACGTCAACCTGCCGAAAGTGTGTGTGCTCGCGAAAGCGCTTACTCTGCACGGTATACGCCAGGGATGCCCGCGGATAGCACATGGCGACGGCGCCCCAAAAATTACGGCGCTGGCAACGTACCCAGCAATGCCGCAGGCGACTAGCTCGCGGTGGCACCATCGCCGGGCTCACATACGGTGATAGGAAGCCCACCTGGTCTTTATCCACAGTTTCTAGCGCATACTGCAGGATAGTCGGCGCCCGCCAACACCAGATAACATCGTCTTGCATGGCAAGTACCCAGTCACTATCGGTATTTGCGTGCATCCACTCCATGGAAAACCGCCAGTTCTTATAACAGCCGTGTTGCCGCGCGTGCCGATGTATCACCGCGTTGTCATCAGCCGCCGAGATAAGCCGGTCGGAGACAGCATTTGGTTCCGCGAATACATGCAGCGGCTGTGTGAAGCCCACGCGTCGAATATTCGCAATGGAACGCAGGAGCGTAGAGCCATCGCGTCCAGCCGTGGTAATCGATAACGCTAGTGTCTGGGTTGATCGCGCGAGTGGCGTCGTACACGACGGCACGTCGGTTGCCAACGTAATCACACCCGAGCTCACAATTTGACTCTGTTCTATACGCGCTCTCCGTAACGTTTTAATGCATCGGAATTTAATGAGCGTCTTACGCGTGTTATAGCGTTTACCGTGATGCTTGGCCATTATCGTGTGCTCCCCGCTTAGTGTTACGAACTTCGGTGGTATCCGATTTCACGCCGTGCGCTGCTACTGCCCCTTCGGTTTTTCGCTGTGGCCCCGCCGTGGTGAGTCATTTACGCGCAGACCCAATACCTTTGTATCCAAGGCTGTGCGCTTAAAACCATTTTGACGCATGGCCTCACCCAGTAGTGTGTCACCACCATTGTGATACAGCTCTGTGTCGGGCCACCCCAACGTTTTTAGCGTCTTAAGCCGCGCGGCTACAAAACCTCCGGTATGAAAACGCACACCGGGTTTGCCACCGATTGTCTCGGGACGCTGCCCTTTATACCACGGACGCGTGATAATAAACGATTCCCATTGTTTTTTCTGGTAGGTAACCCACCAGGATTCACCTATATAGTGCTCTTGTGGATCCGCCGCTAGCGCCTCAACAGCGCGCCACCACCCACGATCATTGACGCAATGTGTATCGTCATCCAGCCACACAATCCACGGCGTCGTGATTTTAGGCGCCTCCCAAAGCATACGCCGCCACATGGGATACTTACACACATTGGTGTTACCGGATGAAAAATATGCGACGCGCCCCTGTTCAATTCCGCGCTTTAAGTTACCGGCCGCCAGCGTGCCCGGTACAAGTAGCTGCGGATCCAGGGCCCCGCGCTCTAACCACGTGAGTGTCTCGCTACAGACGTCATTAATACCAATACGCAGCGGCGTGTCTGACGGTACCGTTTCCAGTACTGAGGTCAGGCACCGCCGGTGTAATTGTGTGTGCGGTCCGTAGAGCAAGACCAATACCGTTGCAAAGCTCATAGTAAAACCATATCCTTTACTTCAATTTGTGTCCAGTCAACAGTGGCGCGGCCACTGATTAGTTCCATAATCTCGGCCGCATGCGCCAGCGCCGTTTTTGGGTCACGAAAAAAGAAGGGCTCAATGGCCTTCCCGGTATCCGTCACAAGCACCAGGTGTATTATAGCCTGTGCGGGTTCGGATGTTAACACGACTTTGATAATCCATCGTTTTTGACCCAGGCTGTCTTCAACGCGTTGTATACACGTGGGTATCGGTGCCGCGAATGACTGTAATGCCGCGATAAATTGTTGTAGCGACACCATAATACGGGTGTGCTGCGCGGTGTCTGAGGTCAATACCAGTATGTTCGAATCACCGTGTACAACCGCAAAGTTGTAGCGCCCTACCTGGACAATAGCCGTTTGACCGCTACCGTGGTTAGCCGCCTCACATACTAATGACCTTAGATTAACACGCATAGATACCCCTCCGAATACCGGAAAAGTATCGTACGCTGCGTGCTAGTCCAAGCTTTATTTACACACGGGACGCGAATTAGGCACGTGCTCGTGATTGTCTAAGTGCCTGAGACAATGTTAGGCCACGGGGGTACGCGCCGCGTCCATGACGGCCTGAAACACCTCGGGTGCCAACTGCGCCTTCGCCGCGGCTATAAAGGCGGCTCCAAGTTCTTCTTGCACGCGTGTTGCCAACACAGACTGAATACGTGCCAGGCGTTCTTTGCGCTTTCTCAGCGCGAAATCAGCGCTTGCGCGCCAACGCGTTGTGTCTTCTGTCACTTCCTTCTCAGTGGTTAACTGGTGCTCAATACTGCTGATTTCTGTTACGAGTACCAGTTGCGTGCGCTGTAATTCCTGTACTGGCTGCGCCAACTCAATCGCGTTCCCGACATCAACCATCCCTTTGCTCGCTGTCATTGTCTGCCCTCTGTTTACGTGCGCCCTGCGCACGACTAATTTGCGTAATGATTTCTTGTTTTGCCTGCGGCATAAACCGCTGAACGTCGACACCGACGTTAATAATCGGTATGGCATCTAACCACTGTATGGCCCACGCCTTGTGTGAGTGTCCACAGAGCACCGCGTGGCACCCGGGCGGCAACTCGTTGATAGACCACGGGCGTTTATGGCATAACCACCATGTGTGGTGTCCCACGCGTAATACCGCTGATTCGAGGGCATCACGTATACCGTTATTGCTATCGTGGTTACCACGTATGTGTATAATCTTGCCGTTAAGCTGCGATTCCCAGTACTGTGCGGGTACGCCCCCGCCTTGCACCCCGCCTTTAAAGCAGAAGTCGCCTAGGTGATACACCAGGTCCGTGGCGGCCACGCGCGCGTTCCAGTTACGAATGAGCATCGTATTCATTTCGCGCACACGCTTATCCGCTCTTTCGGGCGTTATCCACCGTGGTTGGTGCGTAGTTATATCTTGTATGTAATCTATGGGTTTGACTTGCGGGCGTTCACAGTACAGGCAGATATTTGCATGGCCTAAGCTAATGGAGGTCAGATGTGAAGTACGTTATCATTGCCGCACCTCTCTGACCTCATTGGCCTCCTTTGCTATGTTCATGTTTTTGTACCTTTCTAAGGTAATCTACGGGCGCGCTCACTGTGATTAACACGTGACGCGCGCCCACAAGTTATGGCTACACCCTGCTATGAAAGCAGCGCCCGGCGGTCAGCCGGTAAGGCGTCCACATCCAGGCCCAGGATGGGGTGATCAAGTACGGGATTAACAGTTCTTTCGTCTCTGGCCCCGAATGGACTCAACTCTGAGGATGTCGCGGCTGCACTTACGG
>Ga0307928_10002994_pt1 | contig 12901 bp, 9 predicted proteins | sample AceLakmetagen232_FD_201815 | JGI IMG/M metagenome (GOLD analysis project Ga0307928, IMG submission 201815) | Saline water microbial communities from Ace Lake, Antarctica - #232 | ecosystem: Environmental > Aquatic > Non-marine Saline and Alkaline > Saline | place: Antarctica: Ace Lake... | reverse complement strand
TTACTTTATCAGTCATTATATATCCATTGTTTTTTAATTGATATATTTATATATCCATCAGTTCAAATCTGTCTATTCTTTCATGAATTAAAGAATAATAGAATTCTTCAGATATTTTTTTAGTTTCTAATAAATAATCTAAATCTAATTTATATTTAAATTCTTTTATAAAATCTTTTGAAAGTGTTTGACAACATGAGATATAAGACCAATTAACTTTATTTTTACATTCTCTTATAAGGTTTTCTGAAAGTGTTTGCCATATTGACATATGATTCCAATCAACTTTATCTTGAAATTCTCTGATAAAATCTTCTGAAAGTATTTGATTTGCTGAGGTATATTTCCAATTAATTTTATCCTGAAATTCTCTTATAAAATCTTCAGAGAGTTTTTGATATATTGATATAACAACCCAATCAATCTTATCTTGAAATTCTCTTATAAAATCTTCAGAAAGTTTTTGATAATGTGAAATATCTATCCACTTAATTTCATTTTGAAATTGGTTAATCTGACAGTTAAAATTTAATTTCTTAATTAGTTCTTTTATTTCTTTTTTTACTTTATCAGTCATTTCTTTATTATTTTTTATATTATACTGTTTTCTAAAGATATTTTTTATTATTTTACTATATTTTTATTCACTATCAATAAAAAAGTATAGTCGAGTGAAAAAAAAAATATAAAATAGAATATATAAAATGTGTTTTATCGGGGGGAAAGATGAAAAGTGTTTAAAAATAAAGAAATAAAACAAAAATTACTTTGGAAAAAATATAAATCCGAAAAAAATATTGAAAAAAAACACAAACTAGAAAATCAACTTATTGAACAATATTATCCACTAGTTAAAAAAATAGCTTATAAATTAGCTGAGAGAATAAGTTGGAAGAGAAGTCCAGAAGAACTTACTTCTTTTGGAGTAGATGGTCTCTATGTATCTATAAAAAGATTTGACTTAAGAAGGAAAGTGAGATTTAGTTCATATGCCAGTATAAGAATAAATGGATCAATGCTTGACGGAATAAGAAAAGAAGATCAGATTCCAAGAAGTGTTAGAATTAACAATAATAGATTTAAATATATTAAGAGTAAATTGGAAGTGGAGAAAAATAGATATGTAACTGAACACGAAGTGATAGAAGAAATGGGATTAAAACAAGAGGAATATTTTCGGAATATGAAAAAATATAATCCTGCTATTTTCACAAGTTTAGAAAATTCAGGAATAAATCAAAACAATCAAGATAATTTTAAACAGGATTCCAATATTAATTTAATTGATAATAATTCTCGTTCTCCTGATTTTTTTCTAAGAAGAAAAGAATTCTTTAGTAAATTATTAGGAAAAAATTTTAGTTACTTAGAAAGAAAGATTATTTATTATTATTACTATGAGAAATTAACAATGGAAGAGATCTCAAGATTTTTTGATATCTCAGAATCAAGAGTAAGTCAAATTCACGCGCAGATAATACCTAGATTAAAAAATAAAATTAAAAGAAATCCTCGATACTTTGCAGAAGATATTTATAAATACACTGAAAAAAATATTGAAAAAGATATTCAAAAAATTTAAGAAAATTATCTACTGTCGATATATAAAATACGAAGTATTTTATATTCTCTCCAGTAACTCAATTAGTGTAACAGTATATAAGTATAATAACTCCCTCAACTACTGGACTGAAGATATTTTACAAATTTAGTTTTCACTTGTCAAGAAAAAAAAAATAAAAAATGGAAATAAATTTTAAAATTATTTTAGGAAATATTCTTTATCCTAAATCTAAGTCTATAATAATTCCAGCTAATATGTTTGGATTAATGAACAAAGGAGTTCAAGCTAGAATTGTGAAATATGGTTGGAGAAGAATAATAGAAGAAGCGAAAACAATTATACTAACTAAAAAACCTGAATTAGGGCAGTGTTTTGTAACAACTTCCGGAAGACTAAAAAGAAGAGGTTTGAAAAAAATATATCATGCTATAATAAAAAAATTTCCAAGTGATTTAGTAACAATTAATATAATTAGAAAGGCTCTTTCTAATGCTTTAGAGAAAGTTATAAAAGACAAAATGACTTCTGTTAGTATCTGCGGTATAGGAATTGAACCTGGAGAATTAGATACTTATACTGTTGCCTTATCTATGATTGAGGTGTGTAGACGATTTGATCATCTAGTAGAAATAAAGATTATTGATGACAATAAACAATTTATTAATGATTTAAATAGAATAATAGAAGAAAAATAATTAAAGAATAAAAGATGGGAGTTTTAAATAATCCAGTTTTAATACTAAATAGTTCTTGGATTCCTATCCGAGTAAAAGATGTAAGAAAAGCTATTATATTAACTTCGAGGGAAAGAGGTTATATTATAGATGCGATAGATTATAAAATTTATAGTTGGGAACAATGGATCAGAATAAAAGTGAAGGAAGGAGAAAATTTTATACAGGCAGTGAGATTTAAAGTAAAACTTCCCGAAGTGATTCTTTTATCAAGATATGGTAAGATTCCTAATTTTGGGGTAAAGTTAACAAAAAGAAATATTTTTATAAGAGATAAATATATTTGTCAATATACAGGAAGGAAATTAAAATCTCAAGAAGCAGATATTGATCATGTTGTTCCCAAATCAAAAGGAGGAAGAACAACTTGGGATAATCTAGTAGTTACTTCTAAGAAAATCAATAGAGAAAAAGGGGATAAAACTCTTATTAAAGCAGATTTAAGGTTAATTAAAAATCCATTTAAACCTAGTTCAAGGAATATTTTATTCGATCCAAGAAAAAAAATTCCAGATTCTTGGAAAAAATTTATATAAGAAAAATGCAAAGAAAAAAATATAGAATGGGAGGTCTTGGAAATACTTCAAGTTGGGCTGGATCTCTAAAAAAAATTCCTTGTTTCATTATAGGAAACGGTCCGTTTCTTAATAAAGTGGATTTAAAAATTCTTGAAGATTATTTTACAATAGGAATAAATCGTGCTTTTTTAAAAATTGATCCTACAATTTTAATTTGGCAGGATCTTGCTTTGTGGTTGCAACATAAAAAGCAGATTAAAAAATTGAAAGCAATAAGATATTGTAGACGAGCATCGGCAACGGGAGCAGATAAGATATGTTATTATTTTAACATGACCGGGAGAGATAGTAGATTAAGCGGAGATCCTGGTATGTTATATGGGCGTGGAAGTAGCGGTCCTTTGGGTTTTCAACTTGCTTTTGCATTAGGTTGCAATCCGATAATTTTAGTAGGAATGGATTGTAAATATGATAAAAAAGGGAATACTGATTTTTATGGGAAAAATCCTATGCATCGACCTCATACCCTTGTGAGTTGTAAGGCTGGTTTAAAGTGGATAAAAAAATTTGAACGCAAGAGAAAAATATTAAATTGTTCAAAAAATAAAATTTTCGAAGAAAGATTGAGCATAGAAGAAGTTATTGAGATAATAGGAAAAGATAAAGCTCTTGGAAGAGAAAAATTTACTAAAAAAATATTGAAAAATAAAGTTTGATAAGTGATTTTTATTTAGTTTAATTTATATAATAAAATAGAAAATAAAAGGGGGGATGGGTGTCTCAGCAAAAAAAAGTTTATAGTTATAAAGAAGCATTTGAGAAAAGTAAAAAATATTTTAAAGGAGAAGAATTCTCTGCAAGAGTTTTTGTAGATAAATATGCGTTAAGAGATAGAGAAGGTAATATTTTTGAATCCAGTCCAGTAGAAATGTTTGAAAGAATATCTTCGGAAATTTATAGAATTGAAAAAAATAAATTTAAAAAACCGTTAAGTTATGAAGAGATATATGAATATTTAAAAGATTTTAAAAAAATAGTTCCACAAGGAAGTGTTCTTTTTGGAGTTGGGAATCTTTATCAATATGTAAGTTTGAGTAATTGTTTTACAATAGAATCTCCTTATGATTCATATCCTGGTATTTGTAAAACTGATCAAGAAATTGTTAGTATAAGTAAACGTAGAGGTGGAGTAGGATTTGATATCTCTAATTTAAGACCTAACGGTTTTTCTACTACAAATGCCGCTAGAACAAGTACAGGCATCGTTCCTTTTATGGAAAGATTTTCGAATACCATAAGAGAAGTTGGACAAGGAGGAAGACGTGGAGCATGTATTATGACTCTTTCTGTTCATCATCCAGAAATTCTCCATTTTGCAAAAGTAAAAAATAATTTAACAAAAGTAACAGGAGCAAATATTTCTATTAGATTAACAGATGAATTTCTAAAAGCGGTAAAAGAAAATAAAGAATATGAACAAAGATGGCCTGTAGAAAAAGAAAAAAAAACTGTTTTTTCTCAAATGGTTAATGCTAAAGAAGTTTGGATGGAAATAATTAAGAACGCTTGGGCTGTTGCTGATCCTGGTCTTTTGTTTTGGGATAATATTTTAAGAGAGAGTATTCCTGATTGTTATTCTGAATTTGGTTTTAAAACTGTTTCTGTAAATCCTTGTTCTGAATTAATTTTATCTGCTTATGATTCCTGTCGCTTACTTATTTTAAATTTATATGATTACGTAAGCAAGCCTTTCACTAAAGATTCTTATTTTAACTTTAGTTCTTTTTATAATGATGCTCAAGTTGCTCAAAGATTTATGGATGATATAGTTGATTTAGAGATAGAATGTGTGGATAAAATAATCAAAAAAATAAAAAGAGATCCTGAACCGATAGAAATAAAGAAATCAGAATTAGATATGTGGAAAAAAATAAAAAATTTTGCTATTAAGGGAAGACGAACTGGAACTGGGATTACTGCTTTAGGAGACACGTTTGCTGCTTTAGGTATAAAATATGGTTCAGAAGAAAGTATAAAAATAACAGACAAAATTTACAATACTTTAAAAATGGGTTGTTATAAATCTTCTGTAGATATGGCTAAGGAACTAGGTTCTTTTCCAATTTGGGATCATCAAAAAGAAAAAAATAATCCTTTTTTACTAAGAATAAAAAAAGAAAATGAAAATTTATGGAAAGAAATGAAAAAATATGGAAGAAGAAATATAGCTCTTTTAACAACCTCTCCTACTGGTAGTATTTCACATCTTACTCAAACAACTTCTGGAATAGAACCTCTTTATAATATGACCTATAAAAGAAGAAAAAAAATAAATCCGAGTGATAAAGATGTAAGAGTAGATTTTGTTGATAAGAATGGAGATTGTTTTCAAGAGTTTGATATTTATCATCCAAAAATAAAGGACTGGATGGAAGTTACAGGAGAAAATGATATTTCTAAATCTCCTTGGTACAATTGTTGTGCCGAAGATATCGACTGGGGAAATAGAGTTAGATTACAAGCCGTTGCTAATAAAAATGTTTGTCATGGAATTAGTTCTACCGTGAATCTTACTGAAAGCGTTTCGGTAGAACAGGTAGCTGAAGTTTATGAAACAGCTTGGAAAGAAGGAGTAAAAGGAATAACAGTATTTAGAAAAAATTGTAGACCTGGTATTCTATTAGATAATACTCTTAAGATAAAAAAAACCCAAGCTCCTAAACGTCCTAAAATTTTGCCTTGTGATATTTTTAGTACTATTGTAAAAGGAGAAACATATTTTGTTATTATTGGTTTGCTTGAAGGAAAAGAACCTTATGAAATTTTTGCAGGGAAAGGAGAACAAATTAACAAAAGTTTAAAAAAAGCATTTATCAAAAAAGTAAAAAGAGGTACTTATGCAATTCTTGATGTTAAAACTAAAGAAATAATTCATCCCAATATTAATAATTTTATAGATGAAGACCAGGAAGCAATAACTCGTTTAGTTTCAAGTAATTTGAGACATGGCTGTGATGTGAATTTTGTTGTTCATCAGTTAGAAAAAACAAGAGGTGATTTACAAAGTTTTTCAAAAGCAATTAGTAGAATATTAAAAAAATATATTGTTGAAAATTCTTTAGTTTATGGAGAAGAATGTCCCAAATGTGGGGGAAAATTATATCGTTCAGAAGGTTGTTTTTCTTGTAGTTGTGGTTGGAGTAAATGTAATTAATATAAAAAAGAAAGGAAAAGTATTATATGTTCCCTTTTGACCTATTTGTAAATAAAAAAATAAAATTTAAAAAATTACACCCAGAAGCTATTATTCCTAAATATCACTCAAAAGAAGCAGCAGGTTTTGACTTCCATGCTTTTATTGTCGATGAATTGAATAATCTAGGAAAAATTACTGATCAAATAATATTATTTCCAATGTCTCAAGCAATAATTAGAACAGGTTTATCTGTTTCTATTCCAAAAGGTTATGAAATTCAAGTAAGGCCAAGAAGTGGATTATCTTTAAAAAAATCAATTACAATAACGAATAGTCCTGGTACTATAGATTCAGATTTTTGTCCTCCAAATGAAATAAAAATAATTTTGTATAATTTAGGAAGTGCACCTTTTACGGTTAAACATGAAGATCGAATTGCTCAAGGTCTCTTGAATCCTATTTTTCGCGCTAAGATTATTGAAATTAAAGATATAAATAAAAAAGATAAAGAAAGAAATCGAGGAGGAGGTTTTGGACATACAGGAAAATAATTTATTTTTTTAAGTTTGATCCTTGAGGTGCTAATGTATTTCAAGGATTTTTTTTTAAAAAAAAGAAAATAAAATAGAAAAAGATAATTAAAAAAGATATTTTATGGCATTTCCAAGTACATTGTTTAATTCGTTGGTAGAGGGAGATTTTGGATATGGTTGGTGTTATAGACAATCTCTCGTAGAAGGAGATTTTTGGGCTATTTCTACTGGAATTCCATCAGAAATTTATGATTATTGTACAGGAAAAATAAAACCGACTGGAGATTTCGAAGAAAAATTTATTGTTGTTTATAGAATGAATGATTTTGATAGTAAAGATGTTTCTGAATATTATGCAGAAAAACATAATATGTCTATTTCAAATGAGGTTGGTCCGATAGAAGGTGAAAATTGGGAAATTTATGGGCAACTCGTAGGAGTAGAATGTTCAAAAGATGAAATTTTGTCTTCCGAAGTTGAATTTAATAAACAGATTTTATCTCCGTTAAGAGAAGCTTTAGATACTCCTACTTTAAAGCGTAGAGAAATTTGGGGAATCATTCTTAGCTATAAAGTTCCAGGAGGTTTTTATTATATTGGAAATCCATCTATAAATCCTTCAGATTATCTTTTTGAATATTCTCGTGTAATTTCTTCTACTTCTAGAATTGCGAATGGTTGTATTAAGCAAGATGGAGTTTATAATAATATTCAGTTAAAAAAAAGAAATAAATTATATAATAGAAGTATTTTTAAGAGATTTGATGATGATGATATCTCTCATTGTTTGATTACTTCCAGAATAGATGCTTCTTCTTCAGAATTAGCTAAACAATATATAGATAATGCTTCAAGATTAATTAATCAAATAGCAGTAGGTGGAACTTTTTATCTTGATCCCTACTCAGATAAAGTTGGAAAAAATCCTGATAAATATAAAGAAAGTATATTAAGTTTTAAAAACAATATTCTTCCAAAGTTAGAATTAGATTTTTGGTCTACTACGTTTATGGATCCTTATATTGATTCTGTTATTCCTTTTGTAAAAGATGATTCTTTTGTTTGGTCTTGGTTTAGTGATAGATCAGATTCTACTTTTTTTAGAACGACTAATTCTCAAAGAGTTTTTTTCTATAATGCAGATTTTGACGGGGCTTTAACTATAAGAGATAGTGAGGCAAAAACATGGCCTCTTTTATCAATGAATGCAAAATACCCACTTTCAGCAGGGTCTATGTCCGATCCGGGTTATGATGGATTTTTAAATCCTAGTCCTTTTTTCGATGCTTTGTGGAGAGGAGCCTCTTTTGGAGAAGCTTATTTATTCGCCTTGCCTTATTTAGATTGGACACTTACTTTATTTGGAGATCCATTATGTTTTGTATCTTTTCCTAAAAAGATAGAAGATAAAGATGATGAAAGTAAGGGGATCGAGGATGAAGGAGAAGATTGGCAAGATATGGGTAAAAGTATTGCGAGAGTTGCTGCTTATCTTTATAAGAAAGAAAAAGAATCATTAGAAGTTTTAAATGAAATAGTTAATCAAAAATCAGATGAACTTCAATTAGTATTAAAATGTTTAAAACCAGCCGATCGTTTATATTCAACTAATTCTGAAGAAAGTAGACATTCTCAACTTACTAATGTTGTTAACAGTTATTTTAATTATCCTGAAAAAAGATTTTTATATTGGGGTCTTTCGGTAGTAAATCCTACTGTAAATGATTATTTGATAGAAAAAGAATATAAAGTAAGTAGATTATTAACAGAGGTTGGATATAGTGAAATTATAGCAGATGATAATTTATGGGATGAAGGTTCTTGGGAATTCGATTTTGTTCTTCGAGATGATTCTTTTGAGGCTGTTAATTATCATTTTATTTTAGAAATTTATATTAAACCTACATATAATCATGAGAACTTAATAATATCGAGAGATAGTATTGAACTAAAAGAATGGTGTTGGGAAGAAGAAAGATATAATTTTATACCTATGACTTTTGAGGGAGTTTCTTCCAGCCATATAGGAAGAAAAATTAGATGTAGGAGTAGAAAAGATACAAAGTTTATTTCATATAATGAATATCTTGTACGAGGGGAAACATATTATTATAGGGTTATACAATATAATGCAGAGACAGGGGAAATGTATGAAACAAGAGAGTATACCGATATTGTTTATACTTAAAAAATATATTTTTTGAATTTATTTTTTTTTCAAGGAATTTTATAATATGGAAGATACATTAATTGAACTTTATAGGTATGATTTTGAGAGTTATGATTTTGTTGGAACTTGGGGCGAATATAAAGTAACTCCTCCTGGAGGTACTCCTGGTTCTTATAATATAATTTATGACGAGGAGAAGGGACAACATGTTGTTCGAACAGTAGCTAATGATTCTAATCCTTATTATATAAGACTCTTAAATGCTGTTTATTTTCATCTTTCTCCAGGTAAAAAATATATTGTAAAAGCAGAATATAAAACATTTCCAACTGGAAGAGGTTATGTATCTTTATGTGATATGAATTGGACAACCGCTGGGGGAATACCAACTCATAAAAATTATTATAATTTCCCAGAAGGAAGTAATCAGTGGGAAATACAAACTTACGAAGTTGAAATTCCCTTAGTAGATGATTCTGGAGAAAGTGTTGCCAATCATGATTATAGATTTTATCTTTATAGTCATTTATCTTGGGATATTGATGAAAATAGTCCGGTTTATTGGAATTATATTGCTATTTATGAAGAACACGTAAAGGATATGACAATAGGAAGAAGAACAGAAGATTACATAGAAACAAAATTTATAACAATAGATTTTGGAGATTTACAAGGAGATCCACTTCTTAATCCATCTATAAGTAATGCTAGTTATACAGAGAGTGCCGCGGGAGAACCTAAAACTGAAGTAATTTATTACGACGATCCTTCTGCTGGTCCTTCTCAAGAAGAATTAGTAAAATTTAGAACAATAAAAGGCAATAATTATTTATATGTCTATTTCGATTCAGGAAATTTTTCAATAGATGCAGACGGTATCCCCATAGAATTTCTTGTTTTAGAAATAAGGTATAAAGATGATTTTGGTTATAGTAGTACTATTTATCCTAGCGTAAATAGTGTAATAAATATGAATGCTCATACCGATAAGGGAGAATTAGATCCTTTTCTTTGGTATGGACATGAAATAGGCCAGGAAGTAAGAGAACAAGCACAGATTGCAAATTTAGGGCAAAATGACGATGACACTTGGAAGTGTAAAACAATTTTATTAGGTTGTGATTCAAGATTTCCTCTTTCCCGTTCTATAAATGGGCAATTTAGTTTTTGTTTTTATATGAGTTCTGTTAGTTATAAGATAGATTATGTTTCTTTAAAAGCTGTTTCTGAAAGTTATGTTAATGATTATTTAAAGACAGAAAGATTTGTCAATAATTTTTATCTTGCTCAACTTCCTCCTGATAGACCTGTTGAAAATCCATCAGAACCTATTTCAAATCCTTCTGTTGAAAATCTTTTAATTTTTATGAGAGATAATGATAGAATGATACGTGAGGACACTAGACCTCAATTAGAAGAAATAAATAATACTTTAAATATTTTTGGGACAAAAGGAGAATTATTAGTTACTAGTTTTGGTATATATTCAGGAATGGGTATCAATGATTTAGAAATTTCTGCAAAACAATTAACTGGAGCTAAAAAAATAGATCCAGATTATATTGAATTATTTGAAGTTATCTGTGATTATAAGAGATTAACGACTTATGATTATGTATTGACCAATGATCATTATTGTGCCAAAATTCCAGATAGAATAGAAAAATTTACCCAAATATCTATAAATTCTAACAGTTCAAAAAGAATATGGATATATATTCGCATTCCTGTAAATTTTTCTGCGGGGAATTATTCTGGTGAAATTACAATAAAGAAAAATGGAGAATTACTTGATTCTGTATCTATAAATTTGGAAGTTGTTGATATTGAATTACAATCTTCTGATATTCTTAATGATGTATGGGTTGATCCTTTTTATCAGGTATATGCCACAGTAACAAATGATGTTCATAAATTATATAGAGATACCCAACTTACTCCCTTTGTAAGATCTTTCTATAGGGGAGTTGAAGCGATAGAAGACAGCAATGGAATAGTTGTTGATTTCTTTACTTATTATCTCGAAAGAAATATAGATGAATTGATAAAACAAGGAACAGTACAAGATAAAATTACAATAGATATTTTTCATATGGTACATTATCTTTGTTTTAATAATTTTGGGTTTACTGTCTGGGGAATATCGAATTATAGTATTTATACTGATCTTTCAAGAAGCGATGTCAGGGATGCCATTCGACTACTTATAAGAAAATTAAAAAATATAGCATCAGAAAGAAGCATTCAAATTATTTTCTTTGTAAGAGATGAACCAGGAATTAATATACATTCGAGAATAGTGTGCGATAGAATTTTTACTTATGTAAAAGAAGAAGGAGAAGAGACTATGGCTACCTATTATCCAGTTTGTGATCTTCCTCTCGATGCTGGTATTTATACGGGAGTTCCAAATAATACTATTCCTCCACTAACTGATCTTGTCGATTATAAAGTTTTTTCTGTAAGTGGTATAAAAACAGGTTATGAATCTTTTCAAGATTCGGCTTATTATGGTTTTTTGGGAGATTATACAACTATTTTTTCATATTTAAGAATTCTTACTTACAATAGGTTCGCTCACGGGATTCAGGCTTATGTTCTTGGATCTAGTTATACACATGTTTATACTAATACTGGATGGACAGGAGATCCATGGAATGATTTCGATATTGGATCATATTGGAAATTTCCTTCTTGGCTTCTTGGCTCTCCGACATGGGATGATGGGTATATAACTCTTATGAATGCCGAAGGTATAAAAGAAGGAATAACTGATTATCGTTATATAAAAACATTAGAATATTTAATTGATACTTATCCAGATGTTGATGAATCTAAAGAGGGTGAGATTTTTCTAAAAGGATTGAAGGAAAATATAGATTATAATACGGGAATTATGTTTGGTAAAGAGGGTACGTTGGGTTTTTATCCTTCAATTTTAGAGACTGTTTCTACATCAACTCAGGACACAGTTGATAATGTATATGATGATTTTGAAGCTTTTTCTAGAATAAGAGAAAAAGTTAAAGACTTTATAGTTGCTATTTTAGAAGCAGGTCCTCCTGTTCCTCCACCTGTTCCTACTATAGTTCATTTTTATAAAAAAATTGCAGATTTAATAGATTCTATGCAATCGAAAGGAGATACAATTGTAGAACTTTTGTCTAGTATAGATAAAAGTTTAGCAAATTCGGATATTTCTAATTTAAATTTGGATAAATTGTATTTTCATTATGTATTAATTCAAACTCAAGCAAGACAAAGTGATGAACATCATCAATATAGTAATGAAATTTTAGAATTTGTAAAAAATTTACAGGAATCAATTATCGAACAATTTGTTTCTTTAGATAATTTTTTTAAAACATATAAAATAAAAGTTTATCCCGTTTTTGCTGCTATTTGTGAAGCGGTAGGTTATCCTATTCCTTCTGGTTATATCATTTATCCAAAAAGTATTTCTTAGTTATTTCAAATGGCTAAAAACAGAAAAAAATTAGTTAGCGATATAATATCAGATATAAAAGATAATATTTCTCTTGAAATAGAGAAAAAAACTTTTATTCCAGATATTATAACATTTTGTGAGAGTCCAAAGTGGTTAGGACTTCCTTATCATCCTACTAATCCTATTTATTTATATCCTCTTCAAAAAATAATTTTGAAAGTTTTTTATAGAGGTTCGGTTGGAAATAAGAATTTGAAGTTAACAGAAGTAGAAATAGAAACTTGTAAAAAATTACAACTTATTGATGATGATAAGGGAAATGTATTAGGAAAATATTATAATGATGACGTTTTTAGAGAATTAGTTCTGGTTTGGGGAAGACGGAGTGGAAAAGATTTTCAAGTAAGTATTATTGCTCTTTATGAGGCGATGAAATTATTAGAATGTCCAGGAGGAGACCCTTATTCTTTATATGATATATCTTCTTCAACAACTATCAATGTATTGACTATTGCTAATTCAAAAGACCAAGCTCGAAGAGCTTTTGATGAGATTAGAGAAAAACTTATTTTTAGTGAATATTTTTCAAGTAAATATATGAAAGAAGGACTTGGGGCTTCTTCACTTTATCTTTTAACTCCAAAAGATAAAGAAGATAATAAAAATTTCAAAGAAAAAGGAGTTCCCTTGAAGAAAGGATCTATTGGAATTATAGTTGGACATAGTAATTCTGATTCT
>Ga0307928_10002993_pt1 | contig 12905 bp, 32 predicted proteins | sample AceLakmetagen232_FD_201815 | JGI IMG/M metagenome (GOLD analysis project Ga0307928, IMG submission 201815) | Saline water microbial communities from Ace Lake, Antarctica - #232 | ecosystem: Environmental > Aquatic > Non-marine Saline and Alkaline > Saline | place: Antarctica: Ace Lake... | reverse complement strand
GCTGCAAGTGCGGAGGAAAGATACATTGGTTTGGTTCATTTAACGATAGCCACTACGGGCAATGTGTTAAATGTTTTCACGAATACACAAGCCGACCAGCATCATGGGAACTCGCAGACGATGACTAGCCACAACGAACCTCGCTGGGCGGTGCGCTCCATGAGTGTGACCGCCTGGCAACATTTACTTATTACGAATATGGAGATGGAAACGATGATGAAAGGAAAACATTTAGCTTATGACTTATCAGCACTAGAACCTAACTTTGAAAGAAAAATTCATGGTGCTGGATTGCCACTCGGCAAATATATTGTGATAAAACTGCCTGCATACGAACGTGACTATTTCGCGTTTCACCAAGTAGCAGATAACTTCTATGATTTTGTTGGCAATTTTCACCACAATAGTATTATGGGCGAATACTGGGAACCTATAATATCACCGCACGATTTGAATTGTTTAGAGTATCAAATTGTCCGTAGCGAAATTAAGACCCTAGAAAAAGAAGTAAAAAATTCATTCAAAGAATACATTAAAGGGATAAACAACATCATTCGGAAAAAACCAAAGGAGCGTGACTCATAATGAAAGATACAAAATTAATATGGATAACAAACGGCTCAAGTAAACCATCCGGCTCAGTTTACACAACATGGGTAAAAGGTAATCCCAAAGCCACAAAAAGCCGTTCCATTGAGCAAATACAAGCACAGGGCTTATCGGGATACTATGCTGAAAAGTGGGAAGTTGATAAATTCAAAGAATCTTACGAACCGTCCGACTGGGACGACTGGAGGTCATGACATGACACTAACAACAGGCAACAAACCTAAGCAAACACCATCGGGCGATGTCCCCCGTTGGATGCAAGCCGGTATCGGGATCGTAATCGGCTTTCTATTCTCGTTATGTATTCTCGGATTGGTGGGGGTGGAGTTATGAGACCGATTAAATTTAGAGCGTGGTATTCAGACTGGGGTGAATTCATACCAATTGCAAGGATTGAATTCAAAGAGAACGGAGAAATGCTTGGTATTATTTCTTATGAAACTAGGGAAATAACAGAGGACGTTGTTGAACATCATGAAATTACTCGTGAATCTAACTGGTGGGATATTGATGAAGTTAAACTCATACAATTCATCGAACAAACCGACAAGAATGATGTGGAATTATTCGAGGGTGATATTGTGAAGTGTATCATGCACAGAACTGAGCAACGTGGGATCGCGATGATCAGAATTCCTGACAAAGAATGGATTGCTGTTGTTGAGCACGATAGGCTCAATCCTTGCTTTGCATTGAAAGATGTCAAGACAGGTTATCTTGAATATGATTTCAACAAGTGTGACTTGCTAAAATTAGAAAAGATCGGCAATATCCACGAGAACCCTGAATTACTGGAATCATAATACCACTTGACAACCACAGCCAAGTATGATATTTATTATAGTATAGATATAAAATATATTAAGGACGTGAATTATGAATGACAAACGAACAGTAGAAATAGTCCGATTGGAAGGTTGGAGAATGGGATTTTATGATGGTCATTATGGTCTGTGGGGGCAGTATAAAAAGGGCAACTCTGTGTTTGGGCAGGGATTTGGCACTAACGATGATTTTGTAAAGGGAGTTTTAAAGGCAGTCGGAGTAAATTATGTCCATGAACTCAATGGAAAGAAGTGCCTTATCACTGTATCTGGACATGCAATGCCACGAGTCCACAAGATTGCGCCACTTATGGATGACGAGGGAACACCATTCAATGTTGACGCTTGGGTTGATAAGTGCGAAAAGGATGCAACTAATGGCTAAACTAACACCTGACACAGTAAAAACATACCACACACTCACTATCTGGTGGGCTGACAAGATCGCCAAAGGTGAGAAGATGGTACTCACAAACGAGGGTTGCCAACTAACGTACAAAGTTAAAGACAGCGCAATCCATGTTGAGTGGCATGAGTTTCACCCGCAAAAGCCAGCGTATATTGTGAGACGTATGACTATTCCATTGTACAACGTGAAGTATATTGATGAAATTATAGAAGATGAAGAACAAGGAGATGAGAGTGATGACTAAAAGCCCATTTCGCAAATCATCCCCTAAAGCCACATACCTCAAAATAGGCGTATTTGGCGACACAGGGACAGGTAAGACCAAACTAGCACTATCAGCACCTAACGTGGCTATCGTGGACGCTGAGGGGGGTACAACGCCGTATGAGAGGGACTACAAGTTCGAGGTTGTTAATTCTCAGTCATACAAAGACTTGGAAGGTGCGATAGTGTTCCTCGAAAGTGGCAAGCATGACTTCAAGACAATAGCATACGACCCCGCCACTGTGTTGTATGAGGCTATCCAAGAGGCACGTACTCGCTTTCGTGGTAAAGGTAAAGCAGAGGGCGATGCTGGTAACCTGGACTTTTCAGATTGGGGACATATCAAGCGCATCTATAAGCAGTTGATGGTACGATTCGTCAACTTACCGATGAATGTGATACTTACATTCAGAGAAAAGGACAAGTGGGATCATAAAGACCCTAACAATCCCAAATATCTAGGTAAATCATTCGATGGTGAAAAGTCAACACCGTACTACATGGACATCTGGGGGCGTATGGTTACGCTTGACGATGGTAAACGTGTCCTGAAAGTTATGAAAAGTAGGTATAAGGGCTTACAGGGTGAGAAGATACTCATTCCAGAGGACGGTGGATTCGATAAGATTTACAGTCTGTGTGTTGGTGGCAGTAAGAAGGCGACAGCACCACGACCAAAGACTAAGACTGAACCGACAGCAAAGGAAGAAACGGCAGAGATAATTGCTGCTGGTGAGAAGGCGATAGCAGAGGATAAGTCAGACAAGAATATGATTGATGGCAATTTCGGCGATGGCACAACCACTGACCCTGCCGACATACCTGACGCTGCCGAGCAAGAGCAAATACGACAGGCGGAGATTAAGGAGAGTGAAGGTAAATGAGTAAATACGACTGGGTAGTAGTAAATAGCGCAGGTGATGAATGGAACGATACCATCACATGCAACCGAGCAAGGACTATCAGATTGTTCATATCTAAAACTGACGCCTATGATAATTGGGGCAATAGATTAACCAAAAAGGAGCGCAAGTCGTGGAAATATCATTACAAGATAGGCTTCCGATGTCGTAAATTTGTGAAGGATTTTACATGTGGGGTGGTGAAATGAAAAACTCACCTACACAGCCAGATAGACCAGCAGATGTGTGCGGTTACGCTGTGTTCACCAGAGACGGTGATATTTGCGCTGGCACACTCGCAACAGTTGGGAACGATACTACTGGAAGGAATATTAAACACACAAAAGAACGCAGCCAAGACAGAGCCTGCAAACTATACAATGATGAGACTACATGGTCGGAACTGTTCAATGTTGGATACAGGTGCAAACGTGTTGATATATGGGAGGTTGATGACGTATGAAAACAATTATCGGAATCGACGTTGGAAAGAAAGGTGGCTTCTGCATCATGCGAACACCACAGGACTATGACCTGTACGCAACGAAGGAAACGCACAGGGTATTCCACGATGATATGAAATTTGATGTAATAAAGATATGTATGTTTGCGGATTTAGAATTAAAAGTGATGGTGATATTTGAGAATCCTTTTGGCTATCAATCAAACGGACTCAATAGGGCAATCGGCTATTTGATGACAGAGTTTCGGTTTAAAGAATGGCTGGATGACTATGACTTCACCCCACCAACATCATGGAAAAAGAATATGCACCAACTCATACCCGACATGAACGGTGGCACAAAGAAGGATGATTACGAACGCCTCATCCGTGATTACCTTAACGACCAGACGCTTACAGACGACCAATGCGCAGCGTATGGGATAGCGTATTGGGGATGGTGTAAGTATAATAAGGAGAGTGAATAATGAGTAGATTCTATGTCCTATATGACGAAAGGGCTGTAACAATGGGTAGTAACAGTGCTAGTGTTTTGTGTTGCGCTGACTCTCTTAAAGAGATAAAGGAAGACTCCAAGTCATTCGGCTACACACATTGCGCAGCATCGTACAGTGATGATGATACCCTTGGCGATGAACGTGGGGAGTACGTGTATTATGAGGATAATGGCTTTAACTTTTTTGACTGGACGTAAATTAAACATTAAAACTAAGGACGTGAAACATGTCAGAACCAAATGAAGACCTAAAAATGATTGGTGAGTTGCAGACACGACTCAGGGACATTGAGATTCTAGCAAGGAGTCTCAATAAGAAGTGCGATGTATTCCCAGGGCATATCGAATTGAAACTGGAAATCCACAAAATCCTCGAGCTATGCAATCCAGAACCTACACACAAAGCCGATATAATTCGTATCGTGAATCAGACGGTAGCAGCTCATTTTGGTGATGATTACAAACAGGATGACAAGATTGCATTCCAGAATGACTTGATTGACCGCATGACTGAGTTCGTGGATGAGACAGTGGGAGAGGTGATGAACGATGGATAACGCACAACTGATTAAAGCGATTGCTGAATTGATACTGCAATATGTTTCAGATAATGATTGGGATTTACCTGAATTTGCCAAGCTGCAAAAAACAAAAGGATTTGAACTTGCTAAACTGCTCCTCAAGGTAATCCAGCCACGATTCGATGAGATAAAAGAGCAGGCTGATGACATATTGTCGGTTTTATCTGAACATGCAACTCCTATATCATACCAGAGGGCTAAAAATATTCTCGCCCTCTGCAACCTCGAACCGAAACCTGAACCAGAACCTGAATCGATGCGGGATAATCTTTCCGCCATAATTAATCGCTGGCACAGGGATTCAGAAATTCCCGGGTGGAAAATGATGGATGAAGTTATGGCTATCGTGGAGGATACAGATGGATAAACAATATGTGAAACTACGGAGCAAGGGGAAACCATTTCGTAAAGTTGAGATTACAGAAAAGGTCGGGAAATATCTCGCAATTCATTTAACCTCTGTACAAATTGTCGATGATTTAATTATGGAATCGATGGATCGATACACCATAACCCATATTCCAACAGGCATTAGATTCGATTCGTTGTTGACATTGAGGCGCGCCAAGAATTTGGGTTATCTCATTCTTGAATTAATTCCTGAAAGTATTTTGAAATGTCGTGGATACAAGAAGTTTCAGAAGAGGGTTAAATCGGAATTACCAGAGCAAGATTTTAAGAGACTGCGAAAGCGGTGCGGGAGGTAACAGATGGATAACGAAACAGCACTGCAAGAGGTCAACCGTAGCCCCTTCCTACGCACACTAAAGAGCGTAAAGCACATGATATTACCTGTGTTTATGATTATGCTCATATACACGCTCGGACTGTTATGCTACACCAGGGGCGTCCTCATTATTGAACTGCGCGAGGAGTTGAATCACTCACGGAATCTGCAAAGGCTGATGGTGACTAACACTCACATAACGATGGATAACCTGATTGAAGACGTGAAGCAGTTGGAATGGACGGATGGAAATCGAAGCATGAGATTAATCAATACAGGACTTATTAAGGACGGTGCAAAATGAAACGAAAACCTGAAAGAATTAAAGTTCAACAGCATGAGAAATATCAGTGTCCAGATTGTGATTGTCAACTTGTGGAAACAGTATTAGGACCACGATTTATTGTATGCCCTGACTGCGATTGCGTGATTGCTGTGGATGTCGTCAAGCGTATTTGTGATGACCAATCCGACCTCATCACCGCACTCGAATCGACCATCAGAGACCACGAGGAAGATTCAGCAGCATTGCCAGAGGACATGAGCATTACAGAGACAATCAAGATGAAAGACAAACGCATCGACACACTCACCCGCGACCTCGCCATCCACAAGCGAGCGTTGGAATTGGCAATTACAATTTCGGAATATAACCTTGAATGTCCAAGAGAGTTGGACGGCGATAGTAATTGCGGTAAAATCTATTTTGACCCAGACACACAAGAATGTTCCCTGCCTGAGGATAAATGGATTTACTGTTGGATAGATAAATTCATTACAGAAGCGACCGCAGAAATCGACAAGGAGGCTACCGATGACTAAAAGCCCTATCGGACGCATAGAAGACGCGCTTAGCAGAATATCATTAAGAGCGCACAATCAAATATTTAAACAACTCCATGACGATTTGGGCGATCACGATAGAATGAGAATGATTCAACATGATTGCAACGCAATACGAAATGAACTAAAGAATTTAACAGAAAGGTCTATGAATTTATCAGGCGTGGAGGCTACCGATGAAAAGAAAACTGACTGAGAATCTATACGTCCACGAGTTCGCCACATCCAACGGTGAACTCAACATCGACATCGCGTACCTGCTCGCATTGCAGGCGTTCAGGTCATGGCTGGGTGTGCCTCTCTATTTCGGCAAGGGGTGTGGGTGTCGTGCTAACTTGAATAATTCTGCTCATAACATTTATATGTATGAGGATACCGATACACCATTCGACCCAGAGGCGTTTAACAAGACTATCACCATCCCAATGACAGGCAGCGACCCACACGCTAAGGAATACGACTCGTGGGAACTGATGGCTAAGTTGGAAAAGTGGATTGAGCAATACAAATGTGAGGTTGAAGGATATACCAGCCCATTAACTTTAGTTGAATATTACGAAGGGGATGACCCTGTTGATGAATTGATTAAGGTTTATCATCCTATATTCACAGGCAGGGGCGTATATCCCGATTCAAAATCTGGGTTCATTCATGCGGACATGGGGCAAAACTCGCTCAATAAGGAAATCCGAGACAAGCGGAAATCTATTAAGCGGTGGGTTGCACTTGCCAGTAAAGACCCAAAGAAGCGCAAGAGAGGAATTTGGGATTATCATTACGCTCGTGATGGTGAGGGGTTCGCTGAAATGCGCGGGAGGTTAGGGTTATGAGAGAGATTAAATTTAGAGCGTGGGATGCACACTATAAGCGATTTACTACAAGTGGTGTGTGGTTTAACAACACCAACATGGAGTTATTTTCCGACAAAACTCATATCCTCATGCAATACACAGGACAAACCGACAAGAACGATGCGGAGTTGTTCGAGGGTGATATTGTAGAGATTAAATATCCTGAACATTTTGATGATGAAGTTGAATTTTGGGAAGGAATTGCAATCATAGAGTGGTCGCAATCTGATATGGGGTTTGTTCTAAACAGGCAGGATTATATTGAGGAGCGTGACGGATATAAAGAAACGCCGTTCACCGGTTGGGCTTCCGAGTCATGGGAAAAGATCGGCAACATCCACGAGAACCCGGAGCTCATCGGAGGTGCGGTATGATTATCATGACAGTTAAAATGGCAAAGTGGGATTCATGTGCTTTATGTAAAAAAGATGACGCTTTACAACTGTACAATGTAGGGTGGGGATGTTTCAAGTATATTTGCCTCGACTGTATTAAGGCTAAACAATGGAGGGCGGTATGAAAAACCTACTATTCTATTTCATTATCACCCTCTGTTTCATTGCTTTATTTGTACTTGCTGGTATGGCGTGTTCTGACATCCAGGAACTAGACTTTTTAAGACTATGCGATAAATATGAGGTGCAATATGTTAAGACAGATAATTAAAGAGTATCTTAGAGAGAATGGATTTGTTGGGCTTGTCAATGTCGAAATGCCGTGTGGGTGTGAAAAAGAAGGATTATGCCCATGCGATTGCATTGATATTGATAACTGCCAGCCTGCTAGATTCAGATGCTTTGACCCTAGATGCGGTGATGGTGGCGATGGCGATATATTTTACTGTAATCGTAATCCTGAAACATGCGAGTATAAAGTTGGTGATTCAAAATGATCCTATTCAAAAAAGAGTTCATAGACAAAATTCTCAACGGCACTAAAACAGAGACACGGCGCAAGGGTAAGAAGCGGTGGAACGTAGGTGCGATTCACCAGTTACAGTTATCTTGGTTCGACAAAGAGCCGTTCGCTAAGGTTGAGATATTGAGCGTTGAGGAACAACAACTTTTAGAGATAACAGAAGCCGATGCAATAGCGGAGGGTTTCAAAGACATCATGGCGTTTTGGACATGGTGGGAAAAACAGTACGGACATTACGACCCTCTATTATTAGTCTGGGTTGTTAAGTTCAAGGTAGTCGAAAACCTGCGGGATGGTGCGGTTGAAAGCGACGAGGAAAGGCACAACAGAATTTGGGATAACATGAGTGACAAAAGGAAACGATACGATGATTATATAACAGGTGGTGACGAATGAAAAACCTGCGCCACTTCCTATCCTGCGACCACACGGCGATCCTCAACCTCACCAAGATAATCATCGGCGTAACGTGCCTCGTGTTGTGGTATTCCACGCTGGGCAACGAGGATATGCGACCTGTGGACGCTGTGGTCATGGCGAATATTTATTTGTGCATAGGCGTTCCGTGCTTATTAACTATTACGAGAGGTGAATGATGTTATTTGTACCAATGTATGAAAGAAGCATAGGCAAGAAAAGAAAAATAATGGTCATTAAGAAAAACGATATGGTTGTGTTTTTTATTGATTCACATGGCGAAATTGACCGTTGCGGGGCAATCCACTTAGAGCGAAATTACAAGCCCATCACCCTAGAATGTCCCTACTGTGGCGCAACGCTTAACCAGAGTGAGAGGGTTGAGTGTGGGTGTGGATGGTCTGCGGAGGCTATCAGTGAGGCGCAACGTGAGCAATGGCTTTCCATATCTCAAGAGGGATACACCGAGAATGAAAAAGTTGCCATCATTACTGAACCAGCAGATGAGGTAATGGGGAAAGGGTTTGAAATGGTGTATAAAAATATTTACGACATCAACGGCATCCATTTTCTAGAAACCAAGCGAGGTGAATCAGAATGAATAAAGACGAAGCGATAAAAATGCTTAGCAACATCCGCACGAACAGTCTAGCCGATTACAACGCAAGAGCAGAAATCCGCGCGTTCGTTGATGAGCGTGAGGCGGAAATCGAGCGGTTGAAGGAACAAATTGATGTGTGGGAATTTAACATGGTAAGCATCAATAAAATGGAGCGGTATAAGGATGATTTACAATCTAAAATCGACAGCGAGGTAGAGAAGCATGTCGATACACTGGATAGGCTCACTAAGGCGTTGAAAGAAATCGAGCAGTTGAAAGAGGACTCGACGACGATTATACAAGTGGCGAAAAGTCAAGACAGCAACCTAACAATATTGGCTGATGTTGCCGATAAACGCCAAGAGAAAATCGTATCCCTCACTAAAGGGCTTGAAGCACTCGGTAAAAAATGCACACACGAAACGGAAATGGTTGACTACAACGCCCGTCTGGTTGATGAGCGTGAGGCGGAAATCGAGCGGTTGAGTAACCATCCAAGTTGGCAAGAGATAGCATATAACGATGCCGAAATCGACACCCTCAACGCACTGCTCTATAAGGATTGCCCGGTGTGTGGGGGTGATGGATTTGTTCACGATATTGTAGGTATAAACAAGCACGGTTCACCTGTCAAGAATTGCCCCCACTGCGACAACGGTAAAGTGCGCAGGTGGGTTGTACCGGGGTGGTTCGTGGTGAACCTTTTGAAGAATTGTGAATTCACTTGTGATAACGGTAGTGATCCTTACATCAATATGGAAGATGTAACTCTTAAATTTGATGGCAGTTGTTACTTATTTCAAGTTTCGGTGTGGGTTGAAGATACTGACGACCACGACGGAGGACATTGGCATCCACACAACATCGCAAAACTAACTAAACTCCCCGATGGCACATGGGAGATTATCGAGGTGACAGAATGAAAGATAAAATACGCATAACCAAAGAGCGCAACGAACATCTCAAGACAGGTGAAACTTGGAGCGACGCAGGCTGCCAGTGTCCAGAGTGCCATGCAAAGACAACACGCGCAGCCCGTGAGTTACGAGTTTGTGTTATATGTGGATACCAAAATTACGAGGTGGCAGAGGAAAAGATTAAATGTGCTGGATGTGACAGATTAACCGACTTTGTGCCGTCTGATTTTGACAAAGATAAAGATTTGGATGACTTATATTGTAGTGAAGAATGTAGATACCATGCCGAGACTGGTAATCCAGGGGAGGAATATTGATATGAAAGAAATGGCTCAACTACAACCACGCCTGATGAAAATCCGTAAAGCCTCATCAGACGAAATCAAGATCGAAATCGACACACTCATCCGTGATATCGAGACGATGCTTAAAAGTAAGAATAAGACGATGGCAGTGATGCGAAAAGACCTTGACGATGCAGCACCAATATTAGATGCAGTATGTTATACAGGAGATGAATTATGAAACCAATTAAATCAACAGACATAGACGCTCTCAAAGCCGAGACATGCCCTGAGTGCGGTAGCGATATTACATGGGAGATTAACGATGAGCCGAAAGATTCAACAGACTGGTTTTACAGTGGCGAGTGCAAGAATCCGAAGTGCCTAAAGGATTTCTACATCGAGGTCATTTCGTTTATGATGGAGGAGGCTTGATATGACATACGTCGAACGAACCCACTGTCCACACTGCGGTGATCCCCTAACAACCCGCCACGAGCCACAGGGTAGCGACTACGGGGAAAAGTATTGTGAAAGGTGCATGACATCACATACATGGGACATTTACACTGGCAAGCCTATCACGGTCAACCACAAGCCATCGTATGTGCCTAAGAAGATGATAACAGACCAGGTGTGCGAGTTCTGCGGTAAGGTGTTTGATTTTAAGTACAAGCGAGCGACATGCCCGACCGACAATAACTATTGCGCTAGGATGCTCGCTGGACAGAAGGCACGGGATACCAGGGCGCGTAAGGTGGCGGGGTGGCGGAAATGAGGGTATTGATAGGGTGTGAATGTTCAGGTGTCGTGCGGGATGCTTTCAAGGCTAAAGGGCATGATTCGTGGTCATGTGATACAGAACCATCAGACACCCCAGGCAATCATATTCAAGGTGATGTTTTGGACGTTTTAAACGATGGCTGGGACTTGGCAATATTCCATCCACCATGTACGCATCTTGCAGTATCAGGGGCGCGATGGTTCAAGGACAAACAAAAGGAACAAACAGAAGCGATAATATTCTTTATGGAATTAATCAATGCACCAATTGAAAGGATTGCTGTTGAGAATCCAATATCAATAATGTCAACTAAGTATCGTAAACCAGATCAAATCATACAGCCCTGGATGTTCGGACATGGTGAAACTAAAGCAACATGCCTCTGGTTAAAGTGGCTGCCTGAATTAGTTCCAACGAATATTGTTGATGGCAGAGAAAACAGAATACACCGGATGCCACCATCAAAAGACAGGGGAAAATTAAGATCAATTACATTTCAAGGCATCGCGGATGCAATGGCTGACCAGTGGGGTTAGTCCAATATCTTAACCACAAATAACTAAGATTTATTTTAGTAAACGCTTGACATCTACACATAAATTAAGTACAATTAGTAAGGGAGAGAAAAATCATGAAAGGATTAACCAACAGACAGCGTGAAGTATTGGACTTCATCCAGAGTTTCATCACAACGAACGAATACCCGCCATCATTCAAGGAGATAGGTGGTTATTTGTACCTCAGTAGCACTAAAGCGGTTTTTGACCATCTAGGCGTTCTTGAGAAGAAAGGGTACATTACACGGATAGCAGCGCAACCCAGGACTATCGTGTTGACTGAAAGAGCTAAGCGGTTATACGACAAAAATAAAGGTGGTTAAATATGACAAGACGTGGCACGGTAATACGACATGATATTATGACATCTGAATCTGTTGCCAGTATGAAACAGGACCACAAACTTGTCTGGATGGCATTAATTATGTGTTCAGATGATTGGGGTCGGTTAGCTGACAAGCCTGCTAAAATATCAATGCGGTGTCCTGCGTTCAATTTATCATTTGAACTTGTGCGTGAAGGGATAGATGCCTTCGTAAACGATGATTTAATCATACGTTACACCGGACGGTTACCAGCCGGTAATCATGAGATAACCATCCTGCAACTAGCCAGTTGGGAAGAACACCAGAAGTGGCTCAAGTCTCGCGACTATCCAGAATACCCTGATGTGAACGGTAAGAAGGAGAAAACTACAAACCCTCTTGCTCTTTATAAAGAAGAAGAAAAGAATAAGAAGAAGAGTAAGAAGAAAGAGAAAGAGAAAGTGCGGACGGTAACCAAGCGGTCACCATCCGGTGAAGATGCCGATAAAAAGACTCAGCATTTGGATTGCATATTTCTCACAGATGGCGAACACTCTAAGCTAAAAGACCGCTTTGGCGATAAGTTCTCACGAGCTTTAGAGGTATACGATGCGTGGAAAACCAACACCACTGAGAAAAAACGAAACTCGATTAAATCAGATTACAAATCTATGCTTGCTGATTGGGTCTTAGAAAAAGCTGGGATGCCAACTAAACCAAAGAGGTTCGACATCTAATGACAAACCTAACCAAAGATAACATTTTCACTACCCTATGCGATGACTACAAGCGGATATTCTCAACGCCTATCTCATTCGCTGACTCGTCTAAGGATGGTATCGCTCAAGTGTGCGAGAAGTATAACAACAATTACGAGTTAGTCCGAGAAATGTGGGGACAGTATTTAATAGCGGAAGCTGGTGGCAAGTACGGTCATTCGTTTGAATATTTCATTACACCGCAACGCCTTAACCAGTATTCACAGAGGGCGTATCGAGAACTCAATGGTCAGCGCAGTAGTGAGCAGACACCTAGCAACAAGGCACTAACGGTATTCTACTACCGATGCACGACCGACAAGTGCGCTCACTGGACGTTCCTGACTGCTGATGAGATTGAAGCGTCCACGCCACCTGAGTATATGTCAACGCCG
>Ga0307928_10002992_pt1 | contig 12906 bp, 27 predicted proteins | sample AceLakmetagen232_FD_201815 | JGI IMG/M metagenome (GOLD analysis project Ga0307928, IMG submission 201815) | Saline water microbial communities from Ace Lake, Antarctica - #232 | ecosystem: Environmental > Aquatic > Non-marine Saline and Alkaline > Saline | place: Antarctica: Ace Lake... | reverse complement strand
ATCAATACATAGTCTCCAATCCTTGAGCAATCTGCTAAAGCTATATATCTGTCAGAATAAATATTACGTGGCAATGAGTAACTTGTTAAATCATTTTGTCTATTAGAGATAACTGTTTCAAAAACTCCTGGGTCGTATCTTGATGCCCAACCGCTAACAATAAGAGTAAGAACAAAAATACTTTTTAGCAAATATATTCTCCAAATTTTTGAAGCCGTTCTAGCTGTTCTTGGCTAACAGAGAAAATAAAATTATCTCCAAGGTCTGCAAGGGCTAGTAGCTCCAATTCTATACAATTTTTTGAGCACACTATGAGCGTGTTCATATCAGAAAAAAGTTCAAAAGGAAGTTCAGCAGGAACTAACATCTCGTTATCATACAATCCAACTATCAGATTGCCAATACATACAAAATCAAAAGGTTTACTTTTCAAACTTAGTCTATTAAGATAAGGTGAGAAAATTTCTAAATCTTCTCCAGCATAATCTGACGGGAAAATAAAAACATTAACGTTAGTCTGTCCTGGATTAAGATTCCTTATTTGCATTTTTCCCTTTTTTTCTATAGTATAGATCTAACAGAACTCGCTTCAAACCTTTACCATCCATAAGGTGTCCATATTTTCTCTTATGGATCTTCTTGTCCCGCTTCGAGTAATCTTTCATTAAACCTCCAGCAAAGGGTGATGGACTCGAACCACCAATTACGGTTTCAGAGACCGCTGTGTTACCATTACACTACCCCTCTAGAATTTCTCAGGCAGAGAGAGGTGGATTCGAACCACCGATAACAGTTTCAAAGACTGTTGTGTTACCGCTACACTATCCCCCCAGTTCCCCCGAATAGATTTGAACTATTGGCCAAGACGTTATAAGCATCCTGCTCTAACCAGGCTGAGCTACAGGGGAAAGTATTTCCTTTGCTTCTATTATACCACAGATTTATCTATTTGTCAAGAGCCGATCACTTGAATCGAACAAGTCTCCCCTGATTACAAAACAGGCGCATCTCCACAATGCTTGACCGGCAAAATATTAAAGCGTATTCTTAAGCTGAGAAAGCCTTAAGCAACATTCGAAAGCCTCAAAAGCCCTATCTAATCTTTCTTCCTCTATAAAATGATAGGTAAATTCTCCAGAACGCTTATCCAACTGAAGAATGGAACAGTAATCCACAGGGCCATTATTTTCCCGATATAAATGTCTATACGCAGCAAGTTGAATGACATGTTCTTTGTAAACATTATTGGAAGTTTTAATATCTAAAATTCCAGTATGTCCGGCAACATCCACAACTAAGTCAATCGTCCCACCATAAAGAAATTCCTTACTTACTAACTGAATTTCTGTGTATAAATAAACTGGCTTTGCTGTCTTTTCCCAATCGAGAAAAGCCTGGAAGCCAACAGTCGCCTTAGCAATATCCTCTTCGGAGTAGATAAAAGTACTTATAGGCTTTTCAAGAACGTAGTTTTCAACCATTTTATGCGTAAGTGTGCCAATACTGGCAGCTTCATTCTTAATCGTATTTGGATCTTGGCCCGACATCGCCATTTTCCGACTCCAACCGATCAATGCGCCCTTATTCCAGCCAAGGTTATTTCCGATTACAGTTGTGACTGATGCAACCTTCCTTTTATCTACGTAATACTTCGTATGTTCCGATTTCTTAGCCAACTTATTCTCCTTAAGATAAACAATGTAGATTCCCCGGAGAGACTCGAACTCTCATTGATCCATTACGGTTCTCGTGGTTAGAAGCCACGTCCGATACGGGGAAATATAAACTAAACCAATAATTACCTAAGAATTAACCCAAGTAACATTTTCTCTTAGTTCACTTAATGTAGCAGCATTTAAATAAGTCATTGCAGATTTTATTCCATAAGAATATGAGCCCAAAATATTTTCTAATGAATCTGTTCTCTCTACTTGTTTTTCTATGCCTTCAATTGACTTCGGCTGTTTTCTAATTTCAGAATGAAGTCTTTCTGACGCCATTCCGTAAATTGTTCCGTTGTTTGAAGATTCAAATGCACTCGCCAAAGGACTTCCAAGCATACAAAACTCAGCCCCGGCAGCTAAAGCCTTAGCCATATCACTTGACGTTTCCATGCCACCATCAGCAATAACATTAGCTACTTCTGAACATTCAGAGATAGCAGAGAGTTGAGGATAACCAACACCTGTAACTGCCCGCGTTGAACAAAGACTTCCATTGCCAATTCCAACACGAACTAGATCAGCTCCAGCAGAAGTAAGAAGATTAGCTCCCCTCTTAGTAACAACATTACCTGCCACAATAATTTTATTTGGGTATGAACTTTTTGCTATACTAATCGCACTTAGAATTTTACTTGTATAACCATTAGCTACATCAACAAGAATCATTTCCGCATCAGCAGCATACTCTAGGTAAGTTAGGTCAGTGCCTACTGCCATTCCGTAACGAACCCCCTTTAGCTTATCAAGAGCACTAAAGAAATCTGTTGGCCAACGCCAGAATTTATGCAAAAATCCAATTCCCCCCAGCGAAGCGATTTTCTTAATCAGGCAAGTATCCACAATTCCCCGCATAGGTGATGCCATAAACGGAGTAGCATAGCCAGCATATGTTGCTAGTGATGGAGTATCCCTAGAATTAATTCTTCCAGGAATCGGGACCATTAAAACATCCGAGAAATTATACGCCTTCCTTATCTTCACAAGTCTCCCTTTTATTTATCTGTAGCGTAGTAATAAGATTCACAATCATTGAAAGCTAAGTTCCATTCCCTATAATTTTTCGATGAAAACTCGTAAGGATTATCTGGATAATTTCCTTTAAAAAGATTTAATGCCCACTGTGCCCAGTCATTCATTCCTCTATTGTAAGGATTTTCTGATATATTCATAAGTTTCTTTCTATGTGAGCCTAGAGAGAATTGAACTCCCGTCACAACATTAAAAGTGTCATGCTTTTCCACTAAGCTATAGGCCCGAGTGAACCAAGAGGGAATTGAACCCCCGTCTAGTGATTAAGAATCACCTGCTTTACCCCTAAGCTATTGGTCCTAAAGTATCCGGCAGGATTCGATACCTGCATACGAAGGTCAGTGGAGGAAGACCCACCGCTTTGCTTAAGCTACGGATACGTTTGCTGACTTTAAAAATCTGTGATAGAGATTCTTGCGTCGGATTACCTTAAACCACGAGTGATTTATAGAGTTTCGCCTTCTCTTTAGGTTTTAATTTTTATATCAGCAATGTCTCTAGCACGTCTACCTAGACTTGAACTAGGATCTACGGTTTTGGAGACCATTATTCTGTCCATTAAACTATAGACGCAGGTATTATATTCCAAACAGTTCTTTACTACCAGTAATTATAAACTTCTCACATCTAACAGTAAGTTGGGTTTCCGTTTTGTCTACAACTACCCCAAAATAAACCACAGCATTGTAAAATTCTTCATAATCTTCAGGTGTATCCAAAGTAAATGTAGTAGTATCCCCAATTTCAGGATCTTTACAGCAAGTTAATTCTCCTAGAATCATCGGCCCCCTCCAAAAATGGATCTGTGTCGTGACTACCTGCCGGTACTAAAAAATAAGCCGGGGGATTAGTTGTTGGAGGATCGTTGTAATGAACTCTTCCCCTCCCACTATTCCTCCCCAATAAAACTGATATAATAATAAGTAAAAGCACGGCCTCAAAGCTAGACATTATAACTTACTTGGTGCAACAGAAATATAGGAAACTTCTCTTCCATGAGTCTTTAGTAAATCTTCCCACGCTCCCATCATTGTTGTCCCTTTTCCCGTAGGCATTATTCGTGCGGTATACAAATCAGAAGTAAACCAAGCCTCCATACCAACAATAATTTCACACGCACCCTCAGAATACTTAAAGTCTACCCAGTCCCAACCCCACTCTAGAAGAAGCTCTAACATTTCATCCATTATTTTTCCTATCGAAACCATCCTTCAACTATTATACCATAGATAACAAGTAAGCAACCCAGAAGAGGAAAAATACCAAAAAATATAGTGTCCCCAATAATCCATCTGATACCAATCTTTTCCTCACCCCTTGACATTTAGTTCTCCTCCAAAATTTCCAAGATAATTTTTTCGTACTTTTCCCAAATCTCTAACTGCACCCCACAATAGTAACTATCCATATAATCAACCATTTCATCCATCATTTCACCGACAGCTTTCATAGTGCGTTGTACTTTATTTTTATCCATAGTGACCATTACTGGGCTCGAACCAGTGACCTCTATCTTGTAAGGGTAGTGCTCTAACCAACTGAGCTAAACGGTCATCATACTTAAAACTCCAGTCGATTAATAATCTCCATAAGACCGTCAAAGATACTGCTTGCGGTGCCACCAATATTAAAAATTCTTAGCGCCATTGGACACAGTTCGCTTGTGTTATCAGCAATACTTTTAGAATCATCCTCCATACGCATCACTGAACTAAGTCGGTCTCTAAGAGTTGCTAAAGCTTCATAAGAAACATTAACCATCTTTTCGGCGTGTTCCATAGACATAATAACATCCGGCCTTCGCTCTTCCGTTACTGCCGTTTCTTCGTGCATTCCTTATCTCCTTAATTTCTATTATACCACACAATCTAACTTTTGTCAAGTGCCGAGAGCGGGACTTGAACCCGCACACCAGCAAGGTGAGGGTGGCGGGACTTGAACCCGCATGGGCTTTCGCCAGCTGATTTTAAGTCAGCCTCCTGCTGCCAGTTCGGATACACCCTCATAGTTTCGCTTTCTCCAAGACTCTGTTAAAGAGTGACAATTAGGACACAGCAACTCAAGGTTGTCAACACGATTATCATCGCTGATGCCGTTTTCGTGATGTGTTTCTAATACTAGATCTGATCCATGCCAAGAGCTAATTCCGCACCTCGCGCACTCATCAGCTCTTCCCATATCTTCAACCAATCTTTTCCTAAGTCTAGACGTTGAATAAGTAGAACGCTCAACAAAAACTTCACGCCATGGAATTTTGTGCGCCGGTGCGCTCCTGGGCGGCCACGCACCTCTACTAGCCATTCGTCTATGTTGTCGAGTGACTTGATTGTGACTGAGTATCCAGCCATTCTGATTTCTTTGAGCTGTTCCTGAACTAATAGTGGCATTGAACCAAGATAGTAATCTGACATAGTTACTTCCTTCCTTTCCTTCCCATCCGGTGCCTTCGCTTATCCTTCTTGCGTTTCTTCCACCACCCCTTTGGCTTGTGTGGGGGTATGCGTCCGATGAAGTCTCCGTCGTGCGTGACAGATATGGACAACTTGATTCTCCTGCCACATACAGGACATCGTACGGGCGGGTGCTTGACGCCACTTGGCCGGCCAAACCAGTGTGAATGCCACTGTATCTTCTGCTCGTCATATGGCTCATTGTCCCACAGCCATCTGTTTATGTTATCTCCCTGGCATAATGGACCTCTGTACTTAGCCATATCATTCTCCTTTGATTGTGCCAATAGCAGGGCTCGAACCTGCCCGCTCTTTCGAGCACGAGGATTTGAAGCTCGCGTGTCTACCTACTCCACCATATTGGCGAGTGGCCCCTAAGGGACTCGAACCCCTACTATTCTGGATGTAAACCAGACGTTTTAGCCGTTAAACTAAGGGACCATTTTGTCTACTCTTCTATTGTGATTATTGGATTATCTCCAATGCTATCAACGCACACATTATCCTGGCATTCATCTTCAAAGAATACATATGACTCATCGTTGTATACAACTACAACGTGTTGATCAGTGCTGTTGTATACAGGCTGTATGTCAGCGGACTCGTCCAGTCTCTTGCTTACTGGTACGGACATCATTATAATAAACGCAATCGCTCCAAATATGATCGGCCATATACATCCGCCACTTACTTGTGATCTATTCATTGTTACTCCTTTTGATTAGTGAACCTGGTGAGATTTGAACTCACACGCCCTTTCGGGCAGGAGGGTTTAGGCCTCCCATGGCTACCATTACACCATAGACGCAAGATGCCGGTTTTATCATATTTAACGAGGCAAAAACCGGCAATGAAAAAATCCTCCTGGCGGGTGTGAACGGATTTGAACCGATGATCCCCGGCGTGACAGGCCGGTACTTTAAAACCAGGCTAAGCTACACACCCATGTGTAGTCAAGCAGACTTGAACTGCTATTTCCACGTTGCAACGGTGGTGATCTCCCATTGATCTATGACCACTTAAGGAGGTAGGAGCTGGATTCGAACCAGCGAACCCTTTCGAGCTGATCGGTTAGCAACCGACTGCATTAAACCACTCTGCCACCCTACCATAAATTTTTGTCGTTAATATTCTTTTCTGTAGTAAAATAATTTATTTAATTCTTTACAATAACCAGCGATAAAAAATTGTTTCTCGTGACCAGTATATATTTTACTCATGGGCACAAAAACTTCTTTATTCTTTGTGTAAGAAAAAGTTGACGCTTCAGTCCATACCATAGGAGCATCATATGGCACAGTAACTTGTAAATTATACGTAATTTTATCTACAGACTGGACAACAATATTTTTTGGTAGGGCGAGTACAGATTTAGCAAAATCTAAAACTTCAAATGAATCCAGATGATCAAGTAACTCAGGTCTTACAGCCTGCCTAAAATTTATCTCATTAATAATATCTAATTCCCTAGTAGAAATTATTACGTGATGCTTTCCGTTCCCAATATTTGTAATGTACTGCATTTGATCTCCTTTCTTGTGAACCCGGAGGGAGTCGAACCCTCACACTTTAACAAAACAGGTGCGTTTGGGTGGAGTCGAACCACCAAACTGTTGATTCTAAATCAACAAGGTATGCCTGTTCCCTTCACAAACGCAAGAAATCTAACCAATCTTTGTCAAGTAATGGATTCCAACCACTTGCCTATAGCTGCTTATAAGGATGTAGCGGCGCGACTCGAACGCGCATGCCGTTGCCGACAGACTGGGTTCAAACCAGTTGGACTGCCAATTATCCCACGCTACATTATTTACAAATATTTATATGTACGTCTATTCTTTATATATGACGCGGTACTTTTTGCTATACTATATTTACTAACTGCCCAAGAAAGTGTTCTTCCCTTAGCAAACTCTTCGCGCATATCTAAAATATCTTTATCCTCTAAATTAGAATTAGCTCTTCCAGCAGCCCTTCCATTCCTAAGCCTAATATGAACCTCAACATCCAACATATTTTCAGAGTGCGTTCCTAAACCTATATTAAAGTAAGAGTTATCTTCGGAATTCCCGTTAAAATGCCTCACCTCTATTCCGTGTTTAAAACAATCAACACCAAACTTTTGGTACGCCATTAACTTATGTAGATAAATTGAAATGGTCTTTCCATCCAACTTAATTCCAATACTTCTATAACCAGAAGAATTTGTCCGTGTTTTTAATACGTGACCAAATTTTGAAACGGGTACGCCACATAACAATACTCTGTAACCTTTTTCAAAAGCTTTAATTACGTATAACTGCTGTTTTAGTATCACACAACGCTCCTAAGTAGGGATAGGTGGATTTGAACCACCGCCACTAGCTTCCAGGGCTAGGATGCTCCCGTAACAACTATCCCCGATTTCTTTCTACATTCTCTACTCATTTAGTTTTATCAATCTATTTCTTATAAATAAGAAGTAAATAACTCGCAAAAATTTTAAGCTGTTCTGGAGATAATCTGAGCTGTGCATTAAAAATAAGAAGTTGTGCAAATACTTTCATACCAACCGCACCACCAAGAATAAAAGTTAAGATTAACGCCACAACTATTTTCCAAAGCTCCATAATTTCTCCTTAGCTGCTCAGCCTGGTTTTGATCCAGGTACATTCCGGTTAACAGCCGGACGCTCTTCCATTGAGCTACTGAGCAATATTACAAGAAGCGGAAATAGGATTTGAACCTATATTGATAACTTATGAGGCTACCATCCTGCCAAATTAGAAGATTCCGCTATATAAGAAGACGGCAGGATTCGAACCCGCGTAAAGGGATTTGCAGTCCCCCACCTAGCCACTCGGTCACATCTTCTTTTCTATTATACACTATAAGTACATAATTGTCAAGAGGCAACTTCTGGCATGTATGTTGTTCCATACTTAAAAGCTTTCAGCATAAAGTATAAATAAACAATACACCCAAAAAGTACTAGCTTAGATAAACCTACCAGACAATGTTTCAAGCAATTGATAGTCTTTAAAACTAAAGAATTCATCCGAAGCTTCCTCCCACCCAAGTTCCCACTCATCATACTCAGTTGTTCCAGAAGCATGCGGATTATCAACTCGATCATAGTCAGCCAAACAATCTCGACGTCCCTGTGTGTAAGCGTCCATTATCCCCCTTTAAGATGTAGAAATGTTACTATACAACCGCGAGCTTTGTCATAGACAGCTCGCATACGAGTACCCTTATGTACGACATCGTGAATAGTCCTAGTATTACTTTTCCTCTTTATAAAAACGCTTTCACTATTTTTAATTTGATTACATAAACGACGATAACTTTTTGGAGAAAGCCGTATCCGGTATCGTTGGTAAGCCCTGGTTTTTGCGTGAGCTATCTCACTAAATTTTTTATTCATACAAGTCTAGAGTATTTTTATATAAGAACAGTATAGTTTTATATAAAATCAAGCACTACTAAGGACTGTAACCATTTCATTGTTCCTTCTCGCTATGTACTTGTAGTACACAAAAAAGGTATTACCACAAGCACAATTAACAGTAGAAGATTTCCTTGTCCCACCCCTGATTTCAACAACATCCTTCAAAGTAAGCCCATACTTAGTATACCGCTTACACTTGGGACATTCGTAGTAATTAATTCCTGCATATGGAAAAGTATATATCTTAGGCACGCAGAACTCCAGTAATAACTAGTACAAAATAAATTACCATAGATAGTGTCCACATATAAAATAGTGGTGGAGCTACCAACCCAAAGACAACACACATACCAATAGCCAAAAATACCTCGACAAGCGAAAGAAAAACTATCTCCAAAGTAAGAACAACACATACCCACAACAATTCAAGCATATCACGCATCCAGATCTCCATAAGCACTATCTAGTCTACCGAGAAAATCATCCGCTGCATCCCTCAAAATTCTGGCTATTTTCCAAGAAAAGTATTCTCTATAAGTAACAATTGGAACTCCTGCTGCAACACCAAGTAGAACCGATGCGTAAACAGCAGGCATACTTTTAAGAATCTTTCGAATATCTTGGACTTCATCCATCATAGGATCAGCATATAGCGATGCTGCTATGATCCTCAACGCCCTATCTTTATTACTCATTCTGTACCTTACTAACAGGCACACTAACCACTTTAATTGTTACCCTAATTGCCTCATGAGGCAACAGCGTCTCAATCTCATCTGGACCATACCATGCCACAGTTCTAGCAGCTCTTGGCTCTTCCTCTGACCATTCAAACACAGCCTGGTGTAGCGCCAACATTGTCCTTTGTCTCTGATTCATAATCCCTATACTTTCACCAATACAATTGGGCTAACGTCCCCGGTAGTTAAATTGAGCATACAGAGAAGTCCTTCTGCGTCTCTGTATACTTCGTAAGGACACGTATCATCCCCAAATCCTGCAGCATTAGTCTCGCTTGAAAAAATCTTTCGTCCATGTTTCTCTACTCTAAAAATGTCTCCATTATCTAGATCAAGAACCATCACGCGACCTCTATCTAAGTAAGCTTCATATTTATTCATAGTCATTAAACCCCGCTATATTCCTCGCGTTAGCACTCATAGTCTGGAACAAATTCAACTTCATTTCCTCTGCCTTCATCACAGCTTTCGTGTAGTTCAACTCGGCGTCAACTTCGATAAGTTCGTTCTTAATACGTGACATTTCCTCAATGGCTTCAGGCGTATGCCCGATCTTCCCCCAAGTCTTGTCAACAAATGCAACTGACGGCGGTTTACCTCTAATGTAATACTTCTCATAGTTCATACAGTCGATATAAATTTTTGCCGTTAATTCTGCCAGCCGTAACTGAATCGTATCTCGTTTCTTAGTAAGCACAACCTGTTTTGACCAGGCATCAAAGTAAGCAGCGAGATCTGGCGTATACTCTTCAAACATTACTCACCCCTTTATGTATTCTGAAATATCAACTCCAGAATCCTTTAGTGAAAAAATAAAATCATTTGCTGCAGTGAGATCCTTTATAAGAGAATTAATCTTTCTAAGAAGATCCACAAAGTCCTTTAGTGTAAAAGCAATAAGCCTTCCTGAAGGAGTCTTAGAGTTCTTAAATTTCAGGGCAAGAATAGGAAAGCGTTTCGGACGTTGATTAGTTGCTTCCTTAATGGTTTTATCCATCCACTCCCGCTTAACTGACATTGATTTACTTCCACCATATCCGGCTTTAGCCTCGATTAGAAAATGAAACCCGTCTAAGCTAAAGCGAACGTCTCCTTGGAGAGAAGCTATATTAGCTACAGTCCCATAAGCCCCTGAATTTGGGGTTCGTAGAGATCTTTCATCAAACTCCCGGAATATATTAACTAATTCTCGTTCCCAATTTAAACCATAATCACGATTCGGATTACTCATTTTTCTTACACCCAAAAGTTTGTTGTTTCTTCTCTAAACATAACATTGAAATCAGCTATCGGGCCATTACGATTCTTCGATAGCATAAGCTCCCCCATACCTAAATCCTCATCGCTCTTAGTGTAGTAGTAATTTCTGTAGATAAACAGAACCTTATCAGAACTTTCTTCTAAACCACCTGCCTGACGAAGATCAGATAACATAGGATGTTTATTCTTGCGTAGTTCAACAGCCCTATTTAGTTGTGATATTAGAATGATAACAAGACCAAGCTCTACAGCAAGATTCTTTAGTGATCTAGCAATTCTATTTAAGTCCTGTGTTTCCCTACCAGGAGTTAAATTCATTAGTTGGGCGTAGTCAACGGCAAATACTTTAGTCCCGTTTAACTTACTAGATAATCTAATGTGGTTAGAAAGATCTACAATTTCCTGACCAATAGAGTATCTAAACTTCAGAGGAATTGGTCTCAACTGAGCTATAATAAACTTTAGTTGTTCAATCTCCTCATCGGATAACTGTCCCTTTTGTAGTCGATTTGTAGGCACCCCCGATTCCATTGAGAGTAGACGTCTAACGATCTGAGAATTAGACATTTCGTAAGAATAAATCTCAGACGGAATTCCACGCTTAGCCATATTTAGAACCCATCTTAGCATCAGAGAGGTGTTATGCGTCACAGTAAAATCCTCTAAAAGAAATCTCCTATTTCCGTCAATCTCAAAACCATAGTAATTGTCAACTTTATCTTGTTCTAATGTAACACCTGTTACTGTCCAGTCTCTATAATCAGACCACACCCTACACTTTTTTCTCTCTATTCTTGTAGGTATCTCCGATACATTTCCATTAAATCTAACTCTCCAAACCACGGTAGAGAAGTTACGATCTGTAATTACTGCTGTCTTCTCTCTTATAGATGTCCTATATCCAAGAGAATCGCAAAGAAATTTAATTTGCTCTGCTAAACTCTTATACTTGCTAGTAATTTCTATGGTCCCTCCATGTCCTTTATTAACATACCCATCACTATCTATTAAACCAGCAAGTAATTGTAGTCTAATGTCCTTGCTATTAGTTAAGTAAAGGTTAGGAATATGTTTATTTTCTAGAACATCAAGAGCCCTTAACTTTGCTTGTAATGAGTTATCTCTAGCTTCTTTAGTTCTTCCACCAGTTATGCGATAACTAGGACATCTATCCCCAGAAATAGAAACTGACACATGACTATCTAAGGACTTTGCATACTCCTCTAAAAACTTAACTATCTCCAAGTCTTGACTAGTAATCATAGAATTACTTGAAGTCCCATCACCAAGCCACAAACCAAAAAAATATGGATCTATGGGCACATTCGTGTGGAGAAACTCCACACCAATTTTGTACCCCTTATAGTTAGATTTAAATTTATCAGACTTTTTAAGATAGTCTTTAAGTTCTATATCAAGCACGGTTCCTTTAGGAACTTTCTTAGAATCTCTGCTTCGCTTTAAAGAAAGAATGTGACTTTCATTAACTCGATAATCTATTCCATGTGATTGTCTAACCCAATACATCATTTCCTTACCAGTTGTTGTAGAAAGAACATTTCTTGGTAAGGAATCATCTCCCATTAATTGATCTCCTATTTTAATATTTTCAACAGATTTAAGAGATCCGTTATACATTACAACCTTAGTTCCTTTTCCCAAACATTTCCCCATTGAGGGTCTCGCAGCTATTATTACTAAATCTCCAGCTTCAAAACCTCCGATGAGAGTATCAAAATCTTTAAATCCAGTTTCTACATACTGACCGTCTCTTGGTCCAGCAAACAAATACTTAAGTTCTTCTTCCATCAAAGTATCAAGTGTATTGTCTTCATCAGATATGTTAGCATCCTTAAAAACTTCCTGACGTACTTCGTCAATTTTACCTACAAGTTCTGGAATGCCTAAGCCCCGAATATTCTCTGCTAATGTATATAGATTTATTTGTGACCTTCTTAACGTTGCAAGCTTGTTTAATTTTCTAGCATATTCGTCTATGAATTGATCTTCATATTCTAAGTCAAAGATCTTATCAACTAAATTAACTCCAAAGTCACTAAATTTTTCGTCGGTACTTAAGTAACTAATAAGTAAATTTTTGTCTAACTTTATTCCCTCCTCATAAGCTTTCGCTACTCGATCATAAATAAGTACGTGCTGTAAAGTAGAAAACATCTCCGGCCTAAATAAAACCATTGCGTCAGGATTTTCTGACATGATTTTTAATGCAATTTGCTCTAATCTTTTATCTTGTACTAGGTCCATATTTTTCT
>Ga0307928_10002991_pt1 | contig 12907 bp, 15 predicted proteins | sample AceLakmetagen232_FD_201815 | JGI IMG/M metagenome (GOLD analysis project Ga0307928, IMG submission 201815) | Saline water microbial communities from Ace Lake, Antarctica - #232 | ecosystem: Environmental > Aquatic > Non-marine Saline and Alkaline > Saline | place: Antarctica: Ace Lake... | reverse complement strand
GTTACCGAAAAGTTAGTCATTAAAGGCTATAAAGTTTTAAGATTTTGGGATAGTGAAATTCATAACGATATTGATGATTGTGTAAAAAGAGTTTTAAAAGTAACAAACTGAAAGTTTGGGGAGTTCCTGTAGTCAGTTCACTACTTTTGTTGGAGACTTATACAACCGACGAAGCAAGTGCTGTTAATGGAACATATTCAAATGCGCTGATGCTGAACAGGAATGCGGCTATAATAGGTGACCGTAGGATATTCACGATCAAAGTGTCTGATGAAGTCCTTGTAAGAACCGACCAGTTGCTGATCGTAGCATCTGAAAGGTTTAGAAACTTAAATTTAAAAAAGTATGATATAATATATATGGGGCTAAGTTTGAACTAATTACTCAAACGATGGTGCCTTTACACCGAGCCCCTAAAATCTTAAAGGAGATTACAATGAAAAAAGGTTCTAAGCATAAAAAAGAATCTATACAAAAGTTAAGAGTAAGTTTATCAAATCAATTTGAATCTGGAAGAAAAGTTTGGAATAAAGATTTAACTAAAGAAAAAGATCATAGAATTATAACCACAAGAGGCGCTTGGAAAAAAGGTAATATCCCTCACAATACAGGAAAAACAAAAGAAAATTATATTCCATTAATAAAAGTTTCTAAAAAGTTAAGTGGTAAAAATAATCCTGCTTGTAGGGAAGAAGTTAGAAATAAAATAAGCGATAGTTGTAATGGTAGAATTCCTTATAATAAAGGAAAAACTTTAGAACAAACTTGTGGGAAAGATAAAGCTAAAGAAACTAGAAGAAAAATGAGAATTGCTGTTGTTGAAAGAATAAAAGATAGTAGCGGCATTGCTTATCCAAACTATAATAAAGAAGCTTGTAAATTTTTTAAATCATTTGATGAAAAACATAATACAAAAGGCTATTATGCTATGCAAGGTAAAGGGGAGTATGAAATTCCAAAATTAGGGTATTTCCCAGATTATATAAATTTTGAGAAAAAGCTAATTATGGAATATGACGAACTCGCACACTTTGATAAACATGGTAATCTTAAATTAAAAGATATTCAAAGACAAAAAGAAATACAAGAAATGTTTCCAGATTTTAAATTTAAAAGAATAAAACAAAAGTATTAAAATTTAAGCTATATAGACCCTTTGAGTAGAAATACTCACTGAATAACCCTGGAAATTGCTGGAAACTCCTTAGAGTTAGTTATACTACAAAGCAAATTCTTTAAAACGAATTAAACTTGAATGTTAGAAAAATAACTAAATTGGACAATCAGCAGCCGAGCCCGAAAGGGAAGGTTCAACGACTACGCTCAGGGATTCCGAAAGGAATATGATATAGTCTGGTCTTCATAGAAATATGAAGTTAACACAAACGAGCATTCAAGGGTCAATATTCCGACGCTATTGTGAAGGTTAGAAACATCGGTGCCTAAAGTTTCATTTTAGAAACGCACTTTTGTGGAGGGGGATGAAACACTCCCCCTCTACTTAACAGATATGAATATATCATATAAATCATAATTTTATATTAGGAATATACTTTATAAGATACGTTATTAACTTTATATACTATCAGAAGCACCAGACTGACACCAGATGAATTTTTATACAAAAAATATAGGAGATATACAAATGATAAAAACGTATCGTAGCGGGGATGTAAATTATATTAATGGAGGGAAGAAATAAATGGTAAAAGTATATAGAAATAATGAATTAAATGTATTTAGCACAAATGTTACTATGAATAAGTCTGCTAGATTAGGAAGACCTTATTCTCAACAGCCTGGTAGACAACACGGTGAGGGTGCAGGAAAGATAAAGAATCCAATGTATATTGATGACCAGCATTTATGTGAAATTGAAAATTATCGCTTAAATCTAAATCAGTTAAAATTAAAATTAGATGCATTTCAAGAAGAATACGGAGATTTAGAAAATACAAATCCAAGACTTTATAAAATTATGGTTAAAGATATTAAAGATAAGACTAATAAAGGTGCTGGCCATAAAGAAGCAAAAGATAAAAAATCTCAAAAAAATAATATGCCTGAAACAGATATTCCCAAAGTAGATGTTGAATTTGAAAAATCTAAACCCCGTACTGGTAAATCATTAACAGAAGTTAGGGAATAAATTATGGCTTACTCTACAGCAGCAAGCCTTTTAAATACCGTTGGGCCTATTGTTGGACCCACTGATACAATAATTAATAATACTGATTATCAGAATCTTGCTTTACAAAATGCTAAATCTACAATAGATCAATATTGTAATAGAGATTTTACACTACATTCAGATGTAATAGAGTTTCATGATGGTAATGCTAGAGATAGTATGAATACATATTATTATCCAATAGTGTCGTTACATTATGTGGTTATGTATAACCAGTTGATGCAGTCTATGAGAACATTTCTAGACACAGAAATAATAATACATCCTGAGTGGGGTGAATTATTTCTGCCTCCAATATATCCAGTATTCTTAGCAGATAAGCCTTTTTCTGCAATGTTCGGAAATATATTTATAAGTGGCAGAAGAAATATAGAAATTAAATATAATTATGGATATGCTACAACGCCAGATGATATTGCTCAAGCAAGCAATTTACTAGCAGCATCTTATATGATGAAATTAAAATTCGGTAATTTAACAATGGGAGCAAATAGTAGAAGTATTGATGGATATAGTGAATCTTTTGGTGCATGGAAGACAAACCCTTGGGGGTCATTGGCGGATACCTGGGAGTTACAGGCTAAAGAATTATATGCAAGATACAAGAGGCTGTCAATGCGAGCTGTATGATAAAAAGAACAAGAAAAAAACATTCTCAAGAATCAATAGAAAAACAAAGGCAAACCTTAAAATTAAAGTATGCTACAGGAAAATGCGTTATTTGGAACAAAGGTAAAACAAAAGAAACAGATAAGAGAGTTAAAGTATATACTAAAAAAGTAACAGAGACAGCAAGAAAACAATTTAAAGAAGGCCGAGTAGGTAATAGAAAAGGTGTAAAACTAAGCAAAGAAACAATTGAAAAAATGAAGGTCTCTCTTAAGGGTAGAGTTAGTCCTAGAAAAGGTGTAAAGTTATCTGAAGAAACTAAACTACTTATAGGAAAAGCGTCTAGGTTAGCTGTAATACAAAGAAAAATGTTAAATAACGGAGTATCTTTTCCAAATTATAACAAGAAAGCTTGTGAGTTCTTTAAATGTTTTGATGAAAAGAATTGCACTAAAGGTAGATATGCAGTTTATGGTAATGGGGAATATCATATTAAAGACTTAGGATATTGGACAGATTACATAAATTTTGATTTAAAGTTGATTATGGAATATGATGAATCTCATCACTATGATACTAATGGCAGTTTAAGAGAACAAGATATTCAAAGACAAGAAGAAATTCAAGAACTATTTCCTGACTTTAAATTTGAAAGAATTAAAGAATTCTAAATTTCTATGCGCGCGGTTTAAATAACTACAGAGGTAATATAAAATTATGTCCGGAATACCAAATAAACCAATCAAACCTAAAATGCCTAAGATGGGAGGTTCAAAAGTCCCATCTAATGCTATTCCTCTTGGAAAAAATCAAATGCCTCCTGGAAATGGGCAGGTTATTCAAGGCCCTAAAGGTGGAAGATATTACGTTCCTGTGCCTGGAGAAAAAGTACAACAGCCACAGCCTCAGACAGGAACAGCTGGTGTTCAACAACCGCAACAAATGCCTGGACAAATACCTCAACAAACACCACAACAAGTAACTCAGCCAGTTCCTCAACAAGTACAACAACCACAATTTACAGCTGAGCAGGCTAAACAATTATACCCCAATTTACCTAATCCTGAAAAATTAAAAGGAGCTTTACCAGAAGGTGTTTCTTGGTTTGATATAAAAGATGCATATAATCATTTATTAAATGCTAAAAAATTAATAAATCAGTATGCTGATGAGATACAGCAAAAATATCCCGGTAAATATGACGAATTAAATGGATTAGCTAATAAATTATTAGAGCAGTCTGCCAATTTATTTGGGTTAGAAAATATTCTTTCTGTTGGAAAACCTTCTAGAGTTAAACCCGTAACAGAAGAACAGAAAATGAAACGGCAAATGGGGCAATTTAAGACAAAACAACAATATGAAGAATTTAAACAACAGCAAGAATCTGAAAAAGAACGTCAACGGGCTGAGGCATCATACAGCATAGAAACTAAATCTATAAACATACCTACACCGAAATTTAATTTAACAGTTAATGATAAAAAATCTATAAGTAAGTATCACAAACAACAAGTTAATATTGAGGTAAAAGATATAGCTAAAAAAATAAATGAATTATTAAAATCCCGCGACCTTCATACTAAAATAGTTAAAATGCCAAAGTCTACAGATTTTGGCTATAGATTTACAGTAAAAATAGATAAAAGAGATATTTTAAATAAAAAAGTTGGAAGACTTCTCGGTGTTGTTGAAAGAGATATGAGTGCTTACACAAATAAAAATCTTAAAATAACGCGTGATGGAAGTAATATAGTAATTGATATGCCATCAAAAGAACCGGCTTTTGTTGATTTCAGTTCTCAATATAAAGAATTATCTCCAGAACAAAAAGTTAGGCCGGTTGTTTCATTAGGAAAAACTATGGATGGAGATAATATTAATGTAGATATAGGAAAATCAACTCACTGGTTAATAACTGGTTCTACTGGAAGCGGAAAATCAGTTATGCAAAATAATCTCGTAGGTTCTCTTGCTACAAAAAATCCAAATGATGTAAGAATTATGTTAGTTGATCCTAAACAAGGTAATGAATTTAACCAATGGGAAAACTTACCTCATCTTGTAGGAAAGGTTGCTACAACGCCTGCTTTAGGGCTAGCTGCTATTAAAAATGCATTAAAAGAGGCTAAAGATAGACAAACACTTTTCGGAAAAGATAGAAATATTAAAACATATAATGATAAAAATCCAGATAAAAAAGTACCTCATTTATATGTATTTGTAGATGAGTTTAAAGAAATGTTAGAGATGATGGGAGATAAAGGGTTTAAAAAATTAGTAGATAGGGTAGCTGCAACTGGTAGATCTTCAGGAATTCATTTGGTTTTAGGAACTCAATATGGTAGTGCTCAAACACTATCTAGTGGATTAATAAATAACTTACCAAACAGAGTTATGTTTAATATGCCAGCAGATATTGTTTCTAAAAATTCATTTCTTAAAGAATCCGGTGTTGATCGTCTAGGTGAACCTGGAAATTTTGCATTAAGAACTCAAACATCGCCAACTACTAAAAAAGGTAGAGGTCCTTTTATTTCAGATAAAAACATTAACGAAATAAATAATTCTTGGGGAAAAACAAAAAATAAATCTATATGCATATTGCCTATAGAAAAAGTATTAAATTTACCTATAAGTAGGAGTTAGCAATGACTCATTCTTCTAGATATGAAGCAGTAAAGGCACAAATTCTTAGGGGCGGAATGGCCGGAGTATTCTATAATGCAATGCCCCATAATGAATCGCTTTATGTTGTTACAGATGAACAGCATTCTTTTCCTACTCATTTAACTAGTGGTTCTACAATAAATGTAATAACTCTTGATGGTGAAACAAATATAATAGGTAGAACTGTTGATTGGACTTTAGAAAGAACAGACATTATCAGTGGAACACAAATAGTTACTGTTTCTGGAACTACAAATTGGGTTGCTACTCCGAATATAGAGTATACTACAAGTTATGCAAGTGGAACTATTACAAGATTGATTACTGGAGATATTCCGTATGGGGCAGTAGTATTAGTAGATTATCAATGGGAAAGACCGTGTATTGATTTATCAACTGGATCTCCTAACGCAACATGCCCACAGTGCAATGGTGATGGTTATTTTTATGGAAGTGGAACAAGTGTAATTGGGTTACCTCATATTCCAAAATTTGAATCTCCATTCACAAGAACTGGATTTTGGCAGACAGGAGATTTATTCTATACAATTCCAGAAGAATATAATATTGATGTTCGTTATTACGGTACTGATCAGTTATTTATAAGAGATAAGTTAGTTATGAATGGAGAAGATTGGAATATAATGTCATCTCCGGAGTCAATACAGTTAAATAATGAAGTGTTGGCTAAAAAGCTACATTTACGTAGACGTAAGGAGATACTATAATGGCTGTAATTCCAGATATTTCTATTGTAGGCCGCTTTACTAGAATGACTAATGAACAGTTATATGCAATTTTAGAAGACGAAGCTAATCTTTTAGTTGAGAAAATTAAATTATCAATTCCAGCAACTGGAATAAGAGATACACAAAATAGATTAGCGAATTGTATAAAGTATGAAAAAATTGATAATTTAACTATAAGAGTATTTGCTGATGAAAATGCTGCTCCGTATTTTAGTTATTTAGAACACGGAACTCAGCCTCATGATATTTATCCTAAAAATAAACAAGCTTTAAAATTCAGTATTAATGGAAAAAATGTTTTTGCTAAAAGAATTAGACACCCTGGAACAAGAGCATATCAACCGTTTAATTTATCAGTTATAGAAAATAAGAATAATATTATAAGACGAGTTAAAACTTTATCTGAATTGAATCCAGAAAAATAAATATGACAATAACAACAAACAAATTATATAAGGCAGATAGCAAACATATTTTATGGGACTTATTAAAAACAGAGTTTGAAGCCTTGCAAGTTGCTTTTCCAACGAAAGTGTCGGTGCTTGTTTTAAAACAGTACCCTAAAACTATGGAACAATTAGATAAATATTCTGCAGTTATAACAGTTGCTAGAATAACTGCCCCACAAGAAATGTTATTTGTTGGTGATAATTTAAATGCTGGAATAAATGATGATAATTTTTGGTCAAAAACAAAAGGATCATTTAATACTGATTATTATGAAGTTAGTATATGGTCATTTGATCCAGATTATAGAGATCAAATGTATTATATTATAAGACAACTATTATTAGAGAAGAGACAATCTCTTCTTGAACAGGGATTTATTAAAGTAATTAGAACTGGGGGTGGAGATCAAGAAGTTGATTTAGTAGCTCAGCCTAGAATTATTTATAGAGCCACACAGATTTATATGACTCAATCCAGAATGACTCAAGAAAGTATTTATGATTTAGTTTCAGAAATTGATATAAATCAAACAGTTAGAACTGAAATAAATAGTGAGACAAATGAAATAACAGAAATTAAGATAGCTAATTAAAGAGGAGGTAAGAAATGATAGAGCCTAAAGTTTCATTTGCTGAGTTTATAGAGATGAATAAAGATGCTAGAGTTTGGATTGATGCTTTAACATTATTTGCAAGTGTTACAAGTCCAATAGAAGAAAGACCATTAGAAGAATGGAATATTTTATTAAAACAATTAAAAAATAAGCCAATAAAAGACTAAATAAAAAAAATAATGATCCAAACAATCTAATTAATTTATGTGTAAAATGTCATATAAAAACTAATACAAATAGAAAATATTGGAAAGGAGAAATTTTAGAAATGAAAAAAATAAGAGAGGAGATATTAATATGACCGTTTCCTGGAGAAATTATAATTTAATTCAACCGCAGGCAGTTGTGTATACAGATACGACTGGTTTAAGTTCGGTTGGGTTATCAGCCTCAGGTATACTAGCAATGATTGGAACCGCTGAAAGTGGAACACCAAATATTGCTACATCGTATACAAGCGCTGCTGATGCGAGAAATGATTTTAGAGATGGGAATTTATTAACAGCGGCTGAATATGCGTGGGCTCAAGGAGCTAGACAAATTTATTTAACTAGAGTCGGAGCAACTTCAGGAACCGCTGCCGACCGCCCTTGTCAACAAGCTACTTTAAATTTACAAGCTAGTGCAGTTGATGCCTTAACGGTAAATTCAAGAGGATATGGATCCTGGAATAATAGTATAAAAGCAAAAGTTGAAACAGGTACATCTAGTGGAAAGAAAGTAACAATACAATATTACAATACTTCTACTGGTGTTACAACAACTGAATCTGAAGATAATTTGGCTGATGCTTCTGCAATAGTTGGATGGCTTGGAAATAGTTCAACTCTTTGTTCAGGAACAGTTTTAAGTGGAGCATTAGTACCGGATAATATTTCATATACCAATTTAGCTGCTGGTGGAGATGGAACAAGTCCAACAGCCGCAAATTGGCAAACGGCTATAGAATTATATGATGAAGTAAGTGCAGATTTAATAACAACTGTAACTAGTGATTCTGCTGTTCATGCTTTATTATCAACAGCAGTAACGAGCGCTTCAAATAATAAATTCGAAAGAATAGGTATTGTTGGGGGAGCTACTGGTTTAAGTGTTGGCTCTTGGGATACTGATGATTCTATAATAAACGCTGCTTATGATTTAAATAGCGATAGAATGGTTTATGTATCTCCTGGAACAGATACCGTTGCTCCATATTTTACAGCGGCAAAAGTTGCAGGTAAAATAGCAGCCGCTGATGTAGCGACACCGTTAACACATCAGATAGTAACTGCAAGTTCAATTGAAACAAAATTCACAAGTTCACAAAAAGATGATTTAATAACATACGGAGTTACCGCAATAGAAGAGGTTACTTCTGGTAGAAGAATAATTAGAGGTGTAACAACTGCTCAAGATCTTTCAACAACAACTGAAAATCCTTTCAAAGAAATTTCAGTAAGAAGAGTTGCTGATTATATTAATAAAACAGTTAGAGATAATTTAGAGGCTTTATATATAGGTAAAAAAGGAACAACTGGAACTGAATCAGCAATTGCTGCAACAGTAACAAGCTTATTGCTACAGATGAAAGAGCAGCAAATAATTGTTGGATTTAAAGATGTAGTTGTATCTAAGAGCACAACAAATGCTACAGTATACTATGTATACTACAAAGTGGCTCCAATACAGCCCGTGAACTACATTTGCATAACTACCGTGCTTACCTCAACTCTATAAGATCAATTTAAAGTGGCGGGACTGGGATAACTCGGACCCGTCACATAATAAAAAGGGAGGGAAAATAAATGGCTAATGTTACCGCGAGTACAGTTTCTAAATTTACCGGTTTAACGGCTACGTTAAAATTAGGAGCTCATGAAATCGGATCATTACAAAATGTTTCTTGGGATGAAACGACTAATATAGTTAGAGTTCCATCAATTGGTTCACCAATAGATGCGTATCATCTTTCTGGTAAAACAGAATATAATGTGACTGCTTCTAGAGTTTTAATAGACGGTGACGCTATGATTACAGCATTAAGTGCAACTATAGCATACGATGCAGATACACAATCAGAAATAACTACAGTTAGTAATCTATTTACATATTTAGCTGGTAATGCTGCAACAACCTTGGATAGAAATACTAAAGTGATGGATGTTGTTTTTGATATACAGCTTACTGATTTAGAATCAGGATTAGTTGTTCATTTTAATGAATGTAGGATGCAATCTAAGAGATCAAGATTAGATGCAAATGGAGTGATAGTTTCAGAAGATGTTACTTTCTTTGCAAGACAGAAATCACTTACAGACTTAAATTCAACTGTAATTTCTTCAGCATCAAAGGAATAATAAAAAATGGCTGCTATTTCTGCGGGGCTAATTGCCCCTCAAACACATTTTACTTCTCAAACAGCTACAATTTACATTAATGATATTGGTGATGTTGGTGAATTACAGAGTCTGTCTATAGAAGAAAATTTTGATTTGAGACCAGTTCCAGAAATAGGTAAGTCAAATATTACAACATACGTTCCTGGAGTTTTTAAAGGAATGTGTAGAGCTCAAAGAGGGGTAATTGATTTAGATGCAATTTATCAAAAATTACTACCTCAGTCAGACGTAGAAACTATGAAAAGCGAGATTTCATCTGTTTTAGCTTCTAGTAAAGTTGCAACATTTTCTTTAAATGGTACTATAGAAAATATATTTGATAGTACAATGAAGAATAATAGATTAACTCATATATTAACATTTAATATTGATATAAAGGATATTGATGATAATATTTTTATGAGATTAGAAAATTGTATGATAAATACTAGAAAAATAACAATGAGTGTTAATCAAGTTTTAATTCTCCAGGATTTGGAAATAGTTTATCAGAAGAGGTCTAACTAATGCCACAAACTAGATCAGTACTATCTGCTGCTAACGCTAGTGTACAAATTGCAGGAAGAGAGATTGGACAACTTCAATCTCTTAATGCTGCTATAAATTATAATTTGCAAGAAATAAGAAATTTGTACCAAGATAATATACAGTCATTTCCAAGAGGAATAACAACTGTAAGTTTAACAGCTAGAAGAGCCTTAATAGATACTGATTGTATGTTTGGTACTTTTGACACAATATCTAAATTAGCAGAGGCTATGGATAATCTAGCCGCTTCAATTCCAGATACAACTTTACCATATGGTATTGGTTCAGTTATACGACAGAATCCAGGTGGACAAAATGTTTTTACAGAATGGGCAGCAACAGGTTTGCAGGCAGCAAGATTTTTTGGCGGTGTAAATGATGAGCCAACAATAACTGGAGCGATTGCTGGAATTAAAAGCTTACAAGAAATATTAACAGGAATAAAAAATGGTGTTTCTTCTATAGGCGATTTTTTTGCTAGAGTACCGTTTGATGTTATAGTTAAGATGGAATCAAATACTCCTAAGGGTAATTCAAATAATGTAAATGCATTTTTTGCTAATCCTACTACTTTATGGAAATTTCAAAATTGTACAATAGGTTCTAGAACATTTTCTTTAGATATAAATAATATTATAGTGATTGAAGAATGTACGATTGCTTGTAGGAAATTTATAGAGTTACCAGGAGATTTATCTTATCAAGAAGTATTTAATTAAAGGAGGTGTAAGTAAGAATGGTTGAAGAGAATAAGGAGTTAGATATCAAGTTAGCAAAAATGATACTCGGTAATGATGATACATGCCAGATAGAGGCTATGGGCTATAGATTTAAGATTCATTGTGCAACAATGCAAGACTTAATTCAAATAAATATAGTTTCTAATAATCTAAGAGCTGGGGTATTTCAAAGTGATTTAGATTTAAAAGTATTGACTACAATGATAGCTACGTTTGATGTATTGTGTGAAGAGGTAGTTAGAGTAAAAGATAAAGATGGTAGGGATATAAATCCAATAGAAGTACAAACAGTAAAAGATAGCAAAGGCAATGTTATAAGAAATATTAAATTTTGGGAATTTCTACAGAATAAAAAGAATCCAAGATTATTTGAAACATTAGTTGTTCAAATGTATGAACAGTATATGAGTTTCCAGAATGAAATAGCTATAAAGTACGATGACTTAAAAAACTGATAAGCACCAACCGAGAATTGATCGAACCTTTAGCTTTAAGTTGGAAGCTATGGGGCTACCCTTGGGAGGTGCGGAATATGACTGAAGGTCAATATAAATTACGAGTAGCCCTTGAAGAATTAGATTCTAACGAGTGGAAATCAACAAGTTCCGATGATGAATTTGTAAAACAATTCCAAGAAAAAGTTAAAAAAAGAAAAGAAATCTCAAAAAAAAATACCACACTAGATCCAATCCAAGAAACTCAACAGAAAATTCTAAACAATATTGTTAATAATAAGGAACAGAAATAATAATGGCTGAAATAGATGTAACATTAAAAATAGAAAGACAACTTAAACAGACCCAAGAAACGTTTAAGAAAATAGCTGATTCTATGGGAACTTCCTCTAAAGGTTTTTCCACTGGTATCGGTGATACATCTAATGCTATGAAAGATTTATTAGAACAAATGAAGTCATTAAGTGATACTATCAAAACTCTAGTTGGTGGATTTAAAGAACAAACAAAACAAGTAAAAAGTTCTTCTTCTGCGTTTAAGTCATTTTTCGGTACAGGTGTTGGTATGGCTCAAACATTATCAGCTGGAGCTAGAGGAGATATTTTAGGAACAGTTTCTGGTGTTATGAATGTTGGGCAAGGAATATATGAAGTATTTAAAATGAAAGAGGGAGCAAGCAGAGCTATTCCAATTGCGGGTGCTTTTTTAGGAGCCGCAGCGGGTTTTGGAGCAATGGGCGTTCAAAATCTAATGCAAAATTGGCAAGCTGGTTATCAGCAAAATAGAAGAGTACAGCAGTTAGGTAATCTTACTGGCGTTGGTGGCAGAGGAATTATGGGTGGTCCCGGATTTATTGAACAGGCTGCAAGTGTTCAAATGGCGCCGAGTGAATTTGCTGGTTTAGGTATATCTTTTGCTATGGCCGGTGGAAGAGGTGATAAGGGTTTAGAGTCAATGATGAAGATGTCTGCATTGTCTCAAAAGAATTTTGGCGCAAGTGCAGAAAATCTATCAAGAGCAGTAGGTGATTTTACTTCATGGGCAAAACCTGATAATTTAAGTCAAACATTTGAAAAAGCAGGTAGATGGGCTTTTGGTGCTGGCACCGGTGGACAGTTTATGAGTGGTGCGTGGTTTCGAGCAATGAGTGGAATGATGAGATCATTAACTGTTGGTGGGGGACAAGCCGGAAGAACAACCATTGGTGGAGTAAATGCTGAAGATGTTTTTGGAGGGATATTAGCTAAAAGTGTTCAATTTGGGTATCGTGCTCCTGAAGTTGCTCAAGCATATGGATCTATAGCAGGAGCTTTACCTGGAACCTTTCAAAATCCAGCAGCGTTTGCATTTTTAACACAAAGAATGGGTTTAAATCCTATGCAAATGATGTTTCCTACGGCTGAAACGTTTAATCAAATAGAAAAAGCTATTGCTGGCGGGGGAGAGGGTCTGGGTATTAAGGGGCCTATGCAAGCAAAACAATTATTTGGTAATTTGGGATGGGGACAAGAAGCTGCAAA
>Ga0307928_10002990_pt1 | contig 12907 bp, 25 predicted proteins | sample AceLakmetagen232_FD_201815 | JGI IMG/M metagenome (GOLD analysis project Ga0307928, IMG submission 201815) | Saline water microbial communities from Ace Lake, Antarctica - #232 | ecosystem: Environmental > Aquatic > Non-marine Saline and Alkaline > Saline | place: Antarctica: Ace Lake... | reverse complement strand
ATATATTACTTGAATTTTGAACAACTGCTAAATGATACCATGTATTATTTTCCAAAGATATTGGTTGTGCTTGAATATTTCCACTTCCCTTTTCATATAAATTACTTCCTAATAACTTTATATAATTATTAGCATCATTACCTTTACCAATAAATCCAAAATTACTTCCTATTTGAGAAGATTTAAACCAAAAAGAAATTGAAGATAAATTATAATTAATAGTATCACTCAAATTAATATAATCTCCATCACCATCAAAGCCCATTCCCTTACCATACTTTCCATAGGTAGTGTTTATAGTTACATTATCTTTTAGCTCTCCTTCGTTGGAGGTGTAACCAGATAGATTTCCGTTGTTACCAGCAGAATCAGTTTCTATTGATATAATACTAGAAAATATACCATCTTCAACACTAATAAAACCCCCATTAGTTGATACTCCATTATTATAATCTATATTTGTACCTATAATTGGATAAGCATCTGCTTTATATCTTCTAGTATAATCCTCTCCGCCACTAGCTATATATACAAGATAGTTAGTACTTGAATTTAAATTGTATGAAAATGTTGCATTATTACCAACAAAAGCAGAACTTGTTAATGCACTATTTGATTCATCATGTAAATAAGCAGTTATTCCATTACAAGAAGGATGTTTATATATTATCATACTACTTGTATCTACTTTAAGAGTTATATTCATTCCTAAATAAGCTTCATTTCTTACATCACTAGAAGATAAATCTATTCCATGAGCATCATTAGCATACGAATCGCCCATAGTGTCACTAACTACTAAACTACTGCTATTAGTAGTATTATAATCAAACTTATACCAACTTGTAAGTTCAAGAGAAGGTGTGTCTAACATCATACTAATATTATTTACATAAACATAAGGGGGGATAGTCATGTATCTACTTAGATTAGTTTCTTTAGTTAGATTAAGATACTCAGATGATTGTCCGTTGTCGAAGGTAGAGATAGTAGATACAACTGCAAAGGCAACTAGAGAGAATAAGATACACATTCCTATTAAAGTTATCTTCTTCATCTATTAGCCACCGTCACCAGTATAGCATATAAAGCCATGAGTATTAATAGAATAGGTACTGAGTAGAATAAGATACTTAGTAGTGTACCCCCTTCTCCGCTTTCTACTTGTGTAACTCCGCTAGTAACCATATATCTCATAGCAGGCATGAAAGCAGCCATTATAATAAAGATAACTGCAAAGAACAATAAGATAAATAAAGTATTAGCACTCCAACCTGTTTTTTTAGATGAAAGAAACTTTTTCACTTCTCACCACCTTTATTCTTCTCTCTCTTTCTTTCCATGTAGGAATATTCTCTTTGAAGGCTTTTCTATATGCAAAAGTTTCTGCTCTTGCATTATCTGTATATTTTCTTTTATACCCATCTCTAATCTTAATGAAATCCTCCGTAAAAGGCATTTATATAAACCTCATTCTCTTTTTAGGTTTATCTGATGTTAAATTTATAGGTTCTCCTTTGAGTTTTACCTTACCCGAGAAGAAACTTTTTTTAGTTGAACCATACTGTGGTTTGCCTTTCTTTAGAAATGATGTAAATCCTTTTTGTATATTAGATCCAATCCCTTTTATAATCTTGGAAGTTTTTTCTTTTCTTTCTATCTTTCCAACTTGCATCCCCATATCTGATTTCTTAAACTTTTGTAGAGCAGATACCTTTGCATCTTCTCTTTCTGATTCTTTTATTTTCTTAAGAGCTTCTCCTCTCAACCTAGATATTTCTTGTGATTCCATCTGTTCTTTTAAAGTATTAGAATCATTCTTTTTATCTATATCTTCAAATATTGATGTTACATTTTCCATATCTACCGCCTCGTTATTTTTAGTTTATCCTCAAAGATAGTATCTCTATCTCCTGTTATCTTTGGCGTTCTCCCTTCCGTTACTTTAGGGATTTTATAACTCCTAAACTTTTCTTCTGCTTCTTTCTTGAAACATTTAACTTTATATTCTTTCATTTTTTCCTCCTTATTGGGACTCCCTTAAATGGCTTATCTGATTCCTTTTGTTTTACATCAGTAGCTCTAAAGTATTTCCCTCCGTTCTTTTTTGTAACCATGTGTCCTTTTACATAAGCATTTATTCTTCTATTGTAGCTTTGAAATATTGGCATTTTGTATCACCTTTAAAAATAATATGGGCTTTTGCATAGCCCTTCTATAGTTGTATATCTCTTTCCTACTTCTTCATTATAGCAAATCCTGCTGCGAATACTAGCAATGCGATAGCTACTAATATTGGTACATTATTTACTACAACCGCTGTTAAGCCTGTTAAGTGTCCGCAATTTACTTCTGTATAGGTAGCGTTCAATGTATATCCATTGAATTCTGCATCATCTAATAGTATGCCATCACTATATTTACCGCCACTATTTGCTTCACATAGGCTGTAATTTCCAGCATCTACTACTACAGTTCCGTTCTCAATGCTAGTCAAACTCAATATACATTGGTCTGTCAAATCTACACAAGTAGTATTGCTTCCAACAAATTGGTCATCTGTGATAGTTGTCTCGCTTGTTTGATTAGATATAGAAGTATACATTATTTGTAATGCGACCAATCCAATAACAAGAACTATCAATATTGCAGTCCACATTGCAGCTTGGTTATATTTTTTCATCTTTTGATCTCACCTCGAATATTAAACTGTGTTAGTCATTATAAATCTTATAATGAGTATTAGATACTAACTATAAAGATACTTTTAAATATCTTTTAACTTACCATCCTTATCTAATAGTTCTGGATGATCCTTCTTAAATACTAGATCCTGTTTTGCTTCCATCCTATTAAGTTGTTCTTGCAGTTCTTCTATTTTCTTACCAGTTTCATAATCCATTTTGTTTCCTCCTTAAAAAAATCTATTTTTAATCTTCTTTTCTCTTATAAATCCAACAGGTTTTAATCCCCTTTCTTGGATTGTATCTTTTCTATATTTTGGCTTTTCAGTATATATATCTTTGCTTTTTGTAAATTTGAATTCTGCTCTCCTGTAGAAAGTATCTCTTTCTCTAGTGTCCTTTCTTGATTTACTTATGCTACCTTTGATAGAAGAGGTATTATCTACAAACTCTGATACTACATTAAATGCTTTGTTCTCTGGCAAAGGTACTTTATTAAGTCTTGTTCTTCTTCCCTTGAATATAGCATAGGCATTATAACCTTGTGAGGGTTTAGGTTCTGCTATCTTAAAATCTATATCTAGTCTTAGTTTAGGTAATACTTTCTCTTTAATTGGTTCTTCTGGTTCTGGTATTCTAGGTTCTTTAGGTTCAGGTATTATAGGTTCTGGTATTATAGGTTCTGGAATATCTAGAATAGTAATGGAAGGTATTATTAAGTCTGGTTTAATAGCTTCATCTATATCTAAATCTATTTTTATCTTTGGTTCAGTAATAACTCTTGGCTTTATCCTTAAATCAAATCTTAATTTCTCTGGTAAGAAATATAGTTTCCTTCTTCTTTCTTCTTGCATAGTTTTTTCATCTAATCTAAGTTTTGATAAACCTGCAGTACTAAAAAATATAACATCATCTACTTCTGATATATCTTTTATATTTAATTTAGGTTTCCTTATTTCAGATTCAAAACCTTTCAATGCTTTCTCTTCTTGTATGAATCTCTTTTCTAAAGAAATAAAATCTTTCTTCCGTTCTAACTTTCCTATTGCACTAGCCCTTTTACTTCCGAACATTTCTTTTAAAGCATCTTTAAAACTTGTTTTCTTATAATCTTTTATTTGTATCAATAGTTCTTCTGTTGTATCTTTATATCTTTTACTTAGTCTTGCTTGGATAAAAGGTTTATCCCTTCCACCAACTCTCAAAAGATATGCTTCTGGTTCTGTAACTGGTTTCTTAAATCCAAATTCTAATAGTTTCTTATTAGATAATCTTTCTCCTAACTTTCTATAACCTTCTATACTTATTTTTGGTTCTTGTATAATATCTCTTCCACCTTTTGCAAGTGCTAATTGCCTTTCAGTAGTTTCAAGGTATAAACCTTTCTTAGACATTCTTGTACTTATATCAAATCCTATCGGTCTTTTTTCAAATTTGACAGTCTTAAATATAGAACTTATCTTTCCTGCTTCTTCTACTTCTCCGACCTTTAAAGGTATGTATCTTTTTTCTGTTTCACTTATGAATGGCTTTCCTTTCTCAATATCTGCTACTAACCTATCTATCTTAGGTTTAGGTTCGATATATCTTCTAGGTGGTTCTTCTATTTGAATACCTGCTTTTCTAAATCTATAATCGGCTATTTCTGTTTTAAATCTTCCTGCAAAATCATAAGCTGGTTTTGATTTTAATCCTAATTCAAAGAACTTAGCACCGATATAAAACTGTATTCCCCTTTGAAATAATATAGGTACTCTTTCTTCTTCTGGTGCAAGTGCAACTTCTACACCAACCGTACCAATTATAGCGGTTGTTAATATAGGTGCAGTCATCTTAATTACTTTTCCTACTATTAGCGGTGATTTCTTTAATAATGTAGCTGCACCTTTACCAGTTATATAAAGTAATCCTGCTTCAGTTATAAGTTCAGAAGGCTTTAATCTTTTCAATGTTGATAAACTTACATCAACTATCTTTTGTTCTGTCTTATCTCTTTTGAAATATACAGATTTCTTTTCTATAAAACTTATTCCTTCTTTATATTTTATATCTAGAACATCTCCAAAGGTTGTAGTTTCCTTCTTCTCTTCTTTAGGAAAGAATGACATTACATCTTTATATGCTTTAGTCCCTTTAATTTTATAAATATCTTTCTTGGCTATATCAAAAGGTATATCTAATACTTGTAAACTTGTTTTACCAATAGTAAGTATAGGTTCTCCTGTTCCTTTCTCCCCTAATAAGAATTCTTCTGTTCCTGTTTTCTTAGATATTTCTCCACCAGTTTTAACTAACTTCCCAAAGAATCCACCAAAGCCACTATCCAATCCACTCTTTTTCTTTTCTACCTCAGAAATAATCTCTCTATACTCTTTTTTCTTTTCTTCTTTCTCTTTCCCTAGTTCTATTCTTTTGGTTAATGCTTGTACTCTTTCTGCTCTTACCTGTTTCTTTATTGTCCCTATGAATCTTTCTTTAAACTCTTTCTTATATTCCTTTATTAGATTTTTCTCAAATCTTTCTTTAGCTGTTTGTGTTAATCTTTCCCTTACTTCTATTCTACTTGAACCCCCCCTTATTCCTATATCTTGTTCTGGTTTAAAGGTTATCCTTTGTTCAGATGGGAAAGTATATTTTTTACCACCAATACCAATATAAGAAATCTCTTCTCCTTCTTTTGTTACTCTTTGAATAGTTCCTACTTTCTGACTTGCTATCTCTCTTTGTACTCTTTTAGTTTCTAATTGTTGAAATTTCTTTGCCCTTTCTTGAGCTTGTATATTTTGTTGTTCTAGAATTTGTTGTGCTGCGGATTGTTTTAAACCTGCTTTCTGTGCTTGTTCAACTGCACTTTTAGTACCTATTCTTCTAGCTTCTGTTCTTGTTCCTGAACCAGTACCACCAGTACCACCGCCAGTAGCAGTAACTATATCACCAGTACCTCCTCCTATATCCCCTATATCTCCACCAGATTTAAAACCTTTTTCTAGTGCTTCTTCTATCTTCTCTCTGCCTTTCTTACGGCTTTCATCATTAGAATCATCTGCCATTAAGTCATAACCATATAAGCTATTATTCTATTTCTATATAAACCTTTCTATTTTTATTCTACTTCCCCTATCTCTTCTATGTTCCAAGATACAAAGATAGAGAATTTAGTAAGGAAATCTAAAAGCCTATTACCATCAATTATTTTCTTTTCTATCTTTTTACTTATCTTGCTTATTGCTTGTCTTACACTTCTTCTATTTGTTAATCTTTTTACTTCTTCCTTTGTCTTAAACTTATCTTCATCTCCAAAGAAAAAGGCTTCAATCTTTTCTCTCTGTTCTTCTGCTTCTGATCTTGTATTACAATCTTGTTCAAATACTTGTTTCCCATCTTCTTTATGTGGATTAAAAGAACCTAAAGAAATCTTAAAAGCAGATTTCAATACATTAAAGATTCCCAAACTTGCAGTTTTATATCCTATATAAATAGGTAAAGGAAGATTCTTCTTTGCTGTTTCTAAGTCTTGCCATATTAATATTCTCCATCTAAAGATTTAAACCACCTCTTCATATTACTTATCCAATGTTCTTCTGGTTCTTTGAAATAATCAAATAAAGATACTAAGAAAACAAACAATACTTCTATCTTTACATAAAAATGTATCTTTTCATAGTCTATTACTCTATCATCACAACTATATTCTAGTTCATTTAAACTATGATATTCTAGTTCATTACTACATTCCTTTTCATAATCTAACCATTCAGAAAATGTGTCTCCTGTGTCTAAGTTATGCTTATAATACATCTGCCCTAATTGAAACCCTATAACAAAAAATCCTATTAAAAAAAGGGAATAAGCTAATCTTTTTAATATGCCGAATATTGCTTTTTTTAGTTTAGCCATTTTAATCCTTTAGTTTGATTAAGTTCAATAGTTTCTTAAATTCTCTTTCGCTTTCAAGATCAAACTTAACTTTATGTATAGGTCTCTTGAACTCGTCGTAAAATTTTAATTCTCCTTTGACGTACATTTTAGATCGTTAATGTAACTCCTAGATTTGCAGCGATGTCTTCTACTCCATAACTACCCTTTAAAGCAAACCATGTTGCAGCCGCAGCCAACCCCATAGCTATTAAAAGATATAGTTTGAGTTGTTTTAATGTCTTCTCCATATCTTGAGCAGCTTGTCTATCTTTACTTTGTGCCCTAGCTATGGTATTATCTAATTGTATTATGTCGAACTCAGATAAGAAGTCAAACATATTCTTAGGTACTGGATCATTCTCTATATAAAAGTAAACTGGTCTTCTCTGCATCCATGATACCTGTTCTTTTGTTTCAAGATTACTTTTTAAGAATTCTATCTTATCACCTAGATCTGCAATAAATTCTTTGAACTTACTCACTTTAGATATATCTGGTTTATCTTTATTCTGTAGAGCATAAAGTTTTTCTTTTGCTATATTTACCTTTTTTATAAGTTTCTCCATATTCTTATTTAGTTTTTCTTTTCTCTTCCTTTCACTTTCCTTTATCTTCTCTTTCATAACATCCCCAAGACTTCCTACCTTTTCTGGATTAGTTATATAGGTCTTTCCTTTTATCTTAAAGTTTCCTTCCCCATCAGGTACTTCATAAAATCTATCCCATTGTCTATTATAATTACCTATAAATATATCTGCACCTTTATATTTAATCCTCCTCTTAAAAGCAAATAGAATATCCTTTCCTGCCATTACATATAATCCTACCATTAAAGCAAAAAATACAAATCCACCTAACGTAATATATAATTGAGTTATTGCATCCATTTTTATTCCTCGTTATTTTTATTTCTTATTTCAAGCATTATCTTATTATAATTCATTTCCTGATTACTAACTAAAAAAATTATTATTACTGGTGTTGTACCTAATAAGATTATAAAGCCAATAAATGCAGGAGATAATAATATACTTGCAAAAGATAATGCCATAAAGAATAAAGATACTAACCAAATAGAAAACCATATTTTATAACTCTTCTTTATGTTCTTAGTATTAGTTTTTTTTATTTCCATAATCATTCACCATTCGTATTTTTTCTTTTACTAAAGAACCCACCGAATCCTGTTTTCTTATCTGTTTTATCCTCTAGCTCTTGTTTTGTTTGTGTTACTGTCTTATTGAATAAATCCATACTTCTTCCAGATTGACTTCTCTTTAGGTTTAGTAAAGTTGCTAAAGTACTTCTTTCATTATATGCAGATTTCTTAAGTCCATGTAAATCACAATAGGTTATAATAAAACTAGAATTCCTTGCTTCATCTATATCAAACCTATCAAGATAAGTAAATGTCATATCCATATTGATATGGTCAAATCCCATAGTTTGTGGTTGGAGTAAATCTCCAATCATAGCTAGAAGATTATTAGACAAAGGAGTAGGTCTATTTCCTATCTCGAATTGCCTTCTTGCCCTATATTCCCTATCTTCATTCTGGTTTATCTTATCTTCTGCTTCCGCAGGGGATATTCCTTCACTCATTGTCTTAGGTAGTATGGGTTATCTTTTGGTTGATAATTGTTCTTATAAAAGAAATAAGAAGCAATGCCTGAATACAAACATAATATAACAAATAATGCAGTTATATAATAATTCACATCTACTATAAAACTAACCCCATTTATAAAATTAAATCCACTTATATTTACTACTGCTGTTATAAGCCATATTGCAGAACTTATAAAACCATATACAATAGAAGTATCATCTTCTTGGAATATGTGCATCATCATTAAGAATACAATTCCCAATGTACTTAATCCTGCATAAACTAAAACATGAAATATATTTATCATTTCGTTCACCTCGATTAGTATGTTTCCTGTATCACCTGTTGAATATGAAAAAGAATAAGTTTTGTTTTCTGTGCTTTGATTAAATGAGAAAAAACATTGATCGCCTGTAAAATTAGATAAAGGTATTTGATATAATAGATCGCTTGAATTAAATACTTCTACTGTTTCATCAGAACAAACTCCATCATAAGGAATTAATATTAGGCATGGTACTTCATCAGAAGTTATAGTTTCACCAGAACATTCCTCTAAGGAATAACAAAATGAAATTAAAAATAAAAATATAAGGGGTAATAAAACCCCCCTATTCCGAATGAATCCCATTGTTTATTGCACCAGATTAGCCACTGCAACTAACAGAACAACTCCTAATAGTATTGGTAAATTACCAAGAACAACAGCAGTTAGTCCAGTTATATTTGAATCATCGATAACATCCTGTACGATAGGTATTGTTACTCCGACTCCGATTATTGTTGCAATCATTATTCCGATGAATGCTCCTGATAGACCAACTTGATTATATTTTTTCATTCGATTTTTCACCTCGATATGATATATATTATTTTAGATTTATATAAAATTAAGTATTATAGACGATAAGGTATTGCATAATCGAAAGGTTTATATATATTAAGTGTTTAGATAATAATTAGATACTATGCAATTCACAAGACAAGTAAGGGAAGTTAATAATACTATAATAATAACTATTCCTTCATCTATATGTAAATGTTATGATATTAATCCTAAAGATTTCTGTACTTTAGAATTTATAAAAAACTTAAGGGATGGTAATAATAGCAAATAATATCTGGCAAGATAAACTTGATTTTGCAAATAGGATAATCAATAAAGAACTTGATCTAATTACACAATTTACCTCAGTTATTAACTCTATAAAATATAATAATTATCCCATAGAAAGACTTAATGAATTGACTAATTATAAATATTGTTGGGCTAATATTAATAATCTATATGATATTCTGATAGATGGATATAAGAAAGAATTGAAGCCAGAAGAAGTAATAGAACTTGATGGAATAATAAAAAAGTATATTGATTTGACTTCTGAAACAAATTTGAGTGATTTGAAAAGAGCTAAAAAATTAATATTAACTATGTTGCAAAAATCAGGATTCCATGATTTGGTTAGAAAAGATGACATACCGCAAGAATTTGGTGAGTTTTGAAGAATTCAAACCATGTATAGAAAAGAAAGGAAATGAATCATGTATAGAAAATAAAGATGGTTTATTTGACTGGCTTAAAAAAGGATATGATGCTATACAAGATGGTTTAGATACTGATAAAGTTATAGTTATAGCAGGAAAAGAAAGAAGGGGAAAATCTACATTAGCAACAAGGATAATATATAAATTAGATCCTACGTTTGATGTAAATAATATTGTATTTAAAGGAAATACTTTCAGGCGATTAAGTAAGACAACTAAAAAAGGAATTATTTCTATTGATGAAGGAGGTAATGTATTATATTCTGGAGATACTATGACTACTGATAGCAAGAAAACTATCAAGAGAATTATGGAAATGGGTTGTAATAACAATCTAGTATTTATATTGATTCCTGACTATCTTAGATTAGATAAGAATATAAGAACTAGAAGAGTAGGTGCATTAATCTACATAACTAATAAAGGAAGGTTCTATACTTTCACAGAAAGGTCTGCTAGGAAGATAGGTAAGCAAGGTAGCTTCAAAGGTATAACTCCATATAGTAGTGGAAGATGGAATGAAACAGAATCAACAGAAGGACTTGAGAAACTTTGGAAAGACTACAAAGAATTAGAATCAGATCATAAAAATAGATTAGATGATGACGAAAAAGAGGAAGTCGAAGAGAAGCCACTAACTGAGAGAGATATGCAAATCAAATATAATATCAATCTGAAGCGAGAAGATGTAACTCAAGAGATGAGGGCTAAAACGTTTGGGGTTTCTGTTAGAACGATTCAAAATTGGGATAGGAAAGAACGTGAAGCACCGAAAGATACTATTATATAATTATATTAACATTTCAATCGAGAGAAAAAACAAATAGAAAATAGGAAACAAAATGGAAACAAGGATAGAATACATCAATCATTCAATAGCTTATACAGTAGAGAAGGATGGAGAAAAGTATATTCAAATAAACAAAAAGCTATTAGACTACCCTAAACTAATGCAAGAAGTGATAGTACATGAGCAAGGGCATATAGAAAGGGATGGATTGATAGCTAACTTGTGGCATGATCTTATAGATACTAAACCTTTATTCAATCTTGATCTATGGAAATTTTGTCTTAAAGAACCTAGTACATTTGTAACATTGATTCCAATCTACAAAGAAAAAGGAGAGATAGTATATAATATGTCTTGCATCTTTAATTGGATGCTTATAGTTCTTGCTTTATTATTTGCGGTTGTATGGAATACTATCTATTGATAGGTTAGCATCTCTTCTTTAGGCATCCTGTATTCACAGATAAGGCAGATATAACTATACTTATGTTTGCCATAGTAATTATCCATATATCCAACTGATTGCTTTCGCCCATACTTGCACCAATGTTTCCAACTGCTCATTTACATCTTCTCTAATGTTATTCTCAATCTCCTAACTTAATTCTTAAATTATAATAAAGATACTATATTTAATATACCTAAAACAACTAATAATATACAAAATAAAATAATACATATATCTATTTTTTTATTATTAAATATTAACTTCATTTCAATCTCCTAACTTTATCTTCAATCCATCATAACTATCTAATGTTTCTTTGTTACCACATTCTAATATTCCATTTTCATAGCTTACGAAAGAACTATCATATTCTTCTTACCTCTTGTTTAGTTTATTATATATACAAAATATAAATAAACAAATATTACTATAAAAAATAAAGTAGATATAAATAAACTATATAATCTATCTTGTAGTGTTAGTTTCATTTTGTTTTACCTCTTGTTTATCTTTATCGTATTTCTTAAACATATCATACTTATTTAGGGTTATTCTGTGGATTTGTGTTTAACTTTATGGGGTTGTTTCTTTGATCTATCTATATCATTAACAATTATTACTAATGTACGATAGAGTAATATTGCTAATCCCATACCAGTACAACTAGATGTTAAATCCCATTGTGCTTGGGATATATCTAAATTATAATCTTGCATAAATGAAGTTATTAAACAAGTTGAAAACATAAACCATCCTATTATCCAAAATAGATAATGAAAAAATCCATGAGATATATCATTATCCCTATCATCAAAAAAATCTATCATTCTTCAAAACCTCCTTCCCCTTCTTTATGGGGTTGTTTCTTTGGTTTAAGTTCATTCATAGCTATTATAGGAATAGATAGCAAGACTGCTAAAGCAGACATTATTTCTAAATTCTTAAAAATATAAGTTATTATCATAATAAATAACAAAGCTAGATACCACCATCTTGATTCTCTATAATATATCTTTTGTTCTTTCATTTTGGTTGTTTTACCCTTCTTTTATGAATTACTTTCTTGATCCATAGTACTAAATAATATATCCCCTCTCCTATAAATAGTAAAATATATATTAATGGAAGCAAGATAGTACAAACTAAAGCTAATATTAAAAGATTAAAAACAAATCTGAAATTATATTGTGGATGTTCATATCCATATCTTAAAGCAGTTCTTGAACCCTCTACCAGGGTAAAACCATAAAAATCTGAACATTTATATATAGCTCTAATAAAAAAAGAATTGTTTTGATTATCTCCCATTTCATTAAAAGTAAGGTTTAGATTATCATAATGTACTTTCTCTGTTGCATTTTTAAAATCCTTAGGGGTTACATTAGCTTCATATAACCCTGAACCGGTTACTAGCATTACTAATGCCATAATCATAACTAATTTCCAAATCATTTTAGATCTCCGTATAACATAATTGCTACTGCACCATTTGTTAATTGAGTTATCTCATATCTATACCATTTCAATTCTTTCCCTTGTTTCTTTAGTTCTTCTTGTATCTGTTCAGTTCCCTTTTTAATCATATCTTCATAGCTACTTAGATTAGCACCAAAGAAATTCTGTATCTTTACTACAATATCTAAGATAAAGTTCTTACTTACTACTCTTGTTATTATTATGTTTTTCATTCTTCAAAACCTCCTTCCCCTTTAGCTAAATATGAATTTAAACACTCTTGTTTACATTCTGCCCTTGCTTCATATAGCTTATCAAAAGAATCGCCTATATCTGTTCCAGATGTATCTTTTCCAGCAATACAATAATCAACACATTTCTCCAAACTACTTGGGCTATAACATCCACTTAATACTAAAACTAACAATCCGATTAATAATATATATCTTATTTTCATT
>Ga0307928_10002989_pt1 | contig 12912 bp, 17 predicted proteins | sample AceLakmetagen232_FD_201815 | JGI IMG/M metagenome (GOLD analysis project Ga0307928, IMG submission 201815) | Saline water microbial communities from Ace Lake, Antarctica - #232 | ecosystem: Environmental > Aquatic > Non-marine Saline and Alkaline > Saline | place: Antarctica: Ace Lake... | reverse complement strand
CTCAGAGAAACCCTCACGGGCTGACCAATAAACAGAAACTGGTCATAGAGGATATGATTGATAAGGTTGAGAATGGTAATCCTATGACCCCTGTGAACTCCACAAAGAAGTTCTATGACGTTAAAAACGATAACTCAGCAAATAGCATGACATCTCAAAATTTTGCCAAATCCAACTTTCGTAAGGCTCTTCTATCGGGACTGAGGAAAAGGAAGATTATAGGTCAAGACTCGATTGTTGAGAGTAAGCTGACTGAGGGACTTGATGCCACAAAGAGATATAGGGATGAGGACATACCCGACTATTCCACAAGGTTAAACTATATTCAGGAGATTCACAAGATTGCTGGGGTCTACGCCCCCGAGAGACGTGAGACAAAATCCATGATTCTAAAGGCTGACATCAGCGAGGAAGAGTTAGACGCTAAGATTAAGAATTTACAAAATGAGTTGGATGGTTAAAAGAGATTACAAAGAATCAGAATCTTAATGTCATGACATTGTGATATAATATATCCATGCCAAAAGAAGAAGGAACAACATTTTGTTATTTATGTGGGGGTAAGCTTACGTTTGCCCCTTTACTTGCAAACGAACAACTGGGAATGTGGTGTGTTGACCCATCATGCCCAAGATTCGGGCTTTTAACTGTAATATCAACCCCACAGGGGAAGGTCGAGAAGTTTGACGAAGAAAACCTTAAACAAAGTTAATATCCGTTCATTTTCAAGACATTTATACGATTACTTAGACGAGTTACCAATCGTCGTTTACAATAAATACACTAAGAAACCGCTATTTGTAGTTATTTCTATGGAGGACGGGGGTGAAGTTTATGGCTCAAAAATCGAAGATACTATTCAATCCGACAAATAAGACAGTAGATTTTCAATGGGCTCACAAGACATATAGTCTAAAACCTGGTGAGAAGAGATTGTTTGATGGCCACCTGGTATACCACGCTCTCTATCACGTTAACACAGGTCTTGTAGAATATGAACCTGACGAAGAAGGCAATATGCCAGAATCAACATCAGGACTTGCTTATGATAAGATGTTATGGAAAGAGCTTGTCTCTCTTGGCTCTAAGGAAGGGTTATTTAAACCTGGAATGAAGAAGGCCAAACTTATCAAATTACTACAGGAGAAGGATGAGTAGGAAAGAGGAGTTATACAAAAACCTCCTAATCAAGAAAAAGAAGAGGGGTCTTGAAGACCTTTATTACTTTAATAAGTATATTATCGAGTCTGAACCTATTAGACGTAAATACATTGTTGACCACGTCCACGGGGAATGGACTCGATGGTACCAAAATTCAGAGAAACGACTCAAGATGATTCTAGTTCCACGAGCTACATTCAAAAGTTCATTCTTCACTAAAGGTAGGATTTTACAGGCTCTTGCTAAGAATAGGGATGAGAGAATCCTAATTGCAAACGCCACCCTCTCCAACTCTCAAAACTTTCTAAATGAGATAAAAGAGCAACTAAGGAAGAACACCACCCTCAAGGAGCTTTATGGGGAGTTTTATGAAAAAGACCTTAAATGGAGTCAGGATGAGATTGAAGTTACTGGAAGAACCCTGGGGGCTAGAGAGCCTTCGGTCTCCGCCGCAGGTGTAGGTGGGAACCTGGTATCCAGACACTATTCAATGATTATTGCAGACGACCTTATGAATCTTGAGAACTCTTCCACCCGCTATCAGACTGACAAAGTTATAGATTGGTGGAGAAGAGCATTCTCCCTTTTAGACTATGACGGGGAAATGATTATTATTGGAACTCGTTGGTCATACTATGACCTATACTCCCACATAGTAGATGAGTTTTCAGACCAGACAGACATCTATATTAGAGGGGCTTACAAGGACGATGGTAGTCTATATTTCCCAGAGATGCTTGGTGAGGACAAACTTAGGGAGCTTAGGGGACTTCAAGGGTCTTACGTATTCTCCAGCTTCTATCTTAATGACCCAGTTGATGAGGATTCGGCCTTAATTAAGAAGAGTTACCTTAAATACCATGATACCGAGGAGAACCCCACCCCCAAAAACCTTAATATATTCACTTTATGTGACCCAGCAGTAAGTCAGACTACCCACGCCGACTACTCCTCTATTGTAATTGTAGGGGTTGATTCGCAAAACAACTGGTATGTTCTGGAGGTGAGGAGGGGAAAGTGGACTGTAGGGGAGCTTATTGAGCAACTATTTGCTGTCTACAATATGTGGAAACCAATTACCATGACTATAGAGGTGATAGGCCAGGCACAAGGACTTATGACACCAATTCATGATGAGGAAGAGAGAAGGAATACATTTTTACCATTATATGAAATTAAGGTAAGACCAGATACTAGAAAAGAAATGAGGATTAGGTCAGTTCTACAGCCTAGATTTGAGAGGGGTAAGATATATATAAAAAGAGATATGATAGACTTGGAGGAGGAACTATTAAAGTTTCCAAAGAGTAAACATGACGATATGATTGACGCTTTAAGTGATATGGACGAGGTTAGCTTTTCCCCAGAGGAAGTTAAAAGGAACGAGATTACGGGAGGTTCATATTTCCAACGAGCTTTACAAAAGAAAAAGGAAAGGGATTCGGAAGGAGATTTTTACATGGGAACACATTTCTAGTATATGAAAGATAAGGTATAATAAATATATGGAGTTTATAATAATAGGACTTTTAATTGTATACGCAGTTATTAAGGATGTACTCTTTTATAAAGAAAGAGAGAAGTTAACAAAAAAGATTATGAGTAAAGACCTAACGGATTATGTAATTTCAGAGCAACCAGAAGCAGAGGATGGGAAGTCTAGCGAAGACCCCTACATCCCTGTGGAGGAAGCTACAGCAGAGCAAATTTTAAAAGCAATTGATAAAACATGATAAATATTGGAGATAAAAATTGGGATAAGTTAGAAGACAAAGAGAAGATATCCTATTGTAACGACCTACTCGAAGATGTTAAAAGCTCCAGACGAGTTACGGATTTAGAATGGTATCTAAACCATATGTTTGTTGAGGGCAACCACTACCTATCCTTAAACACAACCACAAATGAACTCGTACCTGCACCAGTCAAAAAACGTGGTGAGGTTAGAATGATGGTAAATAAGGTACGTTCATCGAAGAGAGCTGTCCAAAACTACGTAACTAGAGAACGACCTAAATGGGATGTTATTCCAGGAGACATAGATGAGAAGACAGTTGTAAATGCTAGAAGAACAGGAAAGGTTATGGATTACCTATTCCAGAAACTCCACCTAGAACAGATGATTTCTGGAGTTGTTGATACTGGGCTAAATACTTCTGTTGGCTGGGTTGAGGTTGATTGGGATGAAAATGCCGAAGGAGGAATGGGTCAGGTTAGGATTAGGCTTCACGACCCCTTTGATGTTTGGGTTGATAAGAGAGCCTACCTATATGGAGGTAAATTAGTATCCTCATTTTTAGCAAAGACAATAGTAAGGTCTATAGCTGAGGTTAAAGCTGATAACAAATATGATAAGAAGACAAAAAAAGATATTAAACCAGATGAAGAGCTAGCAGTTTCAAAAATGAAAGCTAAGATTATTAAAAGAGATTACTCAGGGAACACTTCACAAGATGAGATTCCAAGAGTTATGGTAAAAGAATTTATGATTTGGGATGATGAGGGCAATGATAAAGGTGGAAATATTAAACTCTTCACCTACGCAGGCGACCAAGTTCTAAGAGAAGAGGATTTGGAAGAGACAGAGTACCCCCTCTACCTTTATCAGATTTCCATGAACCCACTAAAGATTTACCAGAGAGCCTGGATTTCAGACGCTATTCCTTTAAACAAAGCCTTAGACAGAACACTATCACAACAAATTATGTATGTTAACCAAGCCCTGGTCTACAGACTTATTGCAGAGAAGGGTCACGGAGTTAATGTAATTTCAAACGACTTTGGAGAAGTTGTTGAGCTTAATAAGGGTAGGGAATTTAAACAAATGGATATGTTCCCACTACCAGCAGGATTTGATAGATTAACATCACAACTAGGAATGAGTATAGAGGATGTCTTAGGGGCTCATGACGCTGCTTTAGGAAAGTTACCATCTGGAGCAAGGTCTGGAAATATGATTGAGGCTTTACAGGCTGCTGACTCCAACAACCTTGTAGGACTTATATCCTCACTAGAATCTTTCTTATCAGTTGTAGGGGAGAAAATTTTAAAACTAATGGCCGATAAATATACAGTTTCAAGAATCGTAAAAATTACCGAACCCGAGGAAGGGGAGGAATATCTAAAGGTAATAGGAGAAGGAGCACAACAGAAACCTAAGGATGCAACAATAATTACAGAAGATAATGAACTCATTGTAAAGATAGGCTCATGGCTAGGACACTCTAAGGAAGCTCAGAGAGAAACAATGTTAAAACTAGCAGAGATGGGAGTATTACCAGGAGAAGAAATTTTAAGACAATTTGAGTTCCCTAACGTAGAGGAACTATCCAAAAAAGCAAGAGAACAGAGACTTGAACAAGACCAAATGCAAATGGCAATAGCAGGACATGGACAGAACCAAGGTCAGGGTCAGGATCAGGGTCAGGGTCAGGGTCAGGGTCAGGGTCAGGGTCAGGGAGTAGATATGGTAGGACTCGCAGATAAAGAGAATCAGCAAATGGCTAACGGGGAGGGTATTCCTCCAACAGAGGGGGCAACTCCAGAACATTCACAGGCACACAGAGACTTCATATTATCTCAGACATTTAAACAATTACCACCAGAAATTCAGCAAATAATAATCCAACATTACCAAGGTGAGGTTGGAGTACCCGCACAATAACACTTGTCATGACATCACTATATGGTATATAATATCATTACGACTAAGGCATTTAGTTTGCCAGTCATAAAAAATTATGGAAGAAACACAAGACCAAGTCCAGCAGGACAGTCAACAGAATCAAGGACCTGAGTTAATCTCAAGAATTGAGGAAGATGACCAAGCCTCTGAGCAGTCGGATACAACAAGTGAAGAGGACATAGACGAGTCCAAGGTTTTCAAAGTAAATCTTCCCGATGGGGAGAAAGAAATGACACCAGACGAACTCTATGAACACTATCAAAAGATAGGTCCCGAATTCACAAAACGTTCTCAAAGGCTCGCAGAGCTAGAGAAAGAAAAACAAAAGTGGGAGCAAGACGCCAAGAAGGAAACTTCTAAGGCAATTGAAGAAAATGCTTACCTACGAGATGTTGACCCTAATGTCAAAGAAGCGATTATTAGGATTGTTGAACCAGCTATAGAGGAAAGGTTACGTGCTCGTGATGAGCAAGTTCAGCGGGAAGCTGAAAACGAAGCTTTTTCAAGGAGACTTGAAGAGCTCGAAGGGAAGTATCCTGGAGGAGGCGGTCTGCCTAAGTTTGATATAGAGGAAATAATTGCACAGATGCGTGAGAATGGGGAAATTTTTGACCCCGAGGTCATGTACAAAACCCTTAACTGGGATGCAATTATCGACCATTACTCTAAAGAAGCTATTAAAGGCAAAAAGTCTAATGTGAAAACCGAGGATACCTCAGGCTCCACGCCAAGAAAACCAGATAAGTCCTCGCCAAAAACTTTTGAAGAAGCTGGTAGACGCGCATTAAGTAGATAATATTTTTCCCACTATAATTGAATATTTAAGTTAACAAGAAAAAGGTGGTGAAAATAACATGGCACAGAATTTAAGTAATTTTGATGAAGCATTAAAAATTGACTATTTACCTGTTATAAGAGAACAGCTAAACAACGCATCAGTTCTTTTAACAAAAGTTAAAAGAAATGAAAGAGATGTTTCTGGTAAGAGATGGCAATCAGTTGCCCACTATCAGAGAAACTCTGGTGTTGGTTCTGGCTCAGAAACAGGACTTCCAACCGCAGGAAACCAAGCCTACAAGAATCCTTACGGAACAATGGCTTATACCCGTGGTAGAATTCAAGTTTCAGGACCAGTTATGGCTGCTTCCAAAAATGACAAGGGAGCAATAGTTAGAGCTTTAGAAGCAGAAATGAAAGGTGTTACAGACGACTTAAAGCAAGAAGTTAACTATCAGTTTAACAACGATGGTACTTCTATTAGAGCTTACGTTAATGGAGACCCTGGAACAGGAACAACCTTAACAGTTGACACCCCTGGTTCAAACTATCTATATGATGGTATGATTGTCGACATTTTAGGTAATGACGATGGAGATGGGGCTACAAACGACTCAGACGTAACAATTTCCACAGTTGACAGTTCAACATCATGTACAGCATCCGCTGCATTGGACGCTGCTATTGATGACGATGACTACGTTGTAAGAGCTAACTCAACAGATGGTGCAGGAATCTTACCTTCCGACTCATACGAAATGATGGGTCTTAAGGGTATAATTGACGACGGTACCTATGTAGACACTCTACATAACCTCTCAAGAACATCCTACGCATGGTGGAACGCATCTACTCACTCAAACGACGACAATTCAGGTACAAACAGAGATTTAACATTGGATTTAATCCAAGACTCTATTACAGCTGTTGAGAAAAATGGCGGTAAAACGAACCTAATTATGTCTAGTCACGATTTGAGAGATGCTTATGCATCTTTAGTTGTTGCTGACAAGAGATATGTCAACACAATGGACCTTGATGGTGGATTTAAAGCCCTAGAATACAATGGTATTCCTTGGGTAGCCGACAAAGACGTTTATCCTAATACAGTATTCTTTATTGATACTGACCACTTGCAGATAATGCAAATGGGTGATTGGGATTGGATGGACAGAGACGGCGCAGTCCTATCAAGAGTAGCAAACTCAGACGCTTACGAAGCTGTCATTTACTGGTACGCAGATTTGACAACCGATAGGCCAAGAGCACATTCATTCCTAAGAGACGTACAATGATAATAAGTAAACGTTTACGGGAATCTAAGTATCTCGAAAGAGGGTAAACTATTTATAGGGCACTCCTTCGGGGGTGCCCTTTTAGGAGGTGATAATAATGATTAAAAATAGAAACATGGTGTTCTCTAAAGCAAACGATGATAGTCCAGACACACACAAAGGTGTCCAACTACCAAAAATTGCTACATCTTCCCTACCAACAGCTTCTACAGACTACGAAGGTTTTATAGCTTACGATGTAACGCAAAGCAAATTAACTTTCTGTACAGGCTCAGGTTGGGAGACAGTAACATCATCATAATGTATGGGGGCCTGCGGGCCCCTATGCTATAATGGAGATGTCATGACAAAGCCAAAAGTAATGGTAAATATGCTCAATATGGGAACAACTTCTGCTGGATGGGAGACCCAAGTCTTTGATTGGATGAGACAAAAATCTAATAAATATGAATTTCAAATCTTTTTCCCCACAGGAAGACCAATTCCAGATAATAGAAATAGAATAGTTAGGAAGTTTTTAAAGGGAGATTGGGATTACCTTGTAATGTTGGATGATGATAACCCCTGTTATAGTAATATATTTGACCTACTTGATTTAGATTTACCTGTTGTTGGGGGCGTCTATCCTGGTAAAAAGGACAACGGGATTATATTTTTTGCTTTTAAAAGGGATGAGGAAGACGGGAAGGTTATCTACAGACAGTATCCCGTGGAATATAGGGAAGGTTTGAAAAAGGTTGACGCCATCGCTACTGGACTGATTGTTATTAGAAGGGATGCCATAGAGAAGGTTGTAGATGCTGGATTAATCCCATTTGAAGAGATATTTGATGATAATGGGGAACTGGCTTATGGTGATGATATAGGCTTTTGCATGAAGTGTAACGACCTAGGCATAGACATTCACGCCCACTTTGATTATGTAGGCTCACATTTTAAGGAAGTTGATTTATTATGGGTAGCAGACCTATTGGCCTATGCCTCCCAGACAGGAAAAACAAACTATGAGCAAAGACCCTGATTTAGACTATATACCTAATATTAACCCTAACCACGGCTTTAACCCAAGACCAAAGTCCCTAAGAAGTATTGGGGGAGCGGTTCCAGTGATTAGCAAGCCAATAAACTTTGAGAAGGCCAAGAGAAGGTTGAAAGCCACGGGAAAACTTAGTATGGACGATTTTAGAAACACAGCTGAACTAGGGGCATTTATAGATTGGCACAATAAGACCGTGACTGATAAGAATGAGGAGACAGCCACAGAACACATCTTATGGATTTCAAAACAGCTTGCCGATATGCAAACGCAAAAAACTTTCTTATTAGGGCAATAAAATGGTAAAATATAGATATGAAAGATTCAATTAAAGTAAAAGGGTCTTATAGACTCAACATTGTAGACGGTGACAAAATAGTTGGCGATTCTGGTTGGCACGACAATCAAGTGGTTAACTTAGGATTCAATGACTACATTGTAAAAACCGTTGGTGGGATTACTGGTTCTAAGCAGATTAGCCACGTCGCTTTAGGTACTGGAGGAGCTCCAGCATCAGACGCAACAGCATTATCTGGAGAATCTGAGATTTCTAAAAGAGCTGGAGTAACAGCTGCAACAAGCTCAAGTTCAAAGACGCTAAGACTCCTGGCTACATTTAATAGTTCTGATTCATTTGTAACAGCAAGTAAAGACATCTCCAACATTGGACTTTTCAATACCTCAGCAGTTACAACAGGAACCTTACTTGCAGGCAACACATTCTCCTCAAGCTCGGTGGCCACCAATCAAAACGTGAATTGTACTTATGACCTAAATTTTGCTTAACCTTGTAAGTATAGTATAATAGTGTCATGACATCTATTAAGAAACTCCTTAAAGACCGTAGTTCTGTCAGGGTTGATATTGCTTGTGGAGCTAATAAGGCTGGCCCAGACTGGATTGGTATAGACGTTCAAGACTTACCTGGAGTTGATATAGTTCACGATTTAAATGAATTTCCATGGCCTTTACCTGATAAATGTGCATCCATTGTTTTAGCATCTCACTATATAGAACACATCAATCCCGCTAATTTTGGATTTATAGATTTTATGAATGAGGTGTGGCGTGTGACAAAATATGATGGGGAATTTGCAATAATAACACCATACGCTGGTTCTTACGGGTTCTGGCAAGACCCAACCCATTGTAACGGAGTTAATGAAGCCACATTCTACTACTTTGACCCACTACACACATCAGGATACTACCGATTTTACAGACCAAAACCATGGAGAATTAAAGAAACAGTATTCCATAGGAATGGAAACCTTGAAGTTGTACTTGTGAAACGTAGAGAGGACCCAAGCTATGAAGCGTAAGATTTTTGGAGCCCCTACAGTTGATGGGAAAAAGAAGAAGAAACTAATACCACTAAAGCATGTAATGCAGGATTCAGAAGACCCTGGATATGTAAATAGGGTACTTGTTGCCACCCCAGCAGGGACTGGGAGTGTTAGAATGGAGTGGGTTCTAGGACGTTACGGACAGATTGTACCTATGAACTGGTCAATGGTTCAATACGTTCAATATATGAATTCCTTTGTTACCTATCGATACGCCCTTCCTGACGCCCAAAACATCATAGTTCAGGAGGCTGTTAAGGGGGAATATGAGTGGCTACTCCTTATCGAAGATGATAATGTTTTACCAGCCGATGCTTTTATGAAATTTAACAAATATATGCAATCAAGAGAAGTTCCTATTGTTTCAGGACTTTACTTTTCCAGGTCTAAACCCTCAGAACCTTTAATCTTTAGGGGAAGAGGAACATCAGTTTATTGGGATTGGAAATTCGGGGATAAGGTCTGGGCGGATGGCGTACCCACAGGAACACTCCTAATCCATATGAGTATATTAAAGAAGATGTATGAGGAATCTCCAGAATACAATATACCTGGGATGGGAATGGCTAGAAGAGTCTTTGAGAAACCAGAAAAACTTTGGACTGACGGTCAAGGTAATTTCAACACTTTAGTAGGTACAACCGACCTACAATGGTGCACCCGAGTTATGGAGGATAATATCTTTGAGAAGGCTGGTTGGCCAGAGTACAAGGATATGGAGTTTCCTTTCTTAGTTGATACCAATATATTCGTAAAACACATAGATAGGAATACTGGAGAGATGTTTCCCCCAGAAGACGAATTGTAGATGTAATCTGAAAAATAGTCTATAATACATATATGGCAGTTACAGCAACGCTTTCAGTAACAGATAAATATAGTAGAACAATTTTTACAAGGGGTTCCCTTGCTTCTGCTATTACTTATAATATATTCCACGATAACGATGGGAGTAATGAATACACCATTCTTAGAAAACCTGTTATTGGAGATTTAACTATTACCAGCACCCTAGCAGAAACTGGTGTTGGCACATCATCTGGATATGTATATATTGAGCAAAACGGTGTTCCAGTAGCTCACTACTTCTCAACAAGTGTTGATGGTGGAACCGAAGACTCAGCTACGATTAGAGTTACAAAGGGGTATCTTGTTGGTATCTCAGTTACATTTGGAACATTAGCAAGCCCAAGTATTAGTCCTAGTGTAAGCCCAAGTCTAAGTCCTAGCGCATCGCTAAGTCCAAGCATTAGCCCAAGCATTAGCCCAAGCATCAGCCCTAGCGCATAACATATAGTTGTCACGACATCTTCTTAATGATAGAATTTACTCATGAAGCTTTCTATTGTTATACCAAGTTATAAAGACCCTTCAATTTACCCTACAATCGACTCATTAGTAGAAAACTCAGAACTTAAAGACGTTGAGATTATTGTTGTTTTAGACGGCTACTGGATTTCCGAGCCCTTCAGAGAAGATTTTGATATAAAAACAGTTCACATGGGGAAGAACAGGAATATGAGGGAATCTATTAACACCGCTGTAAGACTGGCTCAAGGGGAGTATATTATGAGAACTGATGAACACTGTATGTTTGCTCCAGGATACGATAAGGAACTTGTAAACTCCATGGAAGATAATTGGATTATGACTGCTAAAAGATTCTACCTTGACCCTGATAAGTGGGAGGTTATGGATAAAAAACCTGTTGTTTATGAGAAACTAAAGATTAGAGATATGGGAGATGGTATGCATAAATGGGAGGGTAGGGTGTGGCGACAAAGAGAGAAAGATAGGAAAAGCTATGACATCGGTGAAACCATGGCTATGCAAGGTTCAATGTGGATAATGAAGAAAAGCTGGTGGGATGATGTTATTGGAGAGCTTGATAGTGAAAAATACGGGGATATGTATCAGGATAGCCATGAGATGCAGTTTAAGACGTGGAAAGCTGGTGGAAAACTCATGGTAAATAAAAACACTTGGTTTGCTCACAAACACGTATCCTTTCCACGAACCCACAACCATCCGAGAAGAGATTACATTCAGGGTATGCAAAATATATATGAGGATAATAAAGATTTTTATGAGGAGATAAGAGGCAAATGGGGGATGTAAGCGTAATAATACCAGCAAGAAAAGAAAAGTATTTAAACAAGACTATACTTGAGATTCAGAAGAAGTTTAAAGGGGATTATGAGATTATAGTCACTTTAGATGGTGCTGACGAGGAGAGACTAGATGGGGTAAAGTACATACTTAACGAAAAGCCATTGGGTATGCGTACTGCCATCAATCAAGCAGTCAACGAAGCCAAGTGCCAATATATTATGAAATTAGACGCCCACTGTATGTTAGATGAGGGTATAGATGAGAAATTAAAGAAAGTACACAAACCAAACTGGGTACAGATTCCAACAAGGAAAAGACTAGACGCTCACGGGTGGAAGATATTTGAACCAGAAAGACCATTCATTAACTATATGAAGCTCTCTAAGGACTTTATAGGGTTTAAAGATGGGGCAAAGAATAGGAGTCCAGAACTTGCTAAAAAGCTCTTAGACGACACTGAGACGTTTCAGGGGAGCTGTTATTTTATGGAGAAGGACTACTTTGAGCATTTAGTACTGCTGGACAATGTTAACTTTGCTGGTAGTGGTCACGAGGCTCAGGAGGTTGGATTTAAAGTTAAGAATGATAGGGGTAGGCTTGTTAGAAATAAGACAACTTGGTACGCACACGCAAGAATGGGTAGGAAGTTTTCAACGGATAGAAGTAAGAGTAAAGAGTATATAATTAAACTAGCGGAGAAATATGGCTTTAACAAATAAAAAAGATAATTTTAAGAGACGTGATTTAGCAAGACTATTTAGGGAGAAGGGGTTTAATAAAGGTGTTGAGGTTGGGGTAATGCACGGCACCTACTCTAAGACTTTATGCCAGGAAAACCCTGATTTGGAGCTCAAATCTATAGACCCATATATGGAGATTTATGGCGAACCCCAAACTAAAAATTGGGGAAATGAGCATTTGGAGGAGAAGTTTGAATTTGCAACAGAGGCTTTACAACCGTATAATGCTGAGCTTATAAGAAAGACTAGCCTAGAGGCTGTTAAAGACTTTGATTATGAGTCCCTAGACTTTGTATATATAGATGGTTCTCACCAATTTGATTACGTTATGGTGGATATTATTGAGTGGGGAAAGAGGGTTAAAAAGGGTGGAATAATTGCAGGCCACGATTATGTTGGGGGTTGGCCAGATGTAGCAGAGGCGGTAAACACCTACGCTAAAGTTCACGGAGTTGATGTAATAAATTTAACAGATGAAACCACACCATCCTGGTTTTTTGAACGAACATGGATATAGGAATACTATATTACACCTCAAACGAATTAGATGGCACACCCGTAAATGACTGGTGTATAGAGACACTAAAGGCATCTGGGTTACCTATCACTTCAAGCACCCAAGTGCCAGTTGATTTAGGTAAGAATGTGATTTATGGTGATGGTGAAAGGATTGGGAGAGGACACTCACTACTTTATAAACAAATACTTAATGGGTTAAAGGGGGCTGAGCAAGACTATCTTTTCTTTGCTGAGCACGATG
>Ga0307928_10002988_pt1 | contig 12915 bp, 19 predicted proteins | sample AceLakmetagen232_FD_201815 | JGI IMG/M metagenome (GOLD analysis project Ga0307928, IMG submission 201815) | Saline water microbial communities from Ace Lake, Antarctica - #232 | ecosystem: Environmental > Aquatic > Non-marine Saline and Alkaline > Saline | place: Antarctica: Ace Lake... | reverse complement strand
TGCTCTTGCTTGTTTCTCTGTGACTGTTTCTGGACTTAAACCCAATGATCTTGATGTGAAGTCAGGCAAGTATGCAAGATCTGTGATCTTTTTTGTCAAACCCTTATTTGATTTCTTTCCTTTTCTTGCTTTTGGGAATAAGATGACCAATGGTTTTGGTGTTGTTGGTTTGAATGTCGGGATCTTTGGTGTCTTGAATGTTGGTGATGGCTGAGAGATCCCAACTGTGACAGGCTCTAATTGTAGCAATGTTTTAAGTTGAGTTTTCAACAGTGTGGATGTTTTTACCAGGGGGATTGCTTGTGTTTTGATCAACACATTCTCTTTCAACAATACCTTAATATTTTGTTTGAGTTTGAGATCTTGTTTGAGATATGTTTTTGTTTTCAACATTGTTGATGTTTTTAATGCGGTGAGTGTTCCAACTTTCAAACCAACCAAAGCATCCAAATGTTTGATCTTGACTAAGTTATCCAAAGTCTTAATGTCAAATGCCTTGACTTGTGTTGGTGCGGGTGCAAGTTTCAATTGTTGTTGCAATGTTTGTGTTTGGATCTGCTGAGGAGATAATCCACCAATAGATTGCTCATATTGTCCTGTTCCAAAATATTTGCTTTGTGGTTTGGTATTCACTCTTGATCCAATATCATCAAGTTTGTCAATTATTTTATTAAAATTCTTTGTTGATGCTGATGACGATCCTGATCCTGTTGATGTCTTGGAGATCTCTTTGATCAACTTGTCCATTGACTTATCATTTCCAAAATTCCCAAATGTTTTTGAAAGTGTGGTTTTCTTTATGTTGATTGGTTTGGCATAAGCATTTTTCTTTGACAGATCCAAAACTTTGCTGAACAACTTTGTTTTTGAATAATCCACATTTATGATATTATCTCTTGGGAAAATCTTTGTTTCAACCGATCCTCTCAAAAGATCCTTATACTTTGCCTCTTTGAAAATATCAAAACCACTTGCATCCTTTCCTAAATATTCAAATCCCTTTTGTGTCTTTGATGCTTTTCCAACGCTGAACCCTTTGGTGTATTCAAAATCATCCTTGAACTTAAATAAATTCCCTTTCTTATCCAACAACATTGAGATCTTTGTTTTTTCCTCAAAAGAGATCCCCCGCCCTCCTGTGACAATTGGTGATGATGGATTTTCATAAACCTGTTTTAATAGTTCTTTTTCACTTATCTTCTGACCAATTATTTTCCTCTCAATATCATAAACATCCTTGACTGTTTTCCCTCCTCTTGTCTTGATCCCCAACGACTTATCAACATCAATCACAGGCCTTTTCATCAAATATTCAAACTCACCAATCCCCTTTGTTCCTTTGATTGTCAAAGATCCTTTGCTCAGATATTGCTCTGTAACTCTTGGGGCAACATATCTCAAGGTTGATTTGGCCTGTGCATTTGACCAACCATATTTTTGCAATAACTTAAAGGCCTTTTGATAACCACTCTCTCCTCTGACAATGACTGATACTCTCAATCCTGTGATCTTTGATACTTTCCCCAATTGTTCTGTTGGCACTCCCTTATAGATCGCATTGCCCTCAAATGTTGTGAATTTTGTTGGAACTCCCAACTCTTTCCAAAACTTGTTTGATAAAACTCTTCCTTTGGTTGATACAATTGTTCTCCGTCCCGCACTTGCTGTTTGTGAGAGTTTTTGGTTTTGAAATATGATCTTATTTATTGATCCCTTGTCTGTGACAATTTTGATGTCTTTCCCGATCACCTCTGATGCTCTCAGGTTTAGTTTTGGTTGCTTGATGATCTTTGTTTTAATCACAGGTGATTTCAAATATCTATAACCCGCATATCCCAATGTTGCACCTGACAAAATTGCTGTGACCAATCCCGATCCTGCCTCATCAATCGTGCTTGATGGATCAACGGCCTTGTAAGTTCCATAAGCCAACAATCCTCCTGTTGCTGTGTATTGCACAACACTTGGGATTGCACCCAAAAGTTTCACCCCGCCATAAACTCCTCCACTTGCAAGGGCTGTCTTTGATGGAGAACTCAATGCTTTCAATCCTAATTGTGCCAAACTTAAACCAACTCTTCCTGATCCCGCACCGAACTTCTTTAGTCTTGATGGAGAGATTTGCAAATCCTCATATCCTGTTTCATATTCATCCAAATATTTTCTTTGGATCAACTTTGCCTCATCACTTCCCATGAAATCTGTTGTTGCTGTTTCAACTGTCGTTTCATTATAGATCAGACTTTTCATATATTTTTTCTCAAATGCATCCTGATATTCTCCGCCATATTTTGTTTCAAGATCCTGCTCAAAAGTATCAATCTTATCTTTTCCAATTGCCCAATTTTCAAGTTTCTGAGATTGCTTTGATAAATAATCAATTCCCAACTGTGATGCCAACTCAGGATCAGTTGGTTTGTCTAACTTACCAAAAGAGATCCCGCCTGTTTTTATATCTCCTGTGAAATGCACCCTTTCATCAACATACTTAAACGCACTTCCGATCCCACCAACAACTTTCCCAACTCCAAAGTCAAAGAGTTTCTGATCCTTTTGTTTAAAATAGTCCGCCTCTGAGATTAAAACATTTGTTGATTGAGATGATGTTGATTGTTGTCCTCCGTATCCAATTGGGAGATCTTTGTTTGTTAGGGTTTTGAATGGGATTTTGACTTTGTTTGTTTGAGTTCCTTGCCATTCTGCATAAGCCTTGTCTTGAGATTGCTTGATTAAGACATTTTCATTCAAACCTGTTTTCTCGTATGGTGTGAAAAGATCCCCACTTGTGTTTTTATAAACTCCAACTCTTGATTGAAATTTATAATCCTTTCCTGCAAATGTTAATGATCTTTGAGTTGGTTGAGAGTATCCGACTTTATTCAATTTTGAAACATCAACACCTCCCTTGACATCAAAGGATGCAACCTTTTTCCAATCTCCTGTGTTTTTGTTGTAGAAAGAAAGATCAACTCCTTTTGGGTTTCCCTTAAAACTTCTCTCAATGACTTGTGGAGTGTATCCTTTCTTTTCAAGATCTTTGATTTTTGCTGTTTGTTTTCTTTTAAATTCTCGGTTTTCATTTCTTGCCTCTTCCCTGTCCTCTTCATAACCCGCAACATCCCACGCATAACTTTCAATATCATTAAAAGAAACATCTTTATTTGCGTTTAGTTCCTGAGATCCTTTTGATAATCCCTTTTTGTATCCTTGCCATTTTGCAATGTCCTCATCAAGATCATCTTCATAATCATTTAATCTTTCTTTATGGTTTATTTTTCTGTATCTTTCACCATCCCTATTTTCTCTATTCCTATAACTTGACGGCTCTGCGTTCCACCAATCAACTCTGTCTGAGATCTTTTTGTTCCAATATTCTTTTCTCTCTGCAATCTTCTGATCCGCATAAGATAATTTTTCTTGAACTGTTTGCTTTGTTGTTGCAATTCTTTCTGACTTCTGTTGCAAAACCTCTTGAGGTGTTGAGAAGAATTGTTTGAGATTTGGATTTAATTTATTATACTCTTCCTCATATTTCTCAAATGTTGCACCTGATAACTCTTGTTGTTTTTGTTGTGCCTGTGCTTTTAGGCTCTCAAAATTCTTGACATCTCTTTGTGTTGTTTGTCTTTGTGAAACTCGCTGAGTTCTTGTTTGCTGATCGGGTTGTTTTTCTTTCAATTGCTGAGAGAGTTTTGCCATGTATAATTGATGTATAAGAGATATATAAATTTATGGTTAATCAAAAGATTTATTAATACACACACACTATTTTATTCATGGCTAAGAAAGGGAGTGATTTTGGTGGTGATATAAATCTTGGATCGGATGCATGGAATGTTGCTGATGGATACACTAAACTTAAAATTCTGAGGCAATTGATCATGCTTGATCGGTGGGATACGATCTCTCAATTTGGGACTGAGGAGATTGATGAGGATCTTGGGATTGATGACAATGGGATCAAGAAAAGGCGTGTTGAGGCCTTGCAAAGATTTCACTCAACAATAAAGCAACTTCTTGGGAATGTCTTATTTGCATTAAGGAAAGAGGATCAGGATGGTGTGAAGTTATTGATTGAGAGAGTTGAAACGGCAGGTGAGTTTGTCCCAAAATGCTTTGAAACAAAAGAGGATATGATCAATCATGATGATTTGTTTGAGATTGATGAGCCTTTGTTTAAGAAAATTATTGAGATCCTGCAAGATGTCAAAGATAAATTAAACATTCCGTTGAACAATGCGGGGCTGATCTTTAGGCCAACAGAAGAAGTTGATATTGACAAGATCATGGCTGAGATTGTTGAGGGCGGATAAATGAAAAAATATAAATTTTATCTTCTTTTCTCAATTCTTTGTTTTGGGATTGGGTTTTTTGGATTTTTGTTTGCATACAATCTTGGTGCAATGGATAATCCTGATTGTGTTGTTGTCAATGGTGTTTGGCTAAAACAGGATTTAAGACCTGATTTGCATTATTCTTTTATTTTTCAAGGCAATGTTTATAATTATCATGCACAAAATGAGTTTGCACTCAGGGATGATTTGAATATTAGGGATGATATTAGGATCAAACTTTGTTGGGATGATAGTGTCAATGGATTTTTGACAAAGGGGGTTGAAAAACAATGAAATTTTTTGGATATTTTGATGATGTTATTGTTTGGCAATTAAGCCTTGAATGGTATTGGAGTTATGCTTTGATGTTTGGAGTGTTTGGGGTTTTTTATCTTGTTTTTTGGCTTTGGACAAAATTCAGATATGGGTGGAGTAATTAATGGCAAAAAAAGTTGTGATAAATTGGAGTATGACAAAAATGATCCAAATGATTGTTGCGATCCTGCAAAACAAATTTGATTGTTTTATTGTAATTGAGGGAAACAGGGGACTTGGAAAATCAACACTTGCGATCCAACTTGCAAGGGGAGTTTCAAGGGAGTTTAAGAAACAAGGATCAACAGATTATAAATTTAATTGGAAAGGATCCCTGATCTACACAAAGAAAGAAACAAAGAGATTTTGGCATCAATGGAAATCCACAGGGATTGGTGATGAGATGATCAATGTTGCTTTCAATCGGGATTTTTATAATGAGGATCAGAAAGACATCATCAAGATGATCAACATGAACAGGGATCATTGCAACTTTTTTCAGGCCTGTGTTCCTCAGTTCCAAACTCTTGACAGTCAGATCAAACAACTATGCAAGATCAGGCTCACAGTTGTGAGGCGTGGGGTTGCCATCATCCAAACACAGAACAGGACAATTTATATCAAGGATCGGTGGGATACTGCAACCAATGAAAAGATTGAGAGGGATTGGGTTGCAAAGGGGATCAAAAACCCACACTACACCAAATTGACAACATTCAGAGGAGTGATGAAGTTCCCGAAGTTGAGAGAGAAATCAGAGGCAAGGTATCAACAGGTTAAGGATGATAAGAGAAATCTTGTGGCAAAGGAAGAGATGGGGATTGATCCTGATGAAGTCAGTCTTGATCCCTATGCGGTTGCAATGGAGATGTTGGTTGATGGTAAGGTGAGGAATGGAACATTTTTGGATGGCTTTGCACAGGCCAATAAGATAATCCCTGCAACATTTAAGTCACAATTGAGATCAAGGTTGCAGAAGTCAGGCAAGGATCATAAGGTTGCAAACTACTATTGGGAGAAGAGGGCAAAAAATAAGAAAGAGGGTGCGGGTGCATTTGTTATTGATTAAATAGTTCGTATAATCTTTAATTTAGTTCGCACAATCCATTATATGAGGAGGCAGACTGTCCCTAATGTATTAATTGTAATAGGGATAAGAACAATAAATATATAAACCATGCTTGAATAACTTTAATATAGTATTAAAGTGAGGGCTTAAAAAAAATTCGGCAAACACTTTTTGCAAAATTATAAGATGGAAATTGATGAAACAAATCCTTTTGTGGAGTGGTTGATCGCAAAGAAGTTGTCAGACAATACGCTTTATCTTTATTGGAGATATTATGATCGGTTTCAAAAGTTTGATTTCTCTCAGAGTGGCATTGACAAATTTTTTGCGAATAAAAATATCAACAATTCTATCTCAAGAGCCTTTATGAAATCCTTGCTTGAATTTTTGGAGATGAGTGATAAGTTTAAACTCCCTCCAAAGCCCACAGGTAAAAAGAAAAAGAAGATCATCAGAAAAGTCACAGGTGATCAGATAAGAAATATCAGAGAGGTTGCTTATGATGAGAATGATATTATTGGATTTCTTTTTGACTTTCTTTATTATGGGGCTTTGAGGAGATCAGAAGTTTCAAAGATCATGATCAACTCATTGAATTGGGGCGTGTGGTTTGAGGATAGAAATAAGCCCTGCGAGATGATTATAAGATTAGGCAAGGGAAATAAGGATCGGATTGTTCTCATCCCATCAAATGTTGTGAGTGATTTTTTAGAGTTCTATATGAAGAAAGCGAATATCAACCCAATTAATATGAGGGGATTTGTTTCAACATTAAGCAACACATCAAGGCCAATCTTTATGAAAAAGAATGGATCCGCACTCAATGGGTGGAAAGTGTGGCAAGTCATAAAAAGAGTGTCAAACAAGGCCATAGGGATTGAGATGAGGCCTCATGAGATACGACACGCAAGGGCAACAGAACTTGAGAGAAATGGGATGAGCATCAGATCAATCCAACACTATCTTGGACATTCAACTCCTCAGATAACTGAGATCTATTTGCACACAACAACAAAACAATCATTGGAAAAGGTAAAGGAGTTTATGCAAGATGAGATTTAAGGCAAAATTAATATCTTTGGATGGGTTTAATGTTGTCGGGACATTTGAGTTTGATGAAATTGATTATCCTTTTAATGACGAGAGTTTTCATTATCACTCTGATGAACTTTCAAAATCAAATGTTAGTTTTATTCAATCAAATTATCTTTGGGTTGTTAAAAAAATGTTTCCAAATCATCTCATCATTGACAAACAAGGATCCTTTGCTTGTAAGGGACACCCTGATTTTATTGCCGTAGATGAAAAAGTGAGAGTTGTGAAATTTATTGAATTTAAGAGTGTGAGTGATAGTCTATCCCCACGACAGATTTCTTGGTTTTGTAAAAATTATAAGAAGAAAAGATTTATTATAAAATTAGAAGAATGTGCATCAATCTAACTGTTCGGCTAAACGATTAAAAAGAACACAACCACAGAGATTTATTTGCACTCCTCTGAGAGTAAGTCTTTGGAGAATATAAAAAAGATCTCCGAAAAAGAAAAATAAAATAAAAAATCATCCTTTGATAAGCCATCCCATGCCATCATTACAATAGCACATTTGGTCTGTCTTTTCTGAGATATATTGGATTGGATCTGCCATGCATAATGCACTTTCTGACCGCAAATAAACAGCCAATGCAATGCAGGATATAACAACAGTCACTATTAAGATGACATATAATGCAGTATATACTTTCTGTTTGTTGATCATCATCTTTTTCCTCTTGGATATTGATTGGCAACCTTACGATCAAATGTTTTCTTGATCTCTGCACTCTTGATCCTTTGCCTTGTCATTGAGTTCTCATGGTTTATCTCTTCTGTTTTCCTCGCATAAGTCAATTCCTCCATCCTCATTTTATGGCGTTTGATGTCGTTCTCAAGTTTCAGATCAATAAGATCCTTTTTGATTTGTTCCTCAGTTTTTTTTGCCATCATCCTCTCCTATCAATTTCTTCTTGATGTCAAGGAGTGTTTGCGTATTCACTTTATGAACATCAACCAACTCTTTAAGCACAAGGATCAATTCTCTCCTAAAAACTCCATCATTTTGCAACAATGCAACCTCTTGCTCAATTAGATTTGTTTCATCCACATTTGCAGGTATTGGTGCGACAGGATCCTCCCCATCTTCTTCATCCTCGTCATCATCAATCTCAGGTGTTGGTGCGACAACAGGTGTTGGTGTTGGCTCAGGTGTTGGTGCGACAACAGGTGTTGGCACTTCTTCCTTTGGCAATTCTCCAATCTGAGTTGTTGGCAATTCTTCCTTTGGCTCATCCGTTTTCAATTTCTTCATTAATTTATCAAGATCACTCATTTGTTTTCCCTCCTTTCAATTTCTTCTAACTCTGAATAAATAAAAAGCAATTCTTTCACTTGGCTCAATGTTCTCCTGTTCTTTGGATCCAACAAGATCAAACTTTCAATATCCTCTGCACTCATTCTTGCATCAATATATTGGATCAACTGTTTCACATCTTTCTCCTTATGAGGCCTCCTGAATATTTTATATTTTATGATCCACCTGAATTTTTTAAAGAAAACATAAGCCAAATAACCCATCCCTCCAACCAAAAGAATTGCAACAACGGTTGCTGAGAGAATTGCAACAACGGTTGCTGAGAGTTCGTTTATGACCATTATTTTTTTCTCCTAAACATAAGCATCACACAGGCGGGGACAACTCCTTGAATTGTGGGACATTTAAGTTCTTCATAAGCAATAATCCTCCCCAAAAGTTCGTTTGTCCTGTCAATGATCCCGCCCCATTGATAAAAAATTATGACCATTGAAACAGACACGATCAAATAAAATATTGCTTGTGTGATCATACTGCCATACTTCTCCCAAAAACTTTCTTTCCCCTTAAACCTTGCCTCTAAAATATTACTGATTGCAATTCTCCCTGCCCTCATATCTGATTGGATGTATCTTGCACCTGCCGTTTTCATTTGCACATCAATATCACCCATCCCAATATTAACCCATTCCCCATCTTCTCTCTCAAAAAATAAAAACTTATTTTTTCCTGACTGAATAGTCCCCGCCATGATATATTTTTTGGCCTTTGGAACAAACCACAACTTATCACCTGCATATCCAATCTTGAAATCTTTGGCCTTATAGACTGCAACCTCCATTGGTTTCCCTCCAATCATTCTCCACAATGAGATCTTATATTTCAATTGCTTATTGCTGAGCCAATAATAAACTCCAATCCCTATCAAAACTACAAGTAACAATGCACCAAAAAATATCAACAACCCTAAACCCAAAGCACCCATCTTGAACCCTGAGAAAATATTTAAATCCGCCAATCCAACCATTCTTATTCCGCCCTCTGTTCTATATGCCCACAACTACGACAGACAACAGATCCCTCTTTTATTCGGATATATGTGAATGATGATCCACATTTTTTGCATTTCGGTTTTTGGCTTGTTTCTTTTTCTTTTGCCATTTTAAAAAGTCACCACCTTATCTTGATCCCCAATTGCACCTGTTAATTTTTTTATAAGTTGCTCTGCAATAGGTTGCATCTTTTCTTGCATCCCATTGACAACGGCCATTGCTTTTTGTCGTGCCTTTTCCTCAAAGTGTTGCCTCCAACATTCCATGTGAAAATAATCCTCAGAAACAGTCCGATCACCCTCATAAGTTCCTAAGCATACAAATAAATCTTTTGAGAAATCAATTGGTTGTTTGCAAACCAAACAGTTTTTGTCACCATCACTCTTTTCCATACTTAACACACACACTCTTTATTTATAAATGTTTTCACAATCTTCTCCTCAACCTCTCAATTTGTTTATTGATCTCTTTTTGTTGGGGCTTACTTGCACCATTTAATTTTTGTTTTAATCTTTTGATCTCTTGATCAATATCTCTCATTAAAAGATCCACCCAAAGATTTTCCACATCCCCAAAACACTCATCAGTATCAAGATCACTTTCTCATACCATTTTTCAAAATACCATGCCTCTCTGATATATAATCCAAACAACTCCCCCATGCTTTGTTTTTGGAGATCTGCAATTGATCTCATGCAAATCCTCCCACCAAAACCATTGCAAGATAAACTGCTGTTAGGCATGGAATAAACGGCATCTCATCCTCTTTGCTCACTTTCCATCTCCACATCAAAGTATAAACAAATTGGAATATCAAGAAGATCAAGATCAACAAGAAAAAGTTTTGCAAGTTCCCGATCAAAAGCCCCATCACAATAAAGATCTTAATGTCCGCATTTCCAAAATCTAATCCTGCAACATTATTTATCAGATCCCTAATCAAGATCGCAAAAACAAATGCAACTAATCCAAAATAAACATTCTCAGGCCTCAACAATAAAACAACAAAGATCATGCTTGTGAGAATTACTGAGGGGACTGCCTTATATTTTATATCCAAATAACTCACGAACAAAAGAACTCCCAAAAGGATCAAGATCAATGCGGGGATCATCATTTTGAAAACCACCCGCTTAAAATAGCAATCGCAATCAGAACTCCAAAACTTGCATCCATCAAACTCCAAATAATCCCATGCGGAAAATAGAAAAGCATTGGGCTTAAAACTACGAACCAACCAATAATAAAACCAAATGCAAATTCTTTATTCTGATCCATCTTTCCTCCCGCATCCGTATTGTTTGCAATCACCACACTTGATGCAATATCCACATTTCTTGCAAACAATATGATCTGATCCATCATCATAAACATCATCCATCATCAGTTTCTTTCTTTCTGCCCTGTGGGTTTTGCAATAGTTTGATGTTGGGTATGCAAGGCATCTGTAATCCTCAGTCTTGCAAACTCTCGCCCAATATTCTTTGTCTTGGCTCATCTTAATAATTCTCCTCCAACTGTTTCAGGGATCATGTAATGTCCTGACTTTTGTTTTATATAAAATCTTTTCTTTCTTGCAATCATTTCTCCTGAGAAGATCTCCAAAGGAATGACCTTGCCTGTGCCGTATCCAATATCAATCACAATTGACATCTTATGATGACCATGACCGCAACAACAGGCCAAAGTTTTCACACCCTGCTCATTAAGGATCTTGATTGCCTCTCTCATGCAAGGATCAATCCGACGGCCATCATTTTTCTTATTGAATTTACACATCTTTTGATCCCTCCTGCAAAACATAACTTTGAAACAAAACCTCATTCATGAAATCCCAAAACCTCTTTGTGACTGCAATCTTTGTTGGTGATGGGAAATAAAAACCCTCACTCTCCCACAAGGATAAAATGTCATGCTCAGGTGCGTTCAACTTTTTCATATCAAAATATTGCTCATTCATTAAAACAAATTGGAGATAAGGCATCAACCTCAACTCTCCTTGGATGATCTCTCTGCCGATCAACTTCTTTGAGATCTCTTGAACCTCTTTGCTCATCATTCCTCTCATTGTGGCAGACCTCCGACAAGTTCATCATCACTCATCACTTTCATTGCTGTGTTGTTTTCTCCATATCTTACATGAACAGAGATCTTTAAATTCTTAACAATATCTTTTGCATCAATCTCATTCTCATCCAAAAACCTGATCACACGATCATTGTTTAATAATTCTGTAAAAGCATTATCAACATCCAATCCTGACTTTTTCAATCTCAAGATCTCTTTTGTTAAACTGTGGCCAAAAACCTTTTTCCAATCATATCTCTTGATTGTTGATTTCTCAATCTGCTCATCAATGTGATCCCAAACCTTATTTGTTTTTCCAAATCCTCTCTGTGCATTATGTGTGATTGCGATTGTGTCAAGATATCTCATCTCACCTTTGTTGATCTTATTAATTAATTCAGAAAATAATGTATGCAACTCTTTTGGTAAATAAGAAACATCACCTCTCTTTTCCCTCGCAAACTTTTGCCTCAAACCTAACATAAGGCTTAATGCGGTTTTCTCTTTTTCCCCTATTTCAATTTGCATTTTTATAAAACTCCAACGATCTTTAATGTGATCAGAACTGTCAAGACATTCATTGCGATCAATCCAACGACGGTGACAAAACTTAATAACATTTTTTTTGTTTTTCCATGATTATAAGACACACACTCTATTTATATATTTAACTACTTGCCCCGCATTTCCTTGAGGAACTCTTGCATCACTTCTCTGTTTGATATGCTTTCATCTTGATACATTTGAATAAGTTTGAGATGCTCTTTGTTCTGTTCTTTATATTCCAAAAGTTGAGCATTGTTTGTGGCCAATTGTTTCAGGATAAATTGTGGAGTGTAACCATCAACCATATCCAATCCATTAAAGAAATCCTGAACCTTGGTGCTGTCTTTCACCGCAGTATCTTTATGCACCGCCTCCAATTCTTTCAAGTTGTATGAGTTATCAATCAACAACCATAATCCTCTGCCTGAATAGATGTGCAACTTCTTTTGATTATATTCATCATCAAGGTATTGCCTCGCCAAAGAGTTCTTGATCAATGCATAATGTTGCCTTGATACTCTAAACTTATATTTTCCGAACTGTGAGAAATCTGCCCTCATCATCCTCTCAAGATGCCTCACAACCCTCAGGAACCTTGCAACTGCATCTTTCCTTGCCAATTTGGGAGTTTCTGCAATATAACTCTCAGGGAAGTTGATCAAGATTGATTTGTCTGTCAATGCAATCTTTGTTTTCTGTGCAGTTATTCTCTGCCCTCTTTTCACTCCTCCAACAAAATAAGGATCATACTTTATTTTAAGATCATTCAAGATATTCTCTCTCTTGTCCCAATTTCTGAATGGAGTTGGGATATCTAATTTGAATAAAAACCCATGTCCTCTGATTGTATTTTCTTTCAAACCCCCCCCGCCGTTGTTACCTATCACCGCCGTTTTCTTTGACTTGTTTAGTGGCTTTAAGTAACTCCAAACCCCATATCCAATCCTCTCAATGCATCCTTGTTTTTTCAATTTACCGACGAAGTAAGAGATATTTTGCTTGGGAATATTGTGATCCTTAGAAATCTGAGCAGGTGATTTCCCTGCTTTAATAAATGACAAAACCTCTACAAGTCCAACTTTTTGACCTCTTTTCATGACACATAAAAGTTTGACTTCTTTTTATACTTTCAGTTTCATTTTGAAGTGATAAATAAATAGTGTGTAAGATTAACCTGAGGGGAGG
>Ga0307928_10002987_pt1 | contig 12919 bp, 15 predicted proteins | sample AceLakmetagen232_FD_201815 | JGI IMG/M metagenome (GOLD analysis project Ga0307928, IMG submission 201815) | Saline water microbial communities from Ace Lake, Antarctica - #232 | ecosystem: Environmental > Aquatic > Non-marine Saline and Alkaline > Saline | place: Antarctica: Ace Lake... | reverse complement strand
TTTTTGCTAACTCGTAAGCCAAGCTAACGACTGCCGCTTTATCGTCTGCGCTCATGTCGTATTCATAAGCGTCAGCCCACATAGTTTCGTCAATAATTGGGCGCAAATTTTTCTGTGCGAATGTGGTAAATTTTGTTTTTGTAACTTTTTCACCTACATGCTCTTTGAAAATTGCAACTATGTGTTTCGCCACTTGCTTTTCTTCTTTAACCGATAAAGGATTATCTCGACGACCTGTGCGTCTTTTTCTATTTTTTGCCATAAAATACTCCTGAAAAAATATTTAAAATATTTGTTAATATAATTTTCCGGGCTGGTTTTCAATCACCCAGTTTTGCTCGAATTTCGTCAGGCGTTTTCCGGCGTTTTGCTTTTTAACGATATTTCGGCTTATCGCTTCGTTAATAGCGTCGTCGTAGTCAATTGCGAAGTTATATAAAGCGGGGCTTAACGCTACGCTATTTGCAACCAGAGCCGCGACTTTTTCAACTTTATCCATGAGTTTATCGCCCGTATATTGCTCGTCTTCAAGCCGCTCTGCCTTCACTGTAAAGTCATCTTCCTCAAACATCCTCCGCTGTCGAGGGTCTTCGTCTTTGTGTTTGCGTCTGCGCCCTTCGCTTGGCGGTGGCATATCCCCGCCGAGTCCGTGTTCTATTGTTCTGCGACGTTTGCGTTTTTTGGGGATTTCTTCACCGCCAAAAAGCGGGTTGTCGTGCGTTTTAAATAAAGTACCCTCTGAACGAAGTTCAGTGGTAGGTTCATTGGTTATTCCATAGTAACGACCGTGCATTTTCCCAACTTTTATAGCTTGTCTTTCGACATCTGCTGCAGACCGCCCGGATCTTTTCACTAATTGCGCTTTTATCAATTCGCCCTCTCCGTATTCAGCGTCAACAAATATCCAATAGCCATTTTTATTAAACCATATTAGTATTGATTCTTCTTGCATTGGATTTTCTTTAACCGGTTCTTTTTCTTTTTTCTTTGGTTTCGGTTTGCTCCGTGTCGGAACTTTCGTCGGAACTTTTTGCGTAAAATCACTTGTACGCATACTTAATTTCGTTCCATATTCAGATACTTTTGTTTGTCCAACCTCGATTAAACAGTCGGTATATCTGTCGTGCGCGGCTTCTCTGGCTTTTTCAACAGCTTCTTTCCATTCTTTTGTGTGTTTCTTTTTTGCAGCAAGAATGGCTTCGGTTTTTTTTGTGCCTTCGAGTTGCGCAATTTTTTCGCGAATTTCTTTTGGCAAATACCTCCACGGGTGAAAATATCGTATTTTTGTCGGGGGGACTTTTACTCGAAAAGCATCATCGCTTTGGGTTCGTTGTTCAATCGCCTCAAATCTTTTTGTAAATGCTGTGTCGTATTTTTTGCGCGGATTGTCAAACATTGATAAGTCGAGGTCTATATCGCTATATTCTTTTTTTCTGGGAATTTTACGCTTCGCCACTTTTTTCTCCTTTTGAGTTTTGGTATCAAACATTGACAAATCGAGTTGTATGTTTTTGTATATTTCACTAAATTCACCGGCAATATCGGCAACGACATCTTTATTAAGATTTTTTGTTTTTCGCCTTATAATTTGTTCCCCTACATTATATAAGCGCTCCGGGGATATATTTTTTGGCATCTTTTCTATTCGTTTTCTGACTTCCGGACTATTAAATATTTTTATTGCCATCTGTTTTTTGTGTTTTGCGGAGGGTTGTTTTTTGCTCCAGAATTTAATTTCCTTCCTGGGTTTTGGAAGAAAATCGAATATCGCCCATTCTTCCTTTTCGAGCATTTCTTTTTCATACTCGTCTTGTGGGGTGATAAATTCCTTCGCCCAATTTTTCCCGAAAAGTTTTTTCAGAGCTTTTGCGTATTCAATATATTTTTCAACATTTTCTTTGGAATGTTCGGCGATTTTAAAACTAAAAATATTATTAAAAATACCGGTATATATCGTTTTCATTTTAGATATTTGTTCCCGGCTCCACCTGTTGCCTTTTTTTATCATTTTTTGTTCTTCGTAAATGTCTCCGTATTTCAAATCCATATTTTTAATTGCCTCTTCGTATTCGCTCAGCAACTCCGCATCTTCATTTATTTTGTCGTCTTCGCAAAATACAGAGACAGGGACATTAAATGCTTTTCCCATATCCGATATATATTGCAGCAATGTTTCCCCATAATATTCAGTTGCCATCAATTGCAGATATAATTTTATATGGTCATAGGAATTAGAATAATTTTGAGCGTCATCGCTTGTTGGTATCCAGGGGCGTTCAACCGTCTTTTGAATTAGGTGTTCGCGCATATCTCTATTTTCCGGTTTGTTCAAATCCTCAACTTTGAGAATACCAGATTCTAAAGCATTTATTCTTAATGAATTTCTAAACGCCCTGTATTCTTTCGTGAATACTTTGTTTTCCCCTTCTTTTAATATCCTTATGAGTTCGTCATAAGCGGTTCCGGTAGGGCATTCTCCCATTCTTTCATAATGACCATAATATTCGTCCAAAACATCGAGTACGATTTCAATTGCAATGTGTCTGTCAATTTTTTTTGTTCGCTGGATAAATCTTTCTCCGATTGTCCATAGCATAGGCTCTTCCGGAATAAATTCGTCTGATAATTGAATATCGGGGATTTCCTCTTCGTATTCAGTCTCGACAAATTCAAATTCAGACCATTCGGGGTCAAGATACGATGGATTTTTATATCTTTTCCCGTTTCGCATTTGCGCAAGTATTATGTCTATATTTTCCCAGTTATTTATCATTTTTTTAAAGCTACCAACAATAATAATCCAACAATGATAACCGCGCCGCCGATGACAGCATAGGTCGTAAAACTGCTTGCTTTTTCAGGAAACATCCCAGGAGGTGGGCGGTATTGTGGCTGAATATTGCTAAAGTCTCCGGCTTTTACTTTTTTCACTGCAAGGTCATAATCAAGAAATTTGTCAATAGAATGGCTGATAAGGTTAGCAATTTCCGCGTCAGTAATTCCACCCGAATCCTTTTCCAGCAATTTTATATCTGCTTTTGCATCAGCTATCGAAGAATAATATCCAACGGTTGTGCCATCGGTTTTTCTTAACTCGCCGGTTGTTTGGTTTAGCCAATAACCTGACTCAATTTCAATTCCTGTTGCCCCTAAAGAATTTCTTTTTGCAATTCTCATTATTTACCTCTTTTCTTTTTCTTTGCGATAGCCAATATTGCAGCGATAAGAAGTGCTGCTCCAAGCCCATACATTATATATGTATTAGTATGGTCGGGCGGCTCGACATTCGTCTCTGGTTTTTTCGCATAAGACTGAACTGCGCTTATAACCGTTCCGCCGTATTTTTCGATATAATCCATTGTAGTCATACCTTTTGGAGTTACTGGAATTTTCTTTTCGACAGCAGAAGCGAGTTTAACAGCTTCGAGAAGGTTCGGCGCAACTGCAACTACTGAATTTTTAAAGAGAATACCCCCGTCGGATTTTCGATAAAACAAAAGTCCGCGCATTCCAATCTTTTGAATCGTGCCATTGCTAACTGTAACTGGTTTTGTTGAACTTATTGCGCCTTTTATAGCAGCAACTTTCTTTTTTGCCTCATCAAGCGTCATCGCTCCGACCCAATTACTGTCAAGCGAATTTGTGCCTTCATAGAGTACGCCATTATTGTAAAAATAACCAGGCGCAATATCGACCCTTCCTAACCCACTTCCCATTAAAACTATTGACATAATTTACTCCTTATAGTGTGTTATTTTCTTTTAAATATCGTGTTCAATGCTTTAAAGACATATATCGTGGCTACTCCTGCAACGCCGTAAACTGCGTATCTGGCGTATTTTCCAAATCGGTTTTCGATGTCGTCAAGATAATTGCCGATTGTTGGAAATAATTTTTCTGGTTTTAGCTGGCGGTTCACTTCTTTGTTTGCCGCGTCTTTCGGGCTTCGTAAGTCAAGCGGGGTCTGTCTCGTTATCGCATTCTGCTTTTTCGCTATATTAGCTTCGTCTTGACTGATACCTCCTGGAATATAGACATCGTATTTATCAAGTATGTAATCCAGTATCTCAAGTTGTCTGTCGGATATTGCTTTCATTCCGGTCGCAACCCGCTTTATTTCAGCCCTTTCTTCCTCAATTGCCGTGTTCCATGGAAGTTTTTGTAAAATAACATCTTCATAACTAACTGAGTTACCGGCAAAGGTAAACTGCTTCATTTCTCTTCCAAGATAATCCATTTCCCCGGCAAGCTCAATTAGTTTATTCGCGTATTCATTTCTTGGTTCGAGTTTATCCGCATTCTTTAAAACCGTCGGTAAATGCACAACATATTTATTGTCAAACGCCGTGCCTTTGGTTGCGATTAAATCTTTATTCATAGCGCACCATTCTTTGTCTGATATATTAGCCATAGGGGCAAAGAACGTCTTATTGATAGCTGCAACCGCAAATCGAGGATAAGAATATTCCCCTAATTTATTTTGCCCGTCATAGAGCCTTGCTATTGGAACACGATAATCCCATGCTATTCGGTATCTCTCTTCGCCTGTATTAGGGTCTGTGTACCATAAGCTCAATATAGCGCCGTTTTTCGCTTCCTGCGTTTTAGTTGTCAGTATTCTTGCGTAGGTTTCATCCATTGCATTCGTCCTTATATAGTGAATATGCCAAAACTCCGGCGATAATCCACGATGGCAAAGACTGTTTATCCGAGTATTTTGCCAAGGCAAATCCGGCAATCCCAAACAGCAACAATTTTAATCCGTTGCTTTTCTTCTTTTCTACAATGATAATCTCTTCGTTTACAGGCTCGTTCTGCGCTTCGATTTGAACGCTTGCAAATCTATCATCCGGAACTACTCTTTGGTTTTGAGTTTGCGGAGTATAATTTATTTTGCTTTCTCTTCCGCTTTTGAATCTTGCGATTCTTTCAACTGGCAATGCTTTATCAATCACAATTAGCTCCTTTTGATAAAATATATTGTTACGCCAATACCTATAAGGCCAACGACGACGGTTGATACTTTCATAAATATGTTTGCATTCCGAGAAGCGTCATAAACTTCTGCCGCAACGTCCTGGATACGTATTTCTTTGCCGTCTCTGGTTGCGATAGTGCCGCGCGTCAACAAATCCATCACGTCCATACCTAATTTAGCATTACCGACGACTGCGCCGTTTTTTGTTCTTCCCCACATTTTTCGTGTCTCCTATTGAAGTTTGATAACCTTGCTATTACTGTCAAGAATTTCAGTTTTTCCAAGCTCTTCCGGTTCCGGGATTGGTTCCGAATTTGAATGGTTTTTGTTCGGAATATTCTTTAGCCCGTTGATTACATTGAAAGGTAACCCGTTTGCGTCCTTCAGGGAATAGCCTTTGAATTTCGCGTATAGAAAATAGAAACCGACTGCCATACTTCCATATACAACGGTATTTTTTACGATATTAGGACTAATCATAATTACCCTTCCTTTAGTTTATTAGTTATAATTTTGTAACCTATTGACGCAGCCAGCAGTATAAAAAACCACTTCGCGGCGCTGACCTCTTTCTTTTCGTTGTCTGCAAACGTCGCAACGCCGAGCGATAAAAACGAAGCGCCCATAAGCCCTAAAGCCACCTTGTCGTGCATTTTCATTTTGCCGAAATCAATCGACTCAACTTCGCCAAGTATTTTTTGGTTTCTCGCTATTATTTTCACTATTTTTTCCTTGTAAGTTTTCTTTTAGAACAAACTTATAGATTGTCGTCGCTGGATATATTGACCTCGTCTCAAAATTTTCCATTCAAAATATCCTGTCTTCTTTGCTTTTTTGTGGGCTTTTTTCGCATCAGCCCATGTTCCCTCGAACGAACACGGAACATAAAGCATTTCGTTTTTGTTATTAGGATTAGTTATTTGACAGCGATTTCGTAAATTACCATTCATAATGCTCATTTTTTTCTCCTCAAAGTACTATATGCCAACAACGCCAATGCGCCCGGAAGTATTAAACTTTTAGCTTGAATAGAGTTTATTTTTTCATTTTGAACAAAAGGATATTTTTTGCCATTTATCCACATCCATTTATGTTGCCAATACCACCCGGTCGGCAACCAGCATTTAGGAATTACGATAAATACTTTTTCAGCAACCCGATTTAACTGATAAGACAATTCATCCGGATTATCAACATGTTCAATTACATGGCTTGCCAATGCAGAGCCAAAAAACTTATTCGGAAATTGTTTCAGCGTTTCGACATCGCCGAAAACTACTTTTTTCTCATAATTAAACGGGTTTTTTATAATATTTCTTATCGGTTCTTTCTCTGCGGCTATATCCATATTTATATCGCCGTATAAAGTTGGACCCCACAACGAACTTTTATTTGTTCCGGAACCGAAATTAAGCATTGGTTTCTTTGCGCTATCTGCATACTGTCGAGCCTTCTTAGCGTTGTAAGTTCGGCGCATCGTTACGTCATATAAATGACTCCCAACAAACGCCCCTCCTATAACCAATGGAATTGCCAAACTCATCATTTTTTCCTTAAAAGTAAATAACCGATTACAATTCCAATACCAATTCGGAGCGGTGTAAAAAATGGCTTTTTGTTTGCGACATAATGCGCTGCTTTTTGCGCTTCGGCGTTTGTTGTCCGCCTTATGTCCATTTCTTTTCGATAATTAGCTTCAAATACCGGGTCTATTGTTGCTCTAAATAATTCAATCGGTTGTTTATTTAGTCGGTTGCTCATATCAAGCCATTCAAAATATCCTGTTGTATCAGCTACCGCATGAGCTAAAAGAGCGTCGTTCCAGTCGCCTTTAAAGGAACAGGGAACATAAAGCACTTGTTTGCGATTAGCGGGGTTTGTACGGTGGCAGCGAGCTGTTAATTCTTCTGGCATCACTTCAACTTCCGATAATGCTTGTCCTAATATATTTCCCCTAACAACACTCATTATTTACTCCTCTTTCACTTTTTAATTCTTTTAGCCACAATCGCGATAACAACCGAACCGACGACAATCGCCGCTATTGGAGAAACCACTTTGATTGTTTCTTTTAATATCGCTCTGTCAAACGCTGCTTTTCGTGCGGCTTGCGCTGATTGCAAATCCCCAAGAAATCCCTCTAAATCTGCAAATTGTTGCTGCAGTTGTAAATTTCGTTTTCCGAGTTCTTTTTGAAGGTCAAGCGATTTTCTACCAATCGCATACGTGCTTAACGACTTCGATATTGACGAAACCATGCCAGCCCACGGATTAACTTTTACGGCAGGCATTACCTCAGTCGTATCAGCCATTATTTAAACCCCCAATACAATACAATAGCAGAAACAGCCAGCCCGAATCCCCACATCAATGTTTTTTTACTTTTGTCTATTTCGACCATTGCCGCAACTCCGGCTAATTCTCTTGAGTAATATTCTCGATAATAAGCAAGTTTGCCAGCTCTGTCAGCTGGTATTTCGGGCAATTTAACGCCTCTTAATTCAGCCATAGACTTTATTTCGTCATTTATAAGTTTTGCATTACCTATAAGTTTTTGAGCTTCGTTTCGTAATCGTTCTACTTCAGCCCACATTTCTTGCGCTCTGTTTACGTTCTCTTCGATTTCGATTTTTTTAACCATTTCTTCGGCTTCTGCCAGTTTGACACCGGCTTCTGCAATAAGTCTGTCGTGTTCTTTTGATTTTTCTCCGACTAATATTGTGTCGGGATCGTTCAGTCCGACTTGCTCGATAAATTCGTTCAAGAATATATCGCAATCGCCTTTCAAAAGAGCGATGTCGCCTTGCGCTTCTGTAACCTGCGCCATTGCGGAAGCTGCGCCCATTTGCTGTTTGCTTAATTTAGCTTGATCTTTCATCGGTTCGGCTTTAACGTTGTATTGCGCGACTGCGCCTACGGCGGAGACCACACAATATACTATAATTTGTGTAGTTGACCAAGCGACAGCTTGCCCCGCTACAATTGCCGCCGCGCCACCCGTGAAAACAATTGCAAGAATAATTAAAACGACAACGATAACCATTGCGACCCACTTCGCGCCTTCTTCGCGCCACCATCTATCGAACCGCCGGAGTTGTTCTCGGCATTTTTTATCAATTCTTTTGAGTTCTGCGCCGATTTTTTTTCCAAGTCTGGCATATTCGTCGCCAACCTTCTTAAAAAACTTCACAACGCCTGAAAAGATTCCCGAAAGCTGAACGCCTGACAGCCCGCTGCGCCTTGCGGCTTCCATTATAGAAGCTGAATTTGCCGGGTCTATGACAGAAGCTAATTCGGGATTTTTCAAAAGAACTTCGTCAATCATCCATGCTTCAAGCGGTAAATTATGCGTGGAATTAAATAAAAGTGTCTCCATAGGGTCTGGAACTTCTGCTTGCATCATTATAGTTGCTTGCATTTTCTTCACAAAGTCATCTGCGATATTTGGCGATACTTTTTTATTGAATGCAAGGATAGCGCATAAGAGTATCCTGATAAACCAAGAATTAGGCAGAACCTGATAATCTTGCCAGCCGTGCGCCATCAAAGCCAATGCTGATTTAGCGATAATAGGATTATTTTCGTTTGCGCCTGCAACAACATAAGCAAATTCCAGCCAATTTGTCGGGTCTGCTTCTGGTTTTACATTTGTGTCTCCGGCTTCGATTGCCGCTTTTTGCTGAAATGCAATATTCAATTCTTCCTGTGTCGGAGGTGAAATATATGTTACATACCATCTGACGGGGTCTTGCTTAATGCTTCTAACTCCCTGCGCTGTCTGGAACGTCTGTTGTCCGGCATAAGCCCAATCTGTTACTGAATACGTATCCGGAGCAATAAATACACCCTGCGCTTGTATTGTCGCCTTATAGCGTTGAAATCCTTTTAGAAATAATCGGGGATTAGTTGTTTCGATGTTTGCGTAATCTTGTGCAGCCTTTCTTTCCGAAATAAGTTTTCCATTTGCTTGTAATTTTTTTGCTTCGGCAATTCTGCGGTCGATAATTTTTAAATATTCTTTTATTTGTTTTGCTAAAGCCTTATGCCCTTCAAATGCTTCTGCTGTGTATGGATAAATAGCCAGGTTTTTTTCCTGTAACTGTAATGCGTACAAATCATCCATATAACTAAAGTCTTCTCGATATTCAGCCCTGTCTAAAGATTTATTGCCTTCATATCCGGGAATACTTCTTTGCTGACTGATGGGCGCGATAAAATACACCGGAAGGGTGTTGATACCATTTTGATTATATACTTCACACGGTAAGCCTGCCTTGCGGTAAGGGTCATTGTAATTGCTGAATATCCGGCGGTCGTCGAGGGATTTATAAATATCTTTATACCATTTGATAGCCCAAACAGATTCGTTTCGCGTAAGAGTATTTGACCACAATGGTTTGCTGTCCCATGTATTTATCATATATCTCTTTACGAAGTGTCCGCCTTGCATGGTTAGCAAATTTCCGGTATTCGGGTTGACCATATCATCGAGGGGGGCGTTCCTCATAGTTGTTACTGTGCCAAGTGTTGCCCGAACCTCGATTTTAATGGTTTTCATGTATAACAATTTCACTTTTTCGCGAAGTTTTGCCTGCGGGATGAATACTTTATATTGATATTGCCCGAAATACTGGGCTTTTCGTACAAATCCTATGCTTTGACGCAATGAATTGTATAATTTCCCGGCAGGTGTTGTAACGATTCCGCCTTGTTGCTGAATTGCTAAGGCGTTTATTTCAGCCGTCTGTGCTGCGATAGCCGCTTGCGCGTCTAACGCTCTTTGCGCGTCAATGGCAGCTTGTTGGTCTGCCGTCGGCGCATCGGGGTCGATTGCCACATCCGGCGGTATAACAACGGCTTCAATATTTATTGCAAGGTTTTCCGCTCCCGATTGGCTGTATGTTCCTGCGTAAACTTTGCCGGTTTTCCAGTTTTCGAGTATTTTTGTAATGGGGTGCCATCTGTGTTCGCGTCCAATCATTATCCACGTCGGCAACACTATGTCGGCGTCTTGCCCCAATCCGCCTAATTGTAGTTGTTCCACGATAATTGTAACTTCCGGTTGTTTCGGAGTTAAAATCGGCAGGTTTCCGGGAATTGACAATCCCCAGAAAAAATCTTTCCAAGCCTGTGAATTCGTATTCTCTATCTGATTCAGGTATGATATAGGTATAACAGACGCTATCAGCCGCCTTTCATCGCGAAAACGAGCGTCGGGCACAACTTCTCGCAATGCTTCAAGCGATGAAGTTTTAACAGTCAATACAGCTAAAGCCGACTTCGCAAATTTAACCATTGCGTCCGCCAATCCTCTTGTATTGCTAATACCGCTGATTGTTATTTCTTTTGGTTCTGACACAAAACACCTTTATCAATTTTTTGGATAATAATAATCGAATAATACTAAATCACCCGGATTTCCCTGGACGATTTGTCTTCCTAATCTGATAACCGGTATGGTCACATCAATTGGCAGCCATTGACCGCCGCGAACGTCATACATTTCACACCAAATATGAGTCCAGTCGCGATTGCCTGATAACTTATTGAATATTCTTTGGAAAGCGCTCGGAGATTTATACGCGCCCATTCTTGACCTTGTGTTAATCCCCACGCTTTCAAGAAGAGTCCTTAATAGTAAAGTAAAATCATCGCAGTCGCCGACTTTTGTCCGCAGCATAAATTCCGGTATCTGTATATATTCGCCGCCGTTCACGTCGAAAAAATATGAATAGCCACCGTTTCCATCGGGATGGAAATACCAGTAAATTTTATTTAACACAGCGTCAGTATCTCTCAAATCGGGTAACGGCTTTAGAATTTCTATTGCCGTCGCTCTGATTTGCGGATACAAAACAGGGTCTTTATATTTTTCGACCAACTTATCAATTTTTCGATAAGTTTGTATAGGTGTTTTTGCGTCGTAGTAGCCTGAACTATGCGACGGCATTTTCAGCGTCGGAAGAGGTTTTATTTTCTCCCGTTGCCGATTCACCTGATTCATTATCATTCTTATCTCCCGATAATTTGTCTCCGGATAAATCCGGCGGTTCGATTAGTTGGTTAAATCTCTCAATAACATCAGGGTATTCGTTTTCGAGCTTATAATCTTCCTGCATAACGGCGATATTAACCCAGTTTTGAATTTCAACACCGATAATTGTTATCGTCTTTAAATGTTCGTAGTCGTTCTTTTCCATTTCAAGCTGCATCAATCTGCTAGCCGAAGAATAGAATAGCTTTCCGAGTTCTCCCGATGGAAGCGCAAGAAGCAAGTCAATATTGGCTTTGCCCGAATTGAGAACGGTGAGGGTGTATTCTTTTATGTCGTCCTCAACCGTCAATGCTTCGTCCTCGTGGAATTTTATTGCAACATCTTCCAGAATAACAGCAATAGTTCTTTGCAAATTTCTCATCTGTATTTCCTCTTCAATCTCTGTTTTTGTTTTTTCGGGTTTGTTTTGTGGTTGTTCTACTTGTTGCTGTTCTATTTGTTTTGGCGCTTGCATGACTCCGGCAAGAATCCCATTTTTCATAAATTCTCCGGCAATTGCCCCGATGTTTGCTAAAACTGTATCGGCAAGTGTGGGGTCTGTTTGTTTTTTGATTTGTTCAATAAGCTCGAATGCATCTTTTACCCCGCTCATACCCTCCACTTTATTCGGCATCAATGACTTAGCCAACTTGATAATCTCAATTGTACTCAAGGGCGGTTGCGCAGCTTGTTGGTTATTTTTATTACTTTCCATCATCGTTGTAAGAAGTGTTACAAGTAACGCTTGCTGGTTTGCCGCTGCCGCTGCCGCTGTCGCCGCTTGCTGTCGCGACATTTCCAACATTGCAGTCGTTACGCCGTTATCGGAATTATTCTCCTTACCTTGAAATTCGTTTCGCATATTTTGCATTTCTTGTCGGAGGTAATAAAGTTCCTGGTTATCGTTTGGCGGTTTTTCTATTGCGGGCGCAATTTTTTCAGCTTTTTCTTTTACTTCCTCATCAGTGGGCGGGTGTATGTCGTATGTTTTGTGCGCTACTTTGGTACCGCTGCCCGCTTTTGTCGGGTCGAAAACCATTAAAGTGTATCCCCCGAAGCCCCATTCTGTTTGGAGAAAATCTTTCATGTGTTGCGCGCCTTGCCATACGCGACTGTACGATGTTTTTGTCAATTTGGTTTGTATGCCTTTGTGCTGTCGGAAAATGACAAAGTTATACCACTTTCCGATGTAGAGGTCTTTGCCGCCGCCATCGTCATTAGGGTCGATGTCGTTTTCCTTAAACGTTTTGATACCCATTTCAATCGGATTTATCCCGTCAACAGTTGGAATAAAAGCGACATCTTCGTTGGCAGCGCGAATAATTTCGTCGCGTTCTTTTTCTTTTTGCTTGTTTTCTTTACGTAAGCTGCTTACTTTCTCGATGTTTTTTTCATTGGCTGCTTTAAATTTTTCAGCCTCGGCGTCTGAATCAGCTTTTTCTTCTTTGAGTTTTTTTAATTCGGCTTTGAGTTTACGCTTCTCAGCGCGTTCGGCTTTGAGTTTTTCTTTTTCTTTTTCGATAGGTGTTTGTGGTATGCTCTCGTCTTCGTCCGGTTCATCTTCAAATTCGTCGTCCTCGTCGTCGCCTGGCTCTTCGTTATCTTCCGGGTCGTCTTCAAATTCGTCTTCGTCGTCTGGATCGTCTTCGAGTTCGTCGTCTCCGACTTCAAATTCATTTTCATTTTCCGTTGGTTCGGTTAGTCCTGACATAGTATCTCCTTATTCAATCGGTAGGGAATAACGCACACTGTGCGTAAGATTTGTTCAATCGGGTTGATTAGTAGTTCTGCTGATTTTTTGTAATTCAATTCGCAAACGCTTTCAGTAAACAAAAAATTAGCGTCAGGAATTATTTTAGGTTTGTCAGGAAAATGAAAATGATTTTACGTCAAATTAGACTTGTCAG